>Ga0302320_10004289_pt1 | contig 32441 bp, 29 predicted proteins | sample Bog_T0_3_FD_202130 | JGI IMG/M metagenome (GOLD analysis project Ga0302320, IMG submission 202130) | Peat permafrost microbial communities from Stordalen Mire near Abisko, Sweden - Bog_T0_3 | ecosystem: Environmental > Terrestrial > Soil > Wetlands > Peat | place: Sweden: Abisko, Stordalen Mire... | reverse complement strand
TTTTAACAAAATAATTTCAATGTTTTCATTGACGGTTTCCCCCTCAAGGCCTAAGGTCAGCCTCACCTAAAACGAAAGGCAAAAACATGGGCTCCCGACAATTGTTTCTTCATGGTCGGGACTAAAAATGTTCAGGCCCAGCAGCCGCGCCGGCCACCGCAACAAAATCATCAGGAATTTCCAATGAAAAATCCCCCAGCTGCAGCGGGTGAAATCGCCCCTGCCCCAAACTACAGCGCCGGCCTTCGGGGTTGGTTGTTGTGCACCTTGTTGATCGGCCAACTGGCCATTCCATTGCGGGCGGCGGAGCCGCAAATCATCCACGGCAAAATTGCCGCGACTGTGGCGAACATGGCCCCGATCCGGCAGAGTTCGCGCTGGACGCGGTTGAACCTGACCATTGCCCTGCCGTTGCGGGATCGCGAGGGACTCACCAATCTGCTCCGGCAATTGTATGACCCGGCCAGCCCCAATTACCATCGCTTCCTGACGCCGGAGCAATTCGCGGAACGATTTGGACCGACGGAGCAGGATTATCAGGCGGTTGTCAATTTCGCGCAGTCGCATGGACTGGTCGTGACCGGAAAACATTCCAATCGGACGCTGGTGGATGTGCGCGGAACGGTGGCGGATGCGGAACGGGTATTCCACGTCAACATCAACGAGTATCAGCATCCGACGGAATCACGGACGTTTTACGCGCCGGATGTTGAGCCGTCGCTTGATCTCGCCGTGCCGGTGGTGGCGGTCGGCGGTTTGGATAATTACGTCATCCCGGAGCCTTGCCTGAAGCCGATCCCGGCGGGACAAGTGAAACCGAATCTGACTGGATCGGGTCCGGGTGGAGCTTTTCTTGGAAACGATTTTCGGACGGCGTATGTCCCGGGAGTGCCGCTTACGGGAACCGGCCAAACCGTCGGACTGTTGGAGTTTGATTCCGGCTATTACCAAAGCGACGTCACGGCTTACGAGACGCTGGCGGGCCTGCCCAGCGTGCCAGTGAACGCCGTTTTGCTGGATGGGTATAACGGCGGACCGGGCATCGGCAATGATGAAGTGTCGCTGGACATTGAAATGGCGGTTTCCATGGCTCCCGGACTCAAGGGCGTGGTTGTTTACGAAGGCTCCAGCACCGACGACATTTTGAACCGCATGGCGACGGACAATCTGGCCAAGCAGATCGGGGCTTCTTGGACTTATCCGACCGACGCGGGCAGCGATCAGGCGTTTCTGCAATTTGCCGCGCAGGGCCAGTCATTCTTCAATGCTTCGGGTGACAGCGGCGCGTATGCCGGGACGGTGCCCACGCCTACCGATGATCCGAATATCACGGTGGTGGGCGGAACCACTTTGACGACGAGCGGCGCTGGCGGCCCGTGGTTGTCGGAAACCACGTGGACGCCCTACAGCAGCGGCGGAATCAGCACGGTCAACACCATTCCAAGCTGGCAACAGGGCATTAACATGACCGCCAGTCAGGGATCCACAACGATGCGGAACCTCCCGGACGTGGCGCTGACGGCGGATAATGTCTATGTTGTTTACGACAACGGCCAGGCAGGCACGTTTGGCGGCACCAGTTGCGCGACGCCGTTGTGGGCCGCCTTCACGGCGCTCGTCAATCAACTGGCTTTGACCAATGGAGAGCCTACCGTCGGGTTTATCAATCCGGTCCTCTATGGCATGGGCAAGGGATCAAACGCCTTGAGCTATACCTCGCTCTTTCACGACATCACCACCGGAAACAATGAAAATTCAAGCAGCCCCTCCAGGTTTTCGGCGGTTGCCGGCTATGATCTTTGCACCGGCTGGGGCACGCCGACGGGCAGCAATCTGATTACCGCCCTCGCCATCCCCGAGCCGTTGCGAATCACGCCCGGCAGCGGGGTGATTTTCAGCGGGCCGGTCGGCGGACCTTTCAGCCCGGCCATGCTGACTTATTCGTTGACCAACAATGCGCTGGGCATTTTGAACTGGAGTCTGGCCAATACGTCCTCATGGTTCAACGTAACTCCCATCAGCGGCACCCTGCTTCATGGCGGCCCGGCCACGACGGTCACCGTGAGTTTTAATCCGGCAGTCACCAATCTGGCGGCGGGGAGCTATTCCGCAACGCTGTGGTTCACCAACCTGACGGATAACTTTGTCCAAACCCGGCAAGCAACCTTGGCCGTGGTGACACCACCGGTAATTACAGTTCAACCGACCAATCAGCCGGTGTTAGTAGGCATGACGGCCAGTTTCAGCGTCAACAACTCACCGAACGCGCTTATGTTCTATCAATGGCGGGACAATGGCGCGAATTTGAATGATGGCGGCAAGATTTCCGGCTCGGCCACCAGCACGCTCACGATCAGCAACGTGACCTCGACCAATACCGGAAGCTATTCCGTGATTTTGAGCAACGCGGCCGGGGTGCAGGGCAGTTCCAACGTCCTGCTTACGATTGTGCCTCACGCGCCGGTCATCGTCCAACAACCGACCAATCAGTCCGTGTTGCCCGGTGCGCCCGCCACTTTCAGCGTCGCAGCCATCGGGAACACGCCGTATTATTACCAGTGGCAGGACAATGGAATCAATTTGACCAATGGCGTCAACTTTTCCGGCGTGACAAACAGCAGCTTGACGATCAGCAATGTCTGGGCCGCCAACGCGGGCGCTTATTCCGTCATTGTCAGCAACACCCTTGGCGCGGTGACCAGCACGGGTGCTGTTCTGTCCGTTATTTCTGTCACGGCACCGGGGATAACCATGTCTCCCCTGTTTTCATTCCCCGCCAACGGCCGTTCCGGCGAGTTTCTTTACAGTCCGGTGGCGCAGGGCAAGGACGGTAATTTTTATGGCACCACCATTGAAGGCGGCACCAACGGCGGCGGCACGGTATTCAAAATCACCACGAACGGAACGCTCACCACTCTTTTTTCGTTCAACAACACCAACGGGGCCATTCCTTATGGCGGGCTGGTGTTAGGCAAGGATGGATATTTCTACGGCACCGCATACATCGGTGGCGCTTACGACGACGGATTGACGTTCAGGATCACCACCGGCGGCGCGTTCTCGGCTTTGACGACATTTAATGGGAACAACGGCGAGAATCCCGTGGCCGGGTTGGTGCAGGGCAGTGATGGCAATTTCTATGGCACAACCCTTCAAGGCGGCGCTTACGGCTATGGCACAATTTTTCGCATGACTGTCAGCGGCGTGCTAACCACTCTGGTTTCTTTCAATTACAACGACGGCGGCTATCCATCCCCGGTGCTGGTGCAGGGCAATGACGGAAATTTCTACGGCACGACTGAAAATGGCGGCACCAATGGCGGCGCAGGAACGGTTTTCAAGATAACGCCTTCGGGCATATTGACCACGCTTCATTCGTTCAGTGGCTATTCGATCAATGGCGACAATGATGGCGAGGTCCCGATTGCGGGCCTGGTTCAAGGTGTGGATGGGAATTTTTATGGCGCCACTTATGAGGGCGGCGCCAACGGATACGGCACGGTGTTTAAGATCACACCCGCGGGCGTGCTGACCACTCTTTACTCGTTCACGGGTGGGAATGATGGTGAAAACCCGTGGGGCGGTCTGGTTCAAGCTGCCGATGGCAACTTATACGGCACCACCCAGGCGGGCGGCGTCTACGGCTATGGCACTGTGTTTCAGATTGCTCCGACCGGCCTGCTCAACACTCTGGTTCAGTTTGAAGATTATAACGGGGCGAATCCTTCCGCCGCGCTGGTGCAGGGCTTGGATGGTAATATATATGGCACAACCCAGGCCGGCGGTTCCGGGGGCGATGGCACTGTTTTCAAACTATCCGTCGCCGGTCCGCTTCAAATTACCGGCGATCCGGATGATCAGTCAGTGTATGTTGGCGGCGGCGCAATTTTCACCGTGGCGACTTCCGGAAGTTTCCCCGTCTATTACCAGTGGCAGCGGAATGGCATTAATCTTTCCGATGGCGGCAATATCTCCGGCTCCGCCACTGCCACCCTCCAGATCACCAACGTCTCCGGCAACGATGCGGCACTTTATTCCGTCGTCGTCAGCAATGCCATCAACTCGGTCTCCAGCGATTATGCGGTTCTGGAGGTGATCTTCTCGCCGCCCCACTTCACCACCCAACCGGCAAGCCAGACCTGCGTTGCCGGGATGACCGCGACCTTCTCGGCGGTCGCAACCGGGGACCAGCCTTTGTTCTACCAGTGGCGGGAAAATGGAACCAATTTGACGGACAGCGGATTTATTACCGGATCCGCCACGAGCACCTTGACCATTCCCAATCTGACACCGGCCAGCGCCGGCAGCTATTCGGTGATCGTGAGCAACTCACTCTATGCGGTGGCCAGTGACAAGGCGGTGTTGACGGTTGTAACAGTCTCCCCGCCGTCGGCCTCCATGACCGGCATCCATCCTTTTAGCGGTGACATTGATGGAGCCTTTCCCTATGCCGGCTTGATTCAGGGCAAGGACGGCTTTCTCTACGGCACCACCGAGGGCGGAGGCGCCAGCTATTACGGCACAATTTTCAAAATGGCCTATTCCGGCGGAAAGTCGTTGCTTTACAGTTTTACCGATGGCAACAGCGGCGCCAATCCCTACGGCACCCTGGTGCAGGGAACCAATGGCAATTTTTACGGCACCACTTATGCCGGTGGCACCAATGCCTACGGCACTATTTTCAAGATGACCTCCAGCGGCAGCGTCTCTTTTCCCTACTCGTTCACCGGCGGAGTTGCTGGCGCGAATCCGCTTGCCGGTTTGGTGCAGGGCGCCGACGGCAATTTTTATGGCACGGCATACATGAATGGGGCGGATTACTATGGTTCCGTATTCAAGATGGCTCCCGGCGGGGCGGTCACTGCGCTCTATGGGTTCACTGACGGTTCCGATGGCGCTTACCCCTATGCCGGGCTGGTCCAGGGCAGTGATGGGAATTTCTACGGGACAACGCTTCAAGGGGGCGCGGATTATTACGGCACGGTATTCAAGCTGGCCACAAACGGCACGCTGACCACTTTGGCGGCGTTCAATGACGTGAACGGAAGTTACCCGCAAGGCGGAGTCATTCAAGGCGCTGATGGCAATTTTTATGGCACCACTTCCGAAGGCGGCACCAACGGCTATGGGACGGTTTTCAGCCTGACCACCAATGGCACACTGACCACGCTTTTTTCCTTTGCGAACACCAACGGCAGCGGCCCGGCCGCGGCTCTGGTGCAGGGGAACGACGGCAATCTTTACGGCACCACTTCCTCCGGCGGTATTGGCGGTCAGGGCACCGTGTTCAAGATAACGACCAACGGCATCCTGACGACGTTGCTCTGGTTTGACGGGCTTAACGGCGCGAATCCCCAGTCCGCCCTGGTGCAGGCCGCCGATGGTAATTTCTATGGCACCACCGCCATGGGCGGGCAGGATTTCAATCCCTCCACCGGCGGCGGCAATGGCACGGTCTTCCGCCTCACCGTGCCAGTCTTCATCAATAACTCATTTACCAACAGCCCGGCCATCGCCTGCCTGACTTATTCTGCAACCGTGTCCAACCGGGCCGTTGCTCCCGCGGGTGACACCATCAGTTTTGCCAAGGTCAGCGGTCCGGCCTGGCTGAACGTGGCCGCCAATGGCGCTCTTACCGGGACGCCCACTAATTCCGACATTGGCACGAACAGCTTTGTCATCAGATTGACGGACGCCTACGGCGTGTCCGCCTCCGCCAGCATGAGTCTCGTCGTGATTGCCGACCCGCCACCTTCGTTCTTCAGTAATCCCTTCGCGGAAGCCTGGGCCAATGTGGATCAGGGCTATTCGGCTGCCATTGCCACCAACGCCACGGCTCCCTTCATAGGTGCCGGGGATATTCTTACTTTCGCCAAAGTCAGCGGTCCAGCCTGGCTGAACGTCGCGGCCAATGGCATCCTCTCCGGCGCGCCAGAAGGATTTAACGGCGGAACCAACACCTTCGTCGTCAGCGTGACCGATCTGGGCGGATCTTCGAATGCCGCAACCATGACGATTTATGTCAACAGCGCTCCCATGTTCACGCCACAGAACTTTATGAAGCCGGTCGCCACGGTCGGGGAACTCTATTCAGGCACGGTGGCCACAAATGTCACCGATCCTGACCTCGGCGCCGGCGACACGCTGACTTTTTACAAGGTCAGCGGCCCCGCCTGGCTCAACGTTGCGCTCAATGGCGCGCTTTCGGGCGCACCCGCAACCACCGATCAGGGCGCCGATTCCTTTCTGTTGCTCGTGGTTGATTCCGGCGGGCTTGCCGGCATCGGCACCTTGGGGATCAACGTCAACGCGGACAGCCCGCCGGCATTCGCCAGCAATCCCCTTGCCGGGCCGCCGGCCAGCGCCGGCCAGCTTTATTCGGCCAACTTGGCAACGAATGCCAGCGATCCTGACCTCGGCGACCATTTGATCTTCTCCAAAGTCAGCGGCCCCGTCTGGTTGAATGTCGCCGGCAACGGCAGCCTGTCCGGTATGCCGCTCTCCACGAATGCCGGTGTCAACAGCTTCCTCGTCCGGGCGACCGACCTCGATGGCTTGTTCACGAATGCCACACTCATGATCAATGTGACGGCCGTTCCAATTGTCGGCACGATCTCGATGCAGGGTCTCAACCTGTCGCTCGGCTGGTCCGGCGGGGTCCCGCCCTATCAAGTGCAGACAACGACTAATCTGGCCAGTCCCGTCTGGCAAAATGTCGGTGGCCCAACCAGTGCCACGAACCTGATTCTCGCACCGGGCAACCTTGGCGTGTTTTACCGGATCCAAGGACGGTGAGGCGTTGCGCCTGTCTCCATCGGCGTGCTGGCATCGGGGCAAAGAATTGCAGCAAGTTGCCGCGAAATGATGTCCACCTCCTCGGAGACCGCTCCAACGGCTTGAGCAATGTCACCAGAACGAAAAGAATCGTCTCCGACATATTCGGAAACATCTCCGAAACGATGTGCGATGCAACCAACATCATCAGCGATGTCACCAAGACCCTGTGAAATGTCACCAAAACCATGAGCAACGTCATCAAGGCATTGGAAGACGTCAGTGACGGCTTGGGTTGCGTCATCAGCGCATGGGGAATCGTCATCATACCCTTGAGCGACGCTGGCCAAATCCATAGTTGCGTCGGAACGCGATGAGTTTGCGCCATACCAATGGCCGTGGATTGCGGCGACGCGTCACCGCCTTCCGCCGGCGCGACCTGTCGCGTCGAGCCAAAGCGCGGACGTGTCCGCGCACGCCACACACATTCCATCGCCGTTCCAATGCAATATAAATGCTTATCAATACAACAATATTAGGTTATCAATAGACCATCACATGATGAAATTATTTTATTGACTGACCATGCGCCATTGTGGTAAAGTCTGCCAAAGCTTAACAAAAGGCAAAACTATGGCAGATCCGACACCGACGCCCACACCCACACCCGAACCGCAACCCGCCGCCACCACCAGCAAACACGGCATCATCAACAAAAAGCAGGAACAGTCCGTCGCCCTGGCCGAACAAGTTGTCACCGCCGCCAGCAAGGACGAATACGCCACCGTCCTCGAAACCGAGCACGAAATCACCCCGGACTTCATCGCCCAGCTTGGGAGCGATTGCGAAACGGCGCGCGGCGGTTTGGGCCAGATCGTCCAGAGTGCGGTGGCCGGAGGCGTCGCCACCGGCGGCAAGGCCGGCTCCAAAAAGGCGCTCCTGCAGGCCATCCGCAAAATCCAGGCTGCCGCCCGGCAAAAATACGCCGGCTCCCAGCCCCTGTCGCTCAAGGATTATTTCATCGGCCAGAAAATTGACGCCAACCAGTTCATGCCCGAGGAAATCGGCACCGCCATCCTCAACAAAATCTCCCCGCCCGATGATTCCGATATTCCGGCGGACGTTTTGCCCGGCGTCACGGCCGGCAAAATTGCCGCGCTGTCCACCGCGCTGGCCGCCTACACGACCGCCTGGGGCGCGCAAACCTCCGCCCAATCCGACAAAGTGAAGGGACACTTCGCGTTGAACGTCCTGATCAAGAGCATCAACGACCGCCGCCGGCTGGTGCAATTTGCCGCGGACGGCGAATGGCCGTTTGACGACGCGGCCAACGCGCCCATCCGGCGCGAGTTCGGCCTTCCCGTCAATCGTCCATTTGTGGTCGTGAGTCGCGGCGGCGGGGCTTCCACTCCCCTGCCCGCCTCCGCGCCCCGGAAAGCTGTTACGGCCAAAAAAGCCGGCAAGACCCGGAAAGCCGTGAAGAAGCGGAAAAAATAATGGGTGCCGCCCGGCAAAGCTGAAGTCGGTCGGAGAGCAATGTCGCCGAGGTAGCGGCCAAACCTAGAAAAATCAACAAACCTGCACTTGACCCAATGGCGGATTTAGTCAATAAATCCGCCATTGTTTTTGGAAAGCACCCTTATGAAAGCATTTCAGAACGCCGCCGATTTGCAATGGCCGGCGACCAACCCGGCCAACGCCGGCGTGCGCGATGAATTTCTGCTCGGCATTTACCCGTCCGACCACGGCGGCAACCACGCCCCGCAAGCAACTCTGCCGGCGAAATAAAATTCGAAGCTCAAACAAATCGACAAATCAACAAACCGAAAATGCCATGAATATAAATGCTCGAATGCTCATGTTACGCGTTATCATTGCCTGTATGTCCATTCTTGGCGTGGATTGCGCGCAAGCTGCGGTTTGGAACACCAATTATCCGATGAGCACCGCACGCTCTTATCACACGGCCACCTTGCTGCCGAATGGCAAAGTGCTCGTCGCGGGCGGCCAGAACAGCAGCAGCGTCACAAGCAGCGCGGAGCTTTTTGATCCCGCCACCGGGAAATGGACAAGCACCGGTGCGATGACCACCAGTCGGTGTTATCACACGGCAACGCTGCTGCCGAATGGCAAGGTGCTGGTTGCGGGTGGCGCCACCCAAACCGGCTTTTCCAGTATCACAGCCAGCGCGGAGCTTTATGACCCGACGACCGGAACGTGGACAAAAACCGGCACAATGACCACCGCACGCGGCTATCATGTGGCTGTCCTGCTCGCGAACGGAAAGGTGCTGGTTGCGGGAGGCGGCATCAATAGTTCAGCCGTTATCACCAGCGCATCGGAGATTTACGACCCGGCCACCGGCATCTGGACCTCGGCCAACGCCATGACCAGCTCGCGCGCCGGGTTCGCGGGAGTGTTGCTCACGAATGGCTGGGTTTTGGTTGCCGGTGGGCAGTCTGTCATCAACACCGCCGTTGCCAGCGCGGAGGTTTTTAATCCGGCCACCAGTTCTTGGACGGCCACTGGCACCTTGAGCACGTCCCGCTCCGATTTTACAATGACGGTGTTGGGCAACGGGAGCGTGCTGGCTGTGGGTGGCTGGTCTGGAAGCGGGAATAACACTACTGAACCCGCCGTCACAGAGTTATATGACCCCATCGGCGGCACATGGACGCCTACCGGTTCCCTGAACACCGCCCGCTTTGAACAAACTGCCGTTTTGCTGCAAAGTGGCCAAGTGCTGGTTGCAGGCGGACAAAACGAAATCAGCGGTGTCCTTTCCAGTGCGGAACTTTACAATCCAGGCAACGGGACGTGGGCGAACACTGCCATGTTGAACGCCGGTCGCTACTCGTATTCAGCAACCTTGCTGATGAGTAAACTGGTGCTGGTGGCAGGCGGCCAGGATGGCGTTAATTATTTCTCCAGTTCAGAATTATACATTCCAGACAACTGGGTGACGGTCGCCATAACCAACATCACCTCAGGGATGTTGGTCAGCAATGCGTCGTTCACGGTGATGGGCACGGCCAACGCCAGTGCGCCGGTAGCGAGCGTGTATTATTCCCTGAATAACACGGCTTGGAACATTGCCATCGGCAAGACAAATTGGTCAGGACAGTTGACCTTGATGCCGGGGACAAATGTGGTGGCCGCTTATGCCGTTGACACTTCAGGCAACAGATCGGTCACCAATAGCGTGAACTTTGACTTTGTCGTGACCAACCTGTTACTGATCAGAAGTTACGGATTTGGCACCCTCTCACCGAATTACAGCAATGCATGGCTGAAAATCGGGCAGAATTACAGCATCACCTCCGCCCCGGCCAGCGGCTTTGTGTTCACCAACTGGACGGTTTCCACGAACTGGATTGGCGGCACAACCGTGACCGGCACAAACCTGCAATTTATGATGCAATCAAATCTGACTTTGTTGGCGAGCTTTGTGGAAACCAACCGGCCGACACTCAACATCACCGCGCCGTCTTCCGGCCAGCACATGACCAATGCCCTGGCTACCGTCACCGGCACGGCCAGCGACGTCTGGAACGTCAGTGCGGTCTGGTATCAGTTGACCAACGGGATTCTGCCCGGCGGGACATGGAGCCAAGCTTCGACCACCAACAGTTATACCAACTGGTCAACCACCCTCACACTGGCCACCGGCACCAACACGTTGAAGGCGTATGCGGTGAATCAGGGCGGAAATTATTCGGCGACCAACAGCATCAGCTTCGTGTCGAGCAACACATTCAACCTGCAACTCGTTTTCACCAACGCGCTGCCGATGAAAACGAACGGGCTGGTTTTCAACCTTCAGTTGTCAACCGGGTTAAACGGACACATCCAAGTTTCGACCAACCTGACAAGCTGGGCCACGCTGACAAATTTTGTCGGCTCCAATACCACGATCACATTCCTGGACCCGGCTGCGACCAATTCCAGTCATAGATTTTACCGGGCGGTGATTCCGTAAAAGAGAGATTCCTTAAAAATTGAATAGTTGTTCCGCGCTTCTGCGTTTATCACTATTATTCCTTCTTGCAGGGCTTGGAATTTGTGTCTCACGCTTTCAACACCTCGATGAACGCCTCCGGCGGGAGGTTCACGTTGCCGATGGACTTCATCCGCTTTTGCCTTCCTTTTGCGGCTACAGCGGCTACCTCATTTCCGATGACCGAACGAACCAAAGCCTCACCATCCCATCGCCGCCGGGAAATTTATTTTTCCGCCTGTTGCATCCGTAGCAGCTTGCGCTTGCAATATTGCTGGTTTCGGACAAATTTTACTGCATGAGCGAGAAGCAACTGGCTTTGAATTCGATTGAGCGATTGCCGGAAGACGCGAGCCTCGATGACATCGCCGAACGGATGGAATTTCTGGCGGCGCTTCGCAAAGGGCTGGATCAAATCGAGCGTGGTGAAACGATTCCGCACGAGGAAGTCAAACGGCAACTGGCGGCATGGCTTTCAAAATAATCTGGTCGGAACAGGCGCGCGACGATTTGCAATCCATCGTGCTGTTCATTGCCGAGGATAATCCACCCGTGGCTGAATCTTTTGGCTGTCTGCTTATGTCCAAGGTTGATGTGCTGGCCCAATTTCCACAACTCGGCCGCGTTGTGCCGGAGGAAAATGACGAGACGGTTCGCGAGATTATCTTCCGTTCTTATCGGATCATCTACAAAGTCATGGTCGAAAATGGAATTGTCGCCATTGCGCGCGTGTGGCATGGCGCGCGCGGTGAGCCGGAAATTCCAGGCAAATTAAATTTTTAATTCCCCCGCAGCCTTTCACGCCTTCAGCACCTTCCGCCTTCGCGAGGCTTCGGCGCGACAAGCAATGAATGCCTTAAGCTTTAAGCACTTCAATAAACGCCTCCTGCGGGAGGTTGACCGACCCGAACGCCTTCATCCGCTTTTTGCCTTCCTTTTGGGGGCAGCTTGCGTGCGCGGCGTTCGCCCTTGTCAAAATCCGCTTCGTGAGCCAGACTTGCAACATGAAGAAAGAATTCATTTTTCAAGTCGAGCGGGACGACAATATGCTCGTTGCAACGTGCCACGAGCCGGAAATGGCGACGCAGGGCGAAAATCTCGACGAATTGATCGCGATGATTCGCGATTTGGTTCAGTGCCGGTTCGACGAAAACGATGAACGCCTGCGTTGGCCGATTCGCCTTCATTTTGTTGACGATCCGGTTTTATCGCTCCAGCCGGCGTGAAACTTCCGCGCGACCTTTCCGGCGATGAAGTTTGCCGCGTGTTAAAGCGGCTCGGTTTTGAATTTGTTCGCCAGACCGGTTCGCATCGTCACTATGTTAAAGGCTCACTTCATCCCTGCGTGCCGATGCACCGCGAGATTAAACCCAAAACATTGCAATCCATTTTGAAGCAGGCGGAAATTACAATCGAAGATTTGCTGGACAATCTCTGAAGTTTTCACGCCTTTAACACCTCGATAAACGCTTCCCGCGGGAGGTTGACCGACCCGAACGCTTTCATCCGCTTTTTTGCCTTCCTTTTGGGGCAGCTCGCGCTTGCAAGGCGCTTGCTCTTGTCAAAATTCGTTTCAAGAGTAAGACCACACTTGCCGGCAAAGATCGCGGTGTGTTATCTTGCCGGCATGAGCGCGAACGATTTGATTACGATTGACCCTGATGTTCTGGGCGGAACGCCCGTTTTCCGCGGAACGCGTGTGCCCGTCAAAACGCTTTTCGATTATCTCGAAGACAATTATTCGCTCGACGAATTTCTGGAATGTTTTCCGTCGGTGACCCGCGAAATGGCCCGCCGAATTTTGGAATGCTCGGAATCGGCGCTGCTTGAGCCGGTCGCGGCATGAATATTTTGCTGGACGAATGCGTGCCGTGGCCAATGCACCGGTTGCTCGCCGGCCACGAGTGCCGGACGGCGCAGCAACAAGGCTGGGGCGGAATCAAAAACGGCAGGCTGCTTCAACTGGCGGAAGGCGAATTCGATTTGTTCATCACTGCGGATCAAAATCTGCGTTACCAACAAAATCTTTCCGGCCGCGGCATTTCGATCCTGGAACTTTCCACGAATAAACTTCGGCGCATTGAAGCTGCGGCGGATTTGATTCAAGCGGTAATCACCGCGATTAAAACAGGAGAATTTCGCCAGCTTGAGATTCCGTAATGCCTGGACGGCATCCGAACGAATTCGGATTACGCCTTCAACACTTCAATAAACGCCTCCTGCGGGATGTTGACCGTGCCGAACGCCTTCATCCGCTTTTTGCCTTCCTTCTGCTTTTCGAGCAGCTTGCGTTTGCGCGAGACGTCGCCGCCGTAGCATTTCGCGGTCACATCCTTGCGGAATGCGCTCACCGTCTCGCGCGCAATGATTTTTCCGCCGATGGCCGCCTGGATGGCCACCTGATATTGCTGGTGCGGGATGACTTCCTTCAGCTTCGCCGCCAGCGCGCGTCCCCTGCCCTCCGCCTTGTCGCGATGCACGATGCACGAAAAGGCGTCCACGGACTCGCCATTCACCAGCATGTCCAGCTTCACCATGTCGGATTCCTGATAATCCGCGTGCTCGTAATCCATCGAGCCGTAGCCGCGCGTGAGGCTTTTGATGCGGTCATGGAAATCAATCAGGATTTCGTTCAACGGCAGCATTGTCGTCAGCATCACGCGCCGCTCGTCCAGCGTTTCGGTGTGATCAAATTTGCCGCGCTTCTCGGAAATCAAGGCCATCATGTCCCCGATATTTTCGTTCGGGCAGATGACGAACGCCTTCACCATCGGCTCCTCGATTTTCCCGATATAACTCGGTTCCGGCAAAAACGCCGGGTTGTCAATGGTCTTCACCGTTCCGTCGCTCATCGTCACGCGATACACCACGCTCGGATACGTCGCGATGATGTCCATGTTGTATTCGCGGCGCAACCGCTCCTGCACAATCTCCAGATGCAGCAGGCCGAGAAAGCCGCAGCGGAAACCGAAGCCCAGCGCCACGCTCGTCTCCGCCTGATACGCGAACGCCGAGTCGTTGAGCTGAAGCTTCCCCATGTTCGCCTTCAAATGCTCGTAGTCCGCCGTGTTGATGGGATAAATCCCGCTGAACACCATCGGATGAATCTCCTTGAACCCCGGCAGCACAAGCGAAGGATTCCGCGAATCCGTGATGGTGTCGCCCATTTTCACTTCCTTCGGGCTTTTAATGTTTGCGGTGAAATAACCCGTCTCGCCCACCTCCAGCTTTTCGCGGACGTAGGGCTTGGGATTGAAACTGCCAACCTCCTTCACCTCGACCGTTTTGCCGGAATGGAGCAGCTTCACCATCTGGCCCGCCTTCAACTCGCCGTTGAAAACGCGCACGTGCGTCACGACGCCTTTGTAGGTGTCGAAAAACGAATCAAAGCCCAGCGCCTGCAAGCTGGGCGCACCCGTCGGTTTCGGCGCCGGGATGCGTTCGACAATGGCTTCCAGAATTTCCTCGATGCCGATGCCCTCCTTCGCGCTGGCGGAAATCGCCGTGTCGCCGGGAATCGCCAGAATATCCTCAAGCTGCTGCTTTGCGAGCGCCACGTTCGCGTGCGGCAGATCAATCTTGTTGATGACCGGGATGATGGTGAGATTTTGCTTCATCGCCAGATGCACATTGGCGACCGTCTGCGCTTCCACGCCCTGCGCCGCGTCCACGATGAGCAGCGCCCCTTCGCACGCGCTCAAACTGCGCGACACCTCGTAGGAAAAATCCACATGACCCGGCGTGTCAATCAGGTTCAGCTCGTAAGTCTCGCCGTTTTTGGCGGTGTAACGCATCGTGACCGGATGCGCCTTGATGGTGATGCCGCGTTCGCGCTCCAAATCCATCGAATCGAGCAATTGCGCCTCCATGTCGCGAGTGGCAATCGTGCCCGTCATGTGCAACAGCCGGTCCGAGAGCGTCGTCTTGCCGTGGTCAATGTGGGCAATGATGCTGAAATTTCTTATGTGTGCCGCGTCCATGTTATAAAACCGTGTGACGAATGTCATGTGGCAAGTGACAAGACGCTGCCGGTGTTCGGTTCATGTCACCTGTCACGTGTCACCCGCCACGCCCGGTCGCAGCAGGATAACCGGAAAACGATTGAAGAAAAGAAAATTCAAGCGGCGCGTCATCCGGCATGGCGCAATTTGAGTCCGCATGGGCGGAGCTTTCCCCTGCCCGCTTGTCGCGCCAAATCAGGCGGGACGGCGTGCACACCGTCCCCCTGACTGACTAGGTTACAATACGGGGGAGCGGGAGGCTCCAATCGCTGTAACCGGTGCTGCCGCCAATCCCGCGCACACGCACATTATACACCGTGCCGGTCGTGAGACCGGTCAGTGTGATCGTGCGCGCCTGCGTGGACATGACCACCGTCTGCCATGCGCCCGTGCCGGTGCTGATTTGCACCTCGTAGCTGTAGGCGTTTGCCAGCGGCGTCACATGCACACCCAGTTGCATGCTTGAGTCGTTGTCTATGCCGGTGATGGCCGGCATTGGCAACGGCGTCTGCGCGCGGTTGTTGCTTGCCGCCTGGAAACCTGACTGCAGGAGCAGTGGCAGGTTGTAGCGGCAGATCCCCTGGACGTAAAACGCCAGTTGATCCAACCCCGCCAGGAACTCCGCGCGCGCCGCGTTTTTGGCCGCCGTGAGGGCGGTTCCGCCATCCGCCGCCGCCTCGATGGCGTTGACGAATGTGGTTTGCAGCGTGGTCGCGTCCACCGGCTTGGTGGGGTCCGGCGGGACAGGCGGGGACAGCGGAATCGGCGGGTTCGAGAATTCGGGAATGGCCTTCATGTTGTTGATGACCATGCCCGCCGACGACGCCAGATCCGTGTCCGACAGCGAGTTGTATGACAAACTTACCGTGTTCTTTGATGTATTACTCATAATATTGAACAGTTTAGTTATCGCCATTGGGGCCATCTGGAGGCGGCCACCCAGCCGCACATTGGCCCCGTGAACACCACAATGCAAAGCAAACCGTGTGCCACATATATCAGTGATATAAGTCAACAACTAATGTAAGATAAGATATTATAACCTTTGTTATAACAGTATATTTAATTAAATGAATTACAACTAGTAACATACGAAAACAGGAGGGAATGGCGGTTGGGGCGCTTTTTGCCGGGTGCCGGCGCATTTTTTCCCACCACGAAGCGATCTGGAGGAAGATTTTGCCCATCTTTGCAATCCACATCTCAAGCTCCAAATTAACCATTTCGGTCGCTCATATAACTAATTGAGTCAGCGACATAACCAACTCGGTCTCTGACTTGACTATTTGGACGAACGAGTTGATTAACTCGGTCTTTGACTTAATCCATAGGAATTTTGCGGACATCAATCGTCAACTTTCCAGCCGCTTGCACGGCATCACAGTGAAACAAAATCCTGCGTGCTTTGCAGACTTTGGCAATCTCTTCAACCGGAAACAGCACACCGGTTTCGTTGTTTGCCCACATGAGCGAAACGATTGCAGTCTCATCAGTAATTGCGTTCTCCAAATCAGCCAGCTTCAACAAACCATCACGATCAACGGGCAGATAAGTCATACGAACCCCGTCGCGTTCCAATGCCATGCAAAAATTCAGCACGGAAGAATGTTCAACCGCAGACGTGATGATGTGGCGCTTTTTGGGATTGGCTTTGAGGGCGGCATGAATCGCAGCGTTGTTGCTCTCGGTCGCGCATGACGTGAATACAATCTCTCGCGGGTTTGCGCCGATGAGGGAAGCAACTTGTTCACGCGCCGTTTCGATCACCGTTTTCAACTTCGACCCGAACTTGTAGCTGCTGGACGGATTGCCCCAATCCGCCTTGAAGTAGGGCAGCATCGCTTCCAGCACTTCCGGCAGAACCGGCGTCGTCGCGTTGTGGTCGAGATATATCATGTAAAGCGGCTGCGAGTTTAGCCTGAACCAACAATTTAAAGAATAAAAAACTCCGGGCGGTGATCATCGCGGCGCGCGGGGTGACGATCTCGTCCAATTTTCATTCCGGCCTGCTGGAGACGGATGCCATCGTGCTGCATTGCGATGAGCGGCATCTCCCCTGCCCGCTTGCTAAATTCGGAACGCCGGTTTCCTCATCCATGCACCGGACTCCCCGGATTCATTTAAACTCCGCGCTCCGCACTCCGAATTCCGCACTTGAATCAGTCTTCTGCTTTGAAGGCGCGCGAAATCAAATCACGCACGGCCTGCTTCGGCGCTTTTGCCTCGTAAAGCATCGCGTGAACTTCGTCAATGATCGGCGTCGGCACCTTCTTTTCCCGCGCTAGCCGGTAGGCCGAGCGCGCCGTGGGATAACCCTCCGCCAGTTTCGGATGCGACGCCTGGATTGCCGCCATCGTCTCGCCGCGACCGAGCCGTTCGCCCAAATCGCGATTGCGGCTTTGTTTCGAAAAACAAGTGAGCATCAAATCGCCGAGGCCGCTCAAGCCGGAGAAAGTTTCCGCCTGCGCGCCGCACGCCACGCCAAGCCGGCGTATTTCCGAAAGCGCGCGAGTGACGAGGCCGGCCTTCGTGTTGTCGCCGTAGCCGAGGCCGTCGCCCACGCCCGCGCCGATGGCGATGACGTTTTTCAGCGCGCCGCCGTATTCGACGCCGAGCACGTCCGTGCTGCGGTAAATGCGGAATTCCGGGCGATGAAAAAGCCCCTGCACCGTTTTTGCCGTGCCGTCGCTTTCGCAGGCGCAGACAACCATGGTTGGAATGCCGAGCGCAACTTCGCGAGCAAAGCTCGGCCCGGACAGCGCGGCGACACGGTTTGCCGGCGCGTGCTCGCGCAGAATCCGGCTCATTGTCTCGCCCGTTTCAAATTCGATGCCCTTGGTCACGCTGACAAAAATGCCCGGATGCCCCTTCAATTTCGCGGCGACCTGCCGGAACGATTGCGACGGAATCGCCATCACAACGCACTCCGCCCCGGCGACCGCCTTCTGAAAGTCCGTTTCCGCCTTCCAATCCGTCGGAAGCTCTACGCCGGGCAGATAACGCCCGTTGCGACCGCTTTGGATTTCCTTGAGCGTATCCGTGGCGATATCCCAAAGCGTGACGGCATTGCCGTTTTCATGCAGAACTTTGGCGAGCGCCGTTCCCCAAGCACCGGCTCCGAGCACCGTAATTTTCATTTGGCCTCCGATTTTTTGCCCAGCCGGTTTTCGGTTCCCGCCCGGAGCCGCTGGATGTTGGATTTGTGTTTGTAAATCGCCAGCGCGCCAAGCGCCGTGGTGACGATGCCGAGAAATACATTATGCGGCGGCAAAATCCAAACTGCGGCAACCAGCGCCACCGCCCCCGAAATGGAGCCGACAGAAACATAGCGTGTCACCAGCACGGCGAGAAGAAAAACGCCGAGCGCAATCAACACCGCCCACGGCGCGAGCGCAAGATAAACTCCCGTTGTCGTCGCAATGCCCTTGCCACCCTTGAACTTCAGCCAGCAGGGGTAATTGTGGCCCAGCACGGCAAATATTCCCGCCACCAGATAATACCGGGTTTGAAGTTCAACCGGTTCGTTATGAAAATAATTAAAAAGCCCGGAATAATGAGGGGCAAGCCAGTCGTGAATGAAAGGGGCAATAAAAGCACACGCGGCATAACCCTTTAGCGCGTCCAACAACAGCACGAAAATCCCCGCCGGTTTTCCGAGCACGCGCATGGCGTTGGTCGCGCCGATGTTGCCGCTGCCGGCGGCGCGGATGTCCACACCCTTCGCCTTCGCCATGAGAAAGCCGGTCGGAATCGAGCCGAGCAGATACGCGGCAAGCGCGGTCAGGATGTAAGCGAGAACTGGCACGGCGGTAATCTAACGGTTGCCGGTTGCCGGTTGAAAGTTGAAAGTTGAAAGTTTGGCACAACGGCTGCGAAACGGAACGCCGAACTCCGGTTCGGCCAGGTAATCTTCGTTCGACAATCAAATCGAAGCAAACATGTCACCACATCTGGCCGAACAGGAGTTCGGCGTTCCAGGCCGCCGGCACCTTCCGCGCAGGCAATTTTGGTTTCGGAAAATCATCCGCAACTTTGAACTTTGAACTATGAACCCTGAACTTTAAGCTGCCCGCATGGCAACAAAAGTCAAAGTCGCCGTTCTTGGCACCGGCTCGCTCGGCCAGAACCACGTCCGCATTTACGCCGAGCTCGCCGCCGCCGGTCTGGTGGAATTCACCGGCGTGTTCGACGCGAATGCCGACGCCGGCCGCAAAATCGCCGCCCGGCACAACGCGCACGTTTTTAATTCCATCGCCGAGGCCGCCGCCGCCAGCGACGCGCTCAACATCGTCACGCCCACCACCACGCATTTTGAAATTGCGAAACAACTGCTCGCGCAGGGCAAACACGTCCTCGTCGAAAAACCGATGACCGACAATTCCGCGCAGGCCGCCGAACTGATTCAAATCGCGCAGCAGAAGAATTGCGTCCTGCAAGTCGGCCATGTCGAGCGGTTCAATCCCGTCTTCCATTATCTGGAAACCGCCGCGCCGGAACCGCGCTTCATCGAGACGCACCGGCTGTCGCCCTACCCTGCCCGCTCAACGGACATCGGCGTCGTGCTCGATTTGATGATTCACGATTTGGACGTGGTGCTCGCGTTCGTGAAATCGCCCATCGCCAGCGTGGACGCCGTGGGCATTCCGGTTTTGAGCAGGAGCGAGGACATTGCCAACGCGCGGCTGCGATTCGCCAACGGCTGCGTCGCCAACCTCACCGCCAGCCGCGTCAGCCCGGAACGGATGCGGAAGATCCGCGTCTTCAGCGGCGGCTCGATGCCAAGCTACATCTCGCTCGATTATCGTGCGCAGGAAGGTTTTATTTATCGCATCGCCCGCGACGGCGAGGAAGAAAGTTCGATCCTGAAAAAACTGCTCGCCGCGAAACTTGGCATCGGCAAAGAATCCGCCATCGTCAGCGAATTCGGGGGCAAGCGCATCGTGCGCGAGCCGGTGCCGATTGCGAAGGACGAACCGCTCAAGCTGGAATTGCAGGATTTCGTGGATTGCGTCCGCGAAAAACACGCGCCCGTCGTCAGCGGCGAATCCGCCAAGCGCGCGCTGGATTTGGCCTTTGAAATCACGCGGCAGATTCAACACACTAAATAGTGACAAACCAAAAATCGCAGCTATGAAAATAAATGTATTACTTGCGCTCGTCGCGCTCTCCATTATTTCGAGTCAAAACCTATCATTCGCGGCAGTTTCAAAAGAGGAATTATATGACGCTGCTTATTCTGGCGATCTTGATTTTTTGCAAGATACGTTTAGCGAAGCTAAAAACGGGAAAGCGAGTTTGCCAATTTCTCCCAGCGATTTAGTCGGAGAAGCGTTAGCTGGCCATCAGCTTGAAGTCGTCAAATGGTGTGCCAACCAAGACCCGGATGCGAACAAATTATCCGGATGGTTCGCAAGCAAACAAATGGACATAAGGGCGGCGAAAATCATCCTGAATGAAGTCCCCACACTTCGAACCAATAACTGCAATAAGAGCTTGGGCGGAGCAATTCTGATAAACAACATTGATGTGTTGAAATGTTTGTTGGACTCCGGCATGTCGCCCACAAATGAAGGACGCCCATCGCTCCCGCTAGTGGCGGCCGCACAATTAAGACGGTTCGATGCAATTTCACTGCTACTCAAACATGGGGCAAACCCTTATCAAAAAAGCTCGGAAGGTTTCTCTGCAACAGAAATGGCCATCATGTTGGAATCTTCAAGCCTTCTCAAGGCACTCGATCGGGACAAAAAGTATTTAGCTGAATCAGAGCGGATTGCACACGAGCTTCAACCTTCCAGCAGTTCTGCCTTTGTAGGCATATGGGCGGATTTGCAAGAAGGCTTCGGCTCTACCTTGATAACTCTTTATCCCGATGGAACAGGCATTTTTGGTTCGGATGTTGGCGGAATACCGTGTATCTGGAAAAAATCTGGCGGCACAACAAGACTTATCATGCTTAATGGTGGGCCAAATATGTGGAAACCGGACGAAAAACAAGCGGTCAATCTGAAGGTTGATGGAAACAATCTCGTGATGATGATGGATGGAGAAGAGCGCCGATTGAAACGATTCGACGCGAATAGCGCAAAAGCGGCTGGTGAAAGTTCTGTTGTGCGGCGCCCGCAATTTATTCATGTCGAAAAAGTGTGTGTCTCACCAGGAAATCAATTATACATTCAAATCAATGGACAATTCACAAAAATCTCAATGGACAAGTTAGTTGCCGCCGCACAAAAGACGGCTACGGGAACAGAAGTTTTAAAAGAAAGAATGGTTCGCTGGAGTGAATTTCAGAAGGGACGACTTCCTCAAAATATACTTACGAACTCGATTGAAGTGCCTTTTGTCAACAAGCATACAGATGCCTATTTTTTCGACAAATTGGCGTTTGATTTTGACCACGTCGCTGCAATACAGGAAGGTTATGATTTCACGCTATTTCCTTACGGTAGCAATAATTATTATCATGGCCCCGATACGGACAAATTTGGCGAAGAAGTTGATGGTTTTGCCCTTTTAACCAAACAGCCTTTTCCTCACGGGAAAAATTGGTTGATATTATATTTTCTGAAATCGAAATCCTATGATCGGCCCCAGCCATCGAGGTGGTAGATAATTCTCGCACGTTCACCCACTCTTCCCACGTTTGGATCAAATCAAAATATTGAAACCAAAATTGTTCATGCTCATCGCCGGCGAGGCGAGCGGGGATTTGCTCGCGGCGGAACTGGTTTCCGCGCTGCGCGGCCAATTGTTTGCGCTCGATGCTCGATCATCGCCGCAATTCTTCGGCGCGGGCGGATCGAAAGTGGCCGCCGCCGGTGTCGAACTGGCGTTTGATCTGACGCGGCATTCGGTCATCGGCATTTCCGACGTCCTGAAAAATTATTTCAAGTTCCGGCGGCTGTTCAACCAATTGCTCGCGCTCGCCATCGAACGCAGACCGGACGTCGTCATCGGCGTGGATTACGGCGGATTCAACCTGCGCTTTGGTCATGCCATCAGGCAATATGTCCGCAAACACCCGGGCGGGTGGAACCCGAAAATCGTCCAGTTCGTTTCGCCGCAGGTCTGGGCGTCGCGTCCGGGCCGGGCGGATTTGCTCGCGGCGGATTATGATTTGCTTTTGAGCATCTTCCCATTTGAAAAAGACTGGTATGCCAGGCGCGCGCCGAAGCTGCGCGTGGAGTTTGTCGGGCATCCGATGGTTGGCCGTTTCAATTCGGAGGGGCGAGTTCCACGAGCCCCTGACTCGGACAATTTAGTGACTCGCGGAGCTCGTCCCTCCGAGATTTTGCTTTTGCCCGGCAGCCGCAGAAGTGAATTACAACGGCATTTGCCGGTGATGCTCCGCGCGTTAAAATTGATTCAGGGAAAATTGCCGGCGGCGGAGGCGAAAATGGTTTTGCCGGATGAAAGTTTGGTTCAGCTCGCAAAATCGTCTGGCGTGAATCTGGAAATTCAAACCGGCAATCTGCCGGAGGCGCTCGCCAGAGCGGATGTCGCCATCGCCTCGACGGGCACGGTGACGATGGAGTGCGCGTTCTTCGGCGTGCCGACGGTGACGCTTTATAAAACGTCCGCGCTGACTTATCAAATCGCCCGGCGCATCGTGACGGTCAAATCGCTGACGATGCCAAACTTGCTTGCGGGCGAGGAAGTGTTTCCCGAATTCATCCAAAACGCCGCAACGCCGGAAAACATTGCCCGCGCGGCGCTGGGATTGTTGCAAGACGAAGCGCTCCGGACGAAAATCAAATCACAGCTCGCCAAAATCATTTCGTCGCTCGGCGAACCCGGAGCCAGCCAGCGTGCGGCAGAGGCGATTTTAAGTTTGTTTGAGTAAAATCCTCCTCGTCCTCGATTTTTTTTTGGTTACGAGGACGAGAGCGAAGGACGAGGAGGATTTACATTTAATGCCGCGCCCATTAACTTTTCGGCATGGAATCACTGCATGCGCCGTGGCGGATTGAATATATTCTGTCGCCGAAGCCGGAACTCAAGGAAGGCTTGTTCACGCGCATCGCGCAATCCAGCGACGACGAGGGCAATTACGTCATCGCCCGCGACCGCACCTGTTTCGCGCTGCTGAACAAATATCCCTACAACGGCGGCCACCTGATGGTCGTGCCTTACAAGGAAGTCGCGGACTTGAACGGATTGACCGAGGATGAACTCGCCGATTTGTGGAAGCTCGCGCGCCGCTGCGCGAACGCGCTGACGCAATTGATGAAGCCGGATGGGTTCAACATCGGCATCAATCTCGGCAAGGTCGCGGGCGCGGGCATCGTGGAGCATCTGCACATCCACGTCGTGCCGCGCTGGAATGGCGACACGAACTTCATGCCGGTGATCGCAAACACAAACGTGCTGCCGCAGGCGTTGAGCGAACTGGCGGCGAAACTGCGGGCGGAACTTGTGAAATAATTTTTACCACTGATGAAACACGGAATAACCCGGCTTGCCAAAAAAGCACTTTGCCGGATAATGAAGCCATGAGTGCGACAGAAGTCATTGAGCAATTCAAAGGTCTGCCCGCCAACGAACGGGCGCAGGTGGCCAAATTTGTCGTGGAGCACGACGATTCGTGGATTCCCAAATCATTCAAGCAAGGCATGGCTGATGCCGAGGCCGGACGCTTTGCGGACATGGAAACGGTTTTGAGCGGCGCTCCGCCGCCGTCCCGCAAACGGCGGAAATGAAATATTGTTTCAAGCCAGCCGAGAATTTTTGGGAGAGCTTTTACGATTTAAGCTCCAGCCAGAAAAATGCAACCCGCCGGGTCTGGAAAATCTTCAAGGAAAATCCTTTTGACCCGCGTCTGCGCACGCACAAGATTCACCGGCTTTCCGCCCAATATGGCCGGACAATTTACGCAGTGGACATTGAAGGCGATTTGCGCGCCGTATTTTTCATCAAGGGCGATTGCGTTGTGACTGTGGACATCGGCACACACGCCATTTACAGAGGTTAATTGTGGCCACGGAAACTCTTCATTTTGAGAACGCGCGAGCCGCGCAGCAGCTTTTCAACCACGAGCCGCGCAATTTGCAGTCGCTGGAAACCGAGCTCGGCGTCAAGGCCACGGCGCGCGAAGGCTGGATCAAACTGGAAGGCGAAGCGGACGCGATTGAGCGCGCCAAAAACCTGTTCGTGTCGCTGGAAACCATGCTCAAGGCCGGCTCGCAAATCCGCAACCGGGAATTTGCGCACGCGCTGAACGTGGTGAAGCACGATGGCGCGGAGACGCTGAAAAATCTGGTGAACGACCGCGTGACGACGCACGAAAAAAAACCGGGCGTCACCGCCAAGACCGTCGGCCAGAAAAGATATCTCGACGCCATCCGCAAGCACGACATCACGTTTGGCGTGGGTCCGGCGGGCACAGGCAAAACCTATCTGGCGGTCGCACTCGCGCTCGCCGCTTTGCGCGATGGAAAAGTTTCCCGGATTATTTTAACCCGTCCGGCAGTCGAGGCCGGCGAGGCGCTGGGATTTTTGCCGGGAGATCTGTTTGAAAAAATCACGCCGTATCTGCGTCCGCTGCACGATGCGCTGCACGACATGCTGCCCGCCGAGGAAATTGCCAGGCACACCGAGCGCGGGACGATTGAAATCGCGCCGCTGGCTTACATGCGTGGGCGGACGCTGAACAATGCGTTCATCATTCTGGACGAGGCGCAGAATTCGACGATGGAGCAGATGTTGATGTTTCTCACGCGGCTCGGCCACGGCTCGAAGGCGGTCATCACCGGCGATGAGACACAGATTGATTTGCCGCCGCATAAACATTCCGGCCTGCTTGAGGCGCATCACGCCCTCAAACACACGGAGGGCATCGCCATCGTCGAATTTTCCAAGCGCGATGTCGTCCGCCACCCACTGGTGCAGCGCATCATCACGGCCTACGAGGAACACCGCGGCCGGATGAAACCCGAATGAACATTGTCATCGCCAACCGCCAGCGCGCGCGGAAAATCAATTCCCGGCTGTTGAAGAAAATTGCGGATGCGTTGCTGGCAGACTTGAAGGTCGGGGAGGCCGAACTGGGAATCAACCTTGTCACTGCACGGGAAATGACCCTGATAAATGAAACTTTTCTCCGGCATAAAGGTTTGACGGATGTCATCACGTTTGACTATGCGGAAAAAGTAGCGCAGGCGTCCCGCCTGCAAAAGAAAACGATTGGTCGGGAAATTCGCAGGCGAGACGCCTGCGCTACTTTTTGCGGCGAACTTTTCATTTGCGTGGACGAGGCGGTTTCACAGGCGGAACAATTCAAGACAACCTGGCAATCCGAAATCGTCCGTTACCTCACCCACGGCGTTTTGCATCTGCTCGGCCACGATGACCGTCAAGCCGCCGCGCGCCGGAGAATGAAACGCGAGGAAAACCGCCGGCTGGCGTGGCTTTCCAAAAAGTTTAGCCTCGCGCAAATTGGCGGCGCTTCTAAACTTCGCGGGTGAAGAAATCGCTTTTTGCGCGCTGGCGCGCCAGTTTTTTTACCGGTCTCGCGATTGTGCTGCCCGGTGTGATCACGCTGGCCGTGGTCAAATGGTTTTTCGGCACGGTCTCGAGCATGACCGATCTGCTGCTGTTTTTCCTGCCTAAAAGCCTGACGCACGAGAACGGTGGCGCCGGCCCGATGTTCTGGTATTGGAGCGTGCTGGCATTTTTGCTGGCGGTCGTCGTCTTGTCCGCTGTCGGCGTGCTGGCGCGATATTACCTGGGCAAGCGGATGATTGCCTGGGCGGACAGCATCATGCTACGCGTGCCGGTGTTGAACAAGATTTACGGCACCATCCGGCAGGTGGACGAGGCGTTCACGTCCGGCAAAAAAAGCTCGTTCAAGACAGTTGTGCTTGTCGAATATCCGCGCGAGGGGATTTATTCGGTCGGGTTCATCACGAGCGACCAGGAGAGTGAAGTGCAGCAAAAAACCGGGGAAAATTGCGTCTGTGTATTCATACCGACGACGCCCATTCCCACAGGCGGTTTTCTAATCCTGGTGCCGGTGGATAAGGTCACCAAACTCGAAATGAGCGTGGCCGACGGTTTCAAATATATCATCAGCCTTGGCGCCCTTTCGCAGGAATACACGGCGCCGCGAGAATCGTCCTCGTAATCGCAAATGAGGAAGTCGAGGACGAGAACGAGAACGGGGAGGATTTGGAAATGATTGAATCCGCCACCGGCCTGATTTTGCGAACCCGACCACTCACGGAAACCAGCCTCATCGTCCACTGGCTCACGCCGGATTTCGGGCGCATCGCCACGGTGGCGAAGGGCGCGCGCCGGCCCAAATCGCCGTTCCTCGGCAAGCTGGATTTGTTTTACGAGGCGGATTTTTCGTTCAGCCGGAGCCGCCATTCAGATTTGCACAATTTGCGCGAGGCCGTTCCGCGCGAAATGCACGGCGCAATCCGCGGAGACATTTTCAAATTGAGACAGGCCGCCTACGCCACCGCGCTCATCGAGCAGGCGACGGAAACAGAAACGCCGCTGCCCGCCGTGTTTGATTTGCTGCGCGGATTTCTCGATTGTCTCTGCCGGCAGAAACCGGCGGCGCAACTGGTTTTTGTGTTTGAACTCAAATTGTTGCGGGAGCTTGGCCTTGATCCTGATCCGCAGAAAACGAACCTGACGGCGGGTGCGAAGCAGATTGTCCGCGCTTTTCTGAAAAATGACTGGCAGGCGTGCTGGCAATTGAAACTGGCGCGAGCGCAGACCGCCGAGCTGCGGCAGTTCCTGCACGGCTTTCTGATTTTTCACCTGGGCCGCCTGCCCCATGGGCGCGCCGCGGCGTTGACGGACAAAATCTGAAATCACTTTCCGCGCCCCGGAATTCAGGCTATATTTGCGGTGAATTTCGGAATAGCTGAATGGCAAAACCATTTTTCAAATTCTCCACCGTGCGGATGAAGCTGGTCGGCAGCGTGTTGCTGCTCATCGTGCCTTCGCTGCTGTTCATGTATAATTATGACCTGCCGATGAGCGGGTTTGTGGTGGGGGTTCTGGCGCTGGTGTCGGCGTGGATGGGCGGCGAATTTTTCGTTCGCCGGCAGGTGCAGGCGATGACGCGAACGGCCAAAGAAATCGCGGACGGCAATCTGGCCGCGCGCACGGGATTGCCGGCCTCGAACGATGAACTGGGCCAGTTGGCGAAGATTTTCGACCGCATGGCGGAATCGTTGCAACAGCGGAACGCCGAACGCGAACAAACGGAAAAAATTTTGCTCAACCGCGCGCTGGAACAGACCGTGGTCGCCGCGCTCGGACAGTTCGCGCTGACCAGCAACGATCTGGATGCGCTGCTCAATCAGGCGCTCATTCTTGTAAGTCAGACGCTCGATGTGGAATTCGCGGCGGTTTACAAGCGGCTGCCGGACGGGCAGCTTTTGTTGCAGGCGGGCATGGGCTGGCATTCCGAACACATCGGCCGCACCAGGCTGCCCGGCGACAATTCCACTCAAATCGGCTTTACGCTCAATTCCGGCGAGGCGGCTGTCACACCGGATTCCAAATCGGAAACCCGGTTCACCGCGTCGCCCTTTCTGACCGGACATGGCATTGTGAGTGGTGCGACCGTGGCGATTCCAACTCGTGGAGAATCGTTCGGTGTGTTGGGCGTCCACACCGTGCGCCGGCGCGAGTTCACCGCGGATGAGACGCAATTTTTAATCGCCGTGGCCGGCTGCATCGGCATGGCCGCCGACCATTTGAATCTGGAGGAACAATTGCGGCAGTCGCAAAAAATGGAATCCGTCGGCCAGCTCGCCGCCGGCGTCGCGCACGATTTCAACAACATGCTGACGATCATCCAGGGACATTCCAGCGCGCTGCTCGCCAAGCCGTCGCTGCCGCCCGAAATGCTCGAGCCGGTGCAGGCGGTTTTTTTTGCCGCCGAACGCGCCGCCAGCCTCACGCGGCAGCTGCTCATGTTCAGCCGCAAAAATATCATGCAGCCCCGGCCGCTCGACCTGCGCGAAACCGTCGGCAACATGACCAAACTGCTCGGCCGGCTCCTCGGCGAAAATGTCTCGCTCAAATTTCAATCACCCGCCGGGTTGCCGTCCGTTGCGGGCGACACCGGCATGATTGAACAGGTGGTGTTGAATCTCGCCGTCAATGCCCGCGACGCCATGCCGCGCGGCGGAACCCTGACCATCGAAATCGAACCCGTGGCGATTGACGCCGCCTACGCCGAACGGCGGCCGGATGCGCGGCCGGGAAATTTTCTGCGGCTGCGTGTCACCGACACGGGCGCCGGCATGGACACCGCGACGCTGGGCCGCATCTTTGAACCGTTTTTTACCACCAAGGAAGTCGGCAAGGGCACCGGCCTGGGACTCGCCACCGTTTATGGCATCGTCAAGCAGCATGATGGCTGGATCGAAGTCAACAGTGAACCGGGCATAGGCACCACGTTCGATGTTTTTTTCCCCACCAGCGATCAGCCGGTCGCGTTTGAAAAAAAGGAAGCCGCCCCGACCGCGCCGGTCACGGGAGGCGCCGAGACCATCCTCCTGGTGGAAGACGAGCCAATCCTGCGCGAAATGGCGTGCGACATTCTCAAGAACTGCGGTTACTGCCTGGTTGAAGCGTCCACCGGCAGGGAGGCGCTCGAATTGTGGCGCGAGCGCGCAAGTGATATTGATCTGCTCCTCACCGACATGGTGATGCCGGAAGGCATTTCCGGCGTGGACCTTGCCGAACGGCTGCTGGCCGACCGGCCGGATTTGAAAATCATCTTTACCAGTGGCTACACCTCCTCTGAAATCAACACCGAATTGCTTTCACGTTCCCACGCGCATTTCCTTCAAAAACCCTACTCGCACACCACGCTCGCCCGCGCCGTCCGCGACTGCCTGGACCGGACCGGTGCGGGTCATTGACACGCATGGAAACCCGCGCGCCCGGAGAAATGACCGTCGCCATTTTGAGTGACATCCATTACGCCGGCCCCGCCGAACGCGCCCGCGGTGAAAATTACGAACTTCGCGTCATCGCCAATCCCCTGCTCCGTGCGGTCGCGCGCGCCTACCGGCACATGATTTGGATGCGGCATCCATTTGTCCAGGAGCGGCAACTCGAACGCTTTCTGGCCGAAGTCGAAAACCGGCCGGTGGATTTTCTCGTGGCCAATGGAGATTATAGCTGCGACAGCGCTTTTGTGGGCGTGAGCGACCCGGCGGCATTCCAAAGCGCGCAGGAATGTCTCGACAAGCTCCGCGAAAAATTCGGCGACCGGGCTTGGTTCACTATTGGCGACCACGAATTGGGAAAATTGACGTTGTTCGGCGGGAAAGGCGGAATGCGGCTGGCAAGCTGGCATTGCGCCACGCGTCAGCTCGGCCTGCAACCGTTCTGGAAATTTTCCATCGGGCGTTATCTGCTGATCGGTGTGTCCTCGCCGCTTATCGCCCTGCCCGCCAACCAGCCGGACGTGTTGCCGGAAGAATGGCCGGAATGGCAGCGGTTGCGCGAAGCGCATCTGGCCGAAATCCGCGCCGCGTTTGACGGCTTGCAGCCGGAACAACGCGTGTTGCTCTTCTGCCATGATCCCACCGCCCTGCCCTTTCTGTGGCGCGAGGAATCGGTGCGCCGCCGGCTGCGTCAAGTGGAACAAACCATTCTCGGACATCTGCACACGCGCCTCATTTTATGGAAAAGCCGGATGTTGTCGGGAATTTCGCCCATCAATTTTTTGGGCCGGAACGTCAGCCGATTCACCTCGGCGCTGCATGAGGCCCATCACTGGTGGCCGTTCCATGTGCGGCTTTGCCCCGCATTGTCCGGAATCCAACTGTTGAACGACGGCGGCTATTATACCGTGCAGCTTGACCCGGAGGCGAATTACCCCGCCCGGTTCACCTTTCATCCGCTGCCACGTTGATTGGCCGGTCCATCCCGCTGGTGAACCGGAATGGTGACGAGGCTCCGGCTCCGTTGCGCAAGTTCGGTAGCAGCGGACGTCAGTCCGCTCATTATTCGGGCGTGTGAGGAAGTTTGAGCCGGCTCATGTCGGCTGTTACGATGAAATGAATGAGCGTCCGGCGTGCCAAAACATTCGCCTTCCGGCAGGCGCAAACGCCGCGCAGGCGTTTGGCCGTGACGCGCAAGCTAAGACCCGAAGGGGGTGCAGATAACTAATAACCCCTTACACAACGGAACCCGACGTCGCCTCCGGGGGTGCTCGGCCCGAGTTGGCAGCGACCGGCGCAGCGCAAATCGTCGGCGGAGACGCCCCAACTGCCGCCGCGCATCACCCGGCCCGCGATTGGCGGACCGCTGGGGCCGCGCGGATCGGTGCCACCCAAATAGGGGCTGCCTGTCGGATATGGCGGTGCCACATAACAATCCCAACACCACTCGAATTCATTCCCCGCCATGTCATACAGTCCATACCCGTTCGGGGCAAATGCACCCACCGGGCTGGTATAGGCGTAACCGGTGCGATCGTAGTTGGTGTTGTCGCCGGTATAAGGTGACACATCGTAACTATACACGGCCGGGTAAGCGATATAGTTGGCCTGGCTTTCGCTGACCGTGTTCCCCCACGGAAACCGTCGCCCGCTTAAGCCGCCACGCGCCGCCTTTTCCCACTCGGCTTCCGTTGGCAAACGGTAGCCATGAGCCGACCAGTTCACATTGGAAACCGCCAACTGTCCGTTGGTATAAACCTGCGTCAACGCCGTGTCCGTGTAATACACCGGTGTCAACCCCGCCTGCCGCGACCGCGCGTTGCACCACTTGACACAGTCATACCAATTTACGCCATACACCGGCTGATTCGTCGCCTTGCCCGTGCCGGGATAGTCGAAGCTGTAGCCGTTGGTTATCGCCCAATTATAGACCGCCTGCCACTGGCTATAACTCACCAAATTGACGTCCATGCAAAAAGCCGATACGGTCACATTGGTGGGAGCATTATCATGATACGGAACGAGTCCATCCAGAGTGTCGCCGATTATGAATGTTCCCGCCGGAATCAACACCATACCGGCGGGCGCGTTGAAAGAAATGATTTGGTTGGTATTGAGGTTATTGGTGACGGGAAGCTGGACGTAGTCCACCCAATTGGTTCCACCGGGCAGGGAGGCGACAGTCTGGACGGTATAGTTTGTGCCCGCCAGTGCATTGCTCCAGACCAGCGAGCCATCGGCCCGAACGGCGGTAATGATAATTGCTGCCGGGCCGGAAATCCGAAAAAATTGAGCGCCTTGGGCAGCGGATGGATGAACCCCGATGAGCGATGCCAGCGCGATGAGCAGCGCATGCAGTTTGATTCTCATACAAAATTTAGAATTAAGCCATCCTTTCTAAGCCTGGACAAATGGAAATGCAAATTAAAAGTGGCGACAGATCACGCCAGGGGCGCATCTCAATTTTTATAGGGGTTGCCTTGGAGGGAATGGGGGAAGAGCAGGTGCCAGCGTCTGTTGCGCCAGAATGTTTCCAAGCACATCCACGCCTCGTCTCCGGCACAACTCCAAAACTGGCCCGGCCGTTTGAATCGCCATTGGTATTGTCGGCGGGTTGATTCCATCGCGCCGCTGCCCTGCGGCTCGCCAGCTCGCCTGGCCGCAGTGTAATCCATCCGGTGTCGATGCTCCTGGAAGTAATGCCGTTCGTTCTCCACAGCTTGACGCTTCTTGTGGCGCAGGCGCTTGGCCAGTGCTCGCAAATCACTGAGCAGCGCCGGAGTGCGGCCGTCCTTAAGCTTGCGCAGTAACGGTCGTATCCAAACGCGCGCTTGGACTTCATCTTGCGGATGCAGCGCATGGGCCACGGCCCAGAGATGCTGGCTGGCGTGGTAATAATCCAGCCGTTGTTGAGCTTGGGCAAAACGGTCTCCCGTCAGATTCCAAATCCAGATCGCCCCGTCGGCCACCACCAGCACCCTGGCGGCTTGTGCCAGACCATGCCGTTGGGCTTCGGCAAGGAGTTGATCCCGCAGGCCGTCAACCCCTTGGCGGGTCATGACGGTCCCACGGCTCAAAATCTTAGAGCGTGTCTGAAAATGTGGCGGCAGGCATCCCTGCCTGCCGTGGAGGGCGGCAGCTTGCCGCCCGGAAGCATCGTCCGCATGGCATGAGTGCCCATCTATTACAACGCTTTCTCCCGTCCTGCGTTTTCGCCGCCGGGCTGGAAGCCACGGCTCCACGTCAGCCAGGATGGCTGACGCCACAACTTTCAGACAGGCTCTAATGAAACGGCGTTGCTCATTTAACGGAACCGCGGATTCCCTTTGCCGCCGGTTGCATTGCTTTACTGCTTGGGGAGACAACGAGTCGCGCCGCAATCAGATGGCCGATTGGGGCAATGGGCGTTTGAATTTCCAACCACGGATGAACACGGATTGCGCGATGGAAGCGGGCAAAAGCGGCAGAGGGCTGCCGCAGTCCAAAACCTGGCGGAAATTCCAGCGGGCCGGCGAACGCGAAGCGTCTTGGACTGCGCCAGCCTTCTGGCGCTTTGGAACGCGGCAATGTCAATTCCGGATGCCGCCGGGGCAACTTGCCGCGCCGCAATCTGATGGACGTGCCGGAGCGCGGGTGTCCCCACCCGCAGCGGCTTCGCCAGAACTGACGGTGCGGGATTTTTTGGATGCGGACTGGACGGTTCACGCGCTGCGGCTGGGGGGAGATCGAGTGGTCCCAACTCGC
>Ga0302320_10004288_pt1 | contig 32445 bp, 29 predicted proteins | sample Bog_T0_3_FD_202130 | JGI IMG/M metagenome (GOLD analysis project Ga0302320, IMG submission 202130) | Peat permafrost microbial communities from Stordalen Mire near Abisko, Sweden - Bog_T0_3 | ecosystem: Environmental > Terrestrial > Soil > Wetlands > Peat | place: Sweden: Abisko, Stordalen Mire... | reverse complement strand
ATCGCCCATGCGCAGGACGAAGCCGAAGCGCGGCGTGTCGATGGCCTCGCGGCGCGCATCGCCGATCTCGAAACCCGCGTCAGCCAGGCGCTGGAGGCGGGTCGCGAGGACCTCGCCATCGAGGGCGCGGAAGCGATCGCGGCGCTGGAGACCGACCTCGGCGTCGCCCAGGCGGCTCGCGGCAGTTTTTCCCGCGAATGCCAAAAGCTGAGGGCGATGACCGGCAACGCCGAGCGCCGGCTCGTCGAACTGGAGCGCGGGCGACGCGCGGCCCGGGCGGCGGAGGCGGTGCGCCGCTTGCGCAGCCAGGGCGACGCCCAGCTCGGCGGCGGCGCCTCGGCGCTGCGCGACGCGGAGGCGACGCTGAAGCGCCTGCGCGAACGCCAGCTCGAGGACGAGGCGGCGACGCAAGCGATCGAGGCGATGGAGGGCGCCTCGGGCGCCGACCTGATCGCCGGCAAACTGGAAGCCGCCGGTTTCGGCGATGCGACCCGGCCGACCGCGAAATCCGTCCTCGAACGCCTGCGCGCCCGCAACAAAGCCGCCTGATTCAACCCTATCCAACGAAAGGACCAAGCCATGAACGCCAACACGAATTCCCATTCCGGCGCCTGGGTCAGCTTCACCTACGCCAACATGCTCGGCTCGCTCGCCCTGACCATGGGCGGCATCTTCTTCCTGCCGATCGACCTGTGGATCAAAGGCTATCTGTTCATGGGGGTGACGATGCTGGTTTCCTCGACGGTGATCGTCACCAAGACGATGCGCGACGTCCAGGAATCCGGTCGCCTCGTCAACAAGCTCGAGGAAGCGCGTACCGAAAAGCTGCTGGCCAGTATCAAGGATTGACCCGCGGCCTCGTAGCCGAGACCGGCGCCCTCGCGCGGCCCGCGAAGGGGGCGCCGCCTGAACGCGGATCGGACTGTACTTCCCGGCAGTCTGATCCGTAAGGTCTTTTGCGCCTTGGGGCGTGGGGCGGACCTCGTCCTGCCCCCGTCAGTGCGTCAGCGCCCGCATCGCCTGCTCGATGCCGTCGGGCGTCAGGCCGAACATGCGGCCGCCGAACAGCGACGACAGCATCTGGGTCGACTGCGAATAGCGCCATTGTTCCGGCGGCGTCGGGTTGATCCAGACGCTGCGCGGCCAAGCATTGGTCACGCGCCGGATCCAGGTCTCGCCGCTTTCCGGGTTCATGTGCTCGACCGAACCGCCCGGCGAGACGATTTCATAGGGGCTCATCGCCGCGTCGCCAACGAAGATCACGCGGTGGTCGCGACCGAAGGAATTGATCAATTCGGCGGTCGAGGTGCGCTCCTCGAAGCGGCGGCGGTTGTTGCGCCAGACGCTCTCGTAAAGGCAATTGTGGAAATAATAGTGCTCCAGCCGTTTGAACTGCAACCGCGCGGCGGAAAACAGAGCTTCGGCGGCTTCGACGTGCCAGTCCATCGAGCCGCCGACGTCGAGGAACAGCAGCACCTTCACCGCATTGCGCCGCTCGGGCCGCAGCTTGACGTCGATGTAGCCCTTGTCGGCGGTGGAACGGATGGTGCCGTCGAGATCCAGCTCCTCCTCCGCGCCCTCGCGAGCGAACCGCCTGAGGCGGCGCAAGGCGACCCGGATGTTGCGCGGCCCCAGTTCCTCGTCGCCGGCGAAATCCTTGAACTCGCGTTTGTCCCAGACTTTTATCGCGCTGCCGCGGCGGCCTTTGTCCTGGCCGATGCGCACGCCTTCGGGATGGTCGCCGTAAGCGCCGAACGGCGATTTGCCGCCGGTGCCGATCCATTTCGAGCCACCCTGGTGGCGTCCCTTCTGCTCGGCGAGGCGCTGACGCAGGGTTTCCATCAGTTTTTCGAAGCCGAGTTTCTGGATCTCGGCGCGCTCATCGGGCGAGAGATAGCGCTCGATCATCTTGCGCAGCCATTCCTCGGGGATCGGCTGCGCCTCGACGGCGGCCGACATGGTGAGGATGCCCTTGAAGACGGCGGCGAAGGTGACGTCGAAGGCGTCGAGATGCCGTTCGTCCTTGACGAGCAGCGCGCGCGACAGCCGATAAAAGTCCTCGATCGTCTGCTCCGGCACGTCGTGGTCGAGCGCGCGGATCAGGTCGAGGTACTCGCGCGGCGTGACCGGCACCTGCGCTTTGCGGAGTTCGGCGAAGAAATTGAGGAACATGTATATAAACTAGCGCGATGGCCCCGGGGCGCGCAATCCCCACTCTTGGAGGCGTCATGAACGTTCGGCGCGAAACTTTCGCTCTGCCGCGCGGGGCCGCGCCGGGCATCGAAATCTTTGCGTTCGGCGACGTTCACGGCCGCTCCGACCTGCTCGCCGCGCTGCTCGAAACCGCCGCGGCCGAACCGCGCCGGGCGGCGAGGCGGGTAGTCGTGTTCCTCGGCGATCTCGTCGATCGCGGGCCCGACAGTCTCGGCGCCATCCGCCTGGCGATCACGGCGGGCGCGGCGCTGCAAGCCGACGAGACCGTGGGGCTGCTGGGCAACCACGAAACGATGATGCGCATGGCGCTCGACCGGCGGACGCCCGACAGGCAGGCGCTGCACGCCTTCAGCGTCTGGCTGCGCAATGGCGGTCGCCGGGTCGTCGCCGAATTCGTCGCGCCCACCGATCCGCCGCTGTATGGCGATGCATTATGGGAGGCCGCCCGTAAAGCTCTGCCCGCCGACATCGGCGCCTGGCTCGACGCGCTGAAACCGCATTGGCGGAGCGGCGGGCTGTTGTTCGTCCATGCCGGGGTGAATCCGGCCAGGCCGCTGGAGGCTTTTCTGGCCATTCCATGGGACGCGCCGCTCGACCGGCTCGACGGCGACGCGCATTGGGCCTGGGTGCGCGGTCCCTGCCTCGAGCACCGCCCCGGCCCGCAAGGTTTCTCCGGCTATGTCGTCGTCCACGGCCATACGCCCAACGACGGCAGGCGCTTCGCCGACCACCCCGGCCAAATCCGCCGCTTTCGCCTCAATCTCGACGGCGGCTCGGGGTTTACCGGCGCCTGCAAGATGGGAATTTTTCGTGGGCATGAAGTGGAGGTGGTGACCGCGCAGGGCGAGCCGAACGCGCGGTTTTGAGAGTTTCAGGCGCCGTCGAGCAGCTTCGCCACCCAGGCTTCGATCCGCGTGGCGACGCCCGCTTCGACGAGCGCCGAGCGCACCAGCGCGCGAGCCCGCTGGAACTTTACGCCTTCCGGCAGCGCGACGGCGGCGGCGACGTTTTCGGCTTCCTCGGCCGCCGCGGCGAGATCGCGATGCAGCTTCTTCGCGGCGTCGAAGCGCGGGATGGGGAGATTGAAGATTACCTTGTCGAAATCGCGCGCGCCCCATTGGCCGCGGGATTGGTAGGACTCGGTCCTGGAACGCGCCGTCTCGCAGTTGAGGATTGCCGACAGATAATCGCCTTCGGCCGAGTTCGCCGGCGCGAACCCATAGAGCTTGTGATCGAGGACGGCGCGGGAATCGCGGACGACGCACGCTGCCGGTTGCGCGCCCGCTTTTGCATAGACGACCCTCAAATCGGAAATCGGAAACTGCGCGGCCAGTTTTCCATAATAGTCGAATTGGCCCTGTAGGGTGACTTTGGCCTCCTTGTTGTCGTCCCAAACTTTTTCTGCTCGGCGCAGCCAGCCGGCCAATCCGTCGAAGCCTCGATCCAGAGCGGTCACCGCGTCGATGACTTCCCCCTTTTCGGTCACCGGGATTACCGCTTCGAACGGCCGAAACACGCGATAGGGCAAAATACTTTCGCCGAGCAGCGTCGGCCGCAAGAACTCCGCCTCGACCTGATTTTCGATACCGGGCAAGTCTTTCCAAGGCTTCTTTTCCTGCGGGTTCCGGCGGCTCATTACCATGGGCGCCGAAGGGTCTGGTCCCAGTCGACCGAGTGACTTGCGCTCGACGAAGAAAAGCATCCTCGGATAAAGCGTCGCCCCATCCCGGAACGCCTCGCGATAGACGGACCCGCCCGTAAACACCGCTTCCGTCGGCTTAGGCGCGTTCTGCGTAATGCGGAACTTGCCGCTGCCGACGAGCCTGTCGAAAATCTCCTCCTGACAATCCCTGACGGGAAGCGTTCCCGAATAGGCCCTCACCGTTTCCGGCATCGCGCGCGGAGTCGCCCGCCGCCTGCCGAACACCGCGCAGGCAGGGACGGGGAACAGGGGCTGCACGCTCTCGTCCATCGTCCAGGTCTCGTCCCAGGCGATCGAACCGTCTTCGTAGGAGCCCGAGCGCAAAGGCTCGAACTGGCCGCGCGACAGGACGGCGAGCGGCAGCACGAAGGCGATGCGGCCCGAGCCGCGCAGGAACAAAGCCGCCGCGCGCGCCGTGAACAAGGCGCAGAGATCGTTCTGCGTGGCGAGCTTGCCGCCGACGTAGACGCGAGCGCCTCTGGCGAGTTCCTTGAAGCGCTTTTGCAGATCCTCGCTCATGTGGCGAAACGCGACCCAGGGCGGGTTGCCGATCAGCACGTTCGCCCAGCCGCCGCCGGCGGAATAGGCGAGCGGCCGAGAAAGATTGCGCGCGACATAGGCCCAGATCGAATCGCGGCCTTCGCGCCGCAGCTTGTCGAGCGTCAAATAGGTCTTGCCGAGGTCTTCGATGGCGCGCTGCTGCTCGTCGGTGACGTCGGCGCGATAATGCTGTTCCGTTATCCGATACAGCGCCGCTTCGATCTGGGCGCGCGACATGCTTTGCGCGGAGCCCGAGCGCATGCGTTCGATCGCCTTGTCGAACAAAGCCGGATCGCGACAGAACGCATCGGGAAAATCCAGTTGCTCGCGGCCGTTGGAATCCTTCTCGCCGCTCCTGCCGTCGCCGGCCGCCGGCGGCGGCACGCGGATCGTCAGTTCCTTGCCGCCGATCATATGGCTGATCGACAGTTGCAACGAGTCCCCGAGGTAGACCGGCACGGAAATCGCGCCGCCGCGCTGGCTCAGGATCGGCGCGAGGCCGAGCAGATAGGTGACGCGGGCGATGATGACCGCCACGGGGTGGATGTCGATGCCGGCGATGTGCTGCGTCGCCTCGAACGCGCGGCGCGCCGGCGCCACGTCGCCTTCCGCCGCCTCTTGCACGAAGCGTCGCAATGCATGGAACAGGAACGCGCCGGAGCCGCAGGCGGGATCGAGCACCTTCTGCTCCAGAGGGGCGGTTATGGCGTGGCGCGTCATCTTCGCCGCCAGCCAATCGGGCGTGTAATATTCGCCCAGGCCGTGGCGCTGGTCGCGATCGATCAGCGATTCGTACAGGGTCTTCATCACGTCGTTTTCGACTTCGCCGAGGCGGAAGCGACGCACATGCCCCATGACGCGCTTGACGAGCCTTATCCCGTCGGGATCGTCGACGATCCAGTCGAAGAAGTCGCTTTCGACCGCGCCGTTGATTCCGGCGCTGGCGAGCGCGTCGCCCGACAGCAGCCGCGCCGGTTCGTCCTCGCTGAGGCCGAGCACCGCGAAGGCGATGCATTTGGCGACGATCACCAGATAGGTGTGCTGCAACCAGAGCGCATCACTCTCGACGTCGCGGCCGTAGACGATCTTCAGCAATTGCGCCCAAAGCTGGCGCTTGAGTCGGATCGCGGGCCGCGTCTGGAGCCGCTCCCACAATTTGCGCAAGGCGTGGTCGGCGGCGCGGAACGCCACCGAGTCGGCGCCGAGTTCAATGCGCACCGTCGCCGGGTCCGGCGGCAGCGAGATCTTCAGCGCCAGCGCGCCGTCGAGCCATGCGACGAATTCCTCAGGCTTTTCCGGGTCGAGCGTCGTTTCCTTGATCTTGACGAGTTCGCCTTGTTCGAGCGCGAACACGACCCATTTGCGCCCGTCCGAGGCGATGCCGACGAAGGGCTCGCCGGTCTCCGCCTCGCGGTTGGCGAGGTAGTCGGGCATCTTGCGCTCGACGTCGCGCATCTCGGCGGCGAGATCGCGCTTGGCCTCGAACACGGTGCGGCCGATGAGCGCGTCGATGCGGCTCTTGACCTCGACACGCTGCTCGAAGCGGATTTCGGCGAGATCGACGCCGAATTCTTCCACCAGCAATTGACGGAAATCCGACTTGACCTCGTCATGTCCGGGTTTGCCGGCGAGGTGGCGCAGAATTTCCATCGATTCGGGGCTATAGGTCACGAGGCCGAGACTAGGGTCTCGGTCCCGCGCTCGCAATCCCGCCCGCTTCCGCGCCGCTTTCGCCGGACAGCGTTTTCGACGTTTATCGACTGGCGCGGCGCGGCTCAGTCGCTATCCTGGCGCCAATTGCCGTCTAGGAGCCCGGAATGCGCATTTGGATCAAGGACCCGCTGGCGATTTTCGCAATTGGCGCCGAGCGCGGCCTCGTGGTCGAGGGCGCGCGAATCGCCGAGCTGGTGGGGAAGGGCGCGGCTCCGGGCGCGCCCGTCGACGCGACCTTCGACGCGTCGCGCCATGTCGTGCTGCCGGGGCTGATCAACACCCATCATCATTTCTACCAGACGCTGACCCGCGCGCACCCTGACGCCATCAACAAGGATCTGTTTCCCTGGTTGCAGGCGCTGTATCCGATCTGGGCGCGGCTGAAGCCCCGTCATCTGCGCGTGGCGGCGCGCGTGGCGCTCGCCGAACTGCTGCTTTCCGGCTGCACCACGGCGGCCGATCATCATTATCTGTTCCCCAAGGGGCTCGAGGACGCCGTCGACATCGAAGTCGAAGCCGCGCGGGCGCTGGGCATGCGGATGACGGTCACGCGCGGCTCGATGAACCTCAGCGAGAAGGACGGCGGTCTGCCGCCCGACAGCGTTGTGCAGGACGAGGAGGAAATCCTCGCCGACAGCGAGCGGGTGCTGAAACTGTTCCATGATCCCAAGCCCGGCGCCGACATCCGCATCGCGCTGGCGCCGTGCTCGCCGTTCTCGGTCAACGAGCGACTGATGCGCGAGAGCGCCGTCCTGGCCGAGCGCTACGATTGCCAGTTGCACACCCATCTGTGCGAGACCGCCGACGAGGAGAGGTTCTGCCTGGAAGTGTATGGCCGGCGCCCGGTCGATCTGCTGGAGGACGTCGGCTGGATGTCGAAGCGGACCTGGCTCGCCCACGGCATCCATTTCAACGCGGAAGAGATCGGCCGGCTCGGGCGCGCCGGCGTCGGCATCGGCCATTGCGCCGCCTCCAACATGGTGCTCGCCTCGGGCATCTGCCCGACCTGCGAGCTGGAGCGCGCCGGCTCGCCCGTCGGCCTCGGCGTCGACGGCTCGGCGTCCAATGATTCCTCCAACATGATGGAGGCGGTGCGCCACGCGCTGATGATCGGCCGGCTCAAATATGGGGCCTCGGCGATCACCCATCTCGACGTTTTACGCTGGGCCACCGAGGGTTCCGCCCGCTGCCTGGGGCGCGACGACATCGGCAAGTTGGAAGTTTTTCGCGAGGCCGATCTGGCGCTGTTCACCTTGGACGAGCCGAGGTTTTCCGGCGCCCACGACCCGCTCGCGGCGCTGGTGCTGTGCGGCGCGCACAGGGCGGACCGGGTGATGATCGCCGGCCGCTGGCGGGTGATCGACGGCGCGCCGGTAGACTTCGACCTGGGGGCGCTGCTCGCGGAGCATCGGGCGGCGGCGCGGGAGTTTGCTTGATTCCCGCGCCCATTTGCCCGAACAAGGGTTCGGCCATAGGGGGGATGCCGTGACCTTTTGGATCGTGCTCAGTCTCGCCGCCTTCTGGGCGGGGGCGCAGAACGCGCTGGCCGGCGGCGGGTCGTTCATCACTCTGCCGGCATTGATGCTGACCGGCATGGACGCGCGGGCGGCGAACATCAGTTCGACGCTCGCCCTGTTCCCGGCGCAGGTGGTCATGGGCCTGACCGGTCGCAAGGACGCGCAAGCGCCGCCGGGCCTTTCGGTGAAGGCGCTGATCGGCATAAGTCTGGTGGGCGGCGCGCTCGGCGCGCTGATCCTGCTGGCGACGCCGCCTAGCTTCTTCGCCAAGCTGGTGCCATGGCTGGTGTTGTTCGCGACCTCGGTGTTCGCCTGGGGCAGTTTCTTCCGCGCCGCGCCGAAAGACGGCGATGGGCATCTGCCGGTTTGGGCCGCGGCGCTGGTGCAATTCGGCATCGCGATCTACGGCGGCTATTTCGGCGGCGGCATCGGCTTTCTGATGCTGGCGGCGCTGACGATGGCCGGGCTCGCCGTGCGCAACGCCGGCGCGACGAAAAACACCCTCGCCGCCGCGATGAACGCTTCCGCCGTGGCGATCTTCGCCTTCTCCAACGACGCCCATTGGGCGCAGATCGCCGTCACGGCGATAGCCGCCGCAATCGGCGGCTGGGGCGGGGCGGTGATGCTGAAGACGGTCAACGAGAAGGCGCTTCGCATCGTCGTCGTCATCATCGGCTTCCTGCTGACGATCGGGTTGTTCTGGACGGCTTAGCGCGAATCGCTCCCCCTGAGCGAGGGGCGCGCCGGAAAAACAAACGGAGGAAACCATGGCCCGCCGCATCGTCGACTTGTCCGTGCCGCTCAACAATACGGCGATCGCCGATCTGCCGGGGTCGATGCCGAAGATCGTCTACACCGCGCACGCGGAGGGCGCGGCGCAAATGCTTGCTGGCTTCCCCGGCCTGAAGCGCGTGCAACTGCCGGACGGGCAGGGTTGGGCGGTGGAGCAGGTTTCGCTGATCACCCATTCCGGCACCCATGTCGACGCACCCTGGCACTATCACCCGACGATGAACGACGGCGAGCCCGCCTGGACGATCGACGAAGTCCCGCTCGACTGGTGTTTTCAGCCGGGCGTAAAACTCGACTTCCGGCATTTCCCCGACGGCTACGTCGTCGGCGCCGCCGATATCGAGGCGGAGCTGAAGCGCATCGGCCATGAGCTGAAGCCGCTGGAAATCGTCGTCGTCAACACCAGCGCCGGCGGCCATTACGGCGAGCCCGATTACCTGTCGCGGGGCTGCGGCATGGGCGCGCAGGCGACGCTCTATCTCACGGGCCTGGGCGTGCGAGTCGTCGGCACCGACGGCTGGAGCTGGGACGCTCCCTTCGTCCACACCGCCAGGCGCTGGCTGGAAACCCACGATCCCTCGATCATCTGGGAGGGCCACAAGGCCGGACGTCATTGTGGTTATTGCCAAATCGAGAAACTCGCCCATCTCGACGCCTTGCCCGCCGACGGCTTCATGATCTCCTGCTTTCCGTTCAAGATCGAGCGCGCTTCGGCGGGCTGGACGCGGGCGGTGGCGATCTTCGAGGATTGAGCACACGCACTCGTGATTTGTCGCGCGGGGCGACATTCATGCGGGCGCCACTTTTCCTAGGCATCTCGACCCGGATTCAACCCCGTCCGAGGGCCTGGAATGACTATTGCCGCCGCCAATACGGTCCTGGCTCCGCCCGCCTATGCCCCGAGCCTGCGTCGGCTGCATTGGGGCATCGCCGTTTTGATCTTCGCGGCGATCGCGGCCGGCCTGATCGCCATCAACCTGCCGCGCGGCGAATTGCGCGGGGAATTGCTGGCGATCCACAAATCGATCGGCGTCACCGTGCTCGTGCTCGTCCTCGTGCGGGTTCTCGCCCGGATCGCGCTGAGCGCGCCCAACTACGTTCCGCCGCTCGATGCTCTCACCCTTTACGCCTCCAAGTTCGGCCATCTCGGGCTTTACGCGTTGATGGTCGCCCTGCCGGTTTCCGGCTACGTGCATTCCTCCGCCGGAAGCCACCCGTTCAATTGGTTCGGTCTGTTCCCCTTTCCGCAATGGGTGGCGCCGGACAAAGCTCTGGACGCGCTCGCGGGCGGCGCGCATTACATTTTCGTATTGTGCATAGGGGCGTTGCTGGTCCTGCATATCGGTGCGACCGCGTGGCATGCTAGGGTGAAGAAGGACGGGGTGCTGGAACGCATGTGGCCAAACACCGGCCCTTGACAACGCGCGTCGTCGCCACGATCTCCTCGCGACCGACGCCGAAAGGTGTTAAATTCGCGCTCGCCGTTCAAGGGCGACGGGCGCGACGCGGAGAGGGTGGTCATGGCGCAAGGCAAGAACGCTCGAGTGGTCGGGCTGGCGGGTCACGATCCGGTTTTCTCCCGGATCCGGCAGGAAGCCGAGGAGGCCGCGGGGCGCGATCCGGCGCTCGCCGCCTTCATCATGACAGCCGTGCTCAACCACGACACGCTCGAACACGCCATCATCAACCGGGTCGCGGAACGGCTCGACCATCGCGACGTGCCCAGCGCGCTGATTCGCCAGGCCTACGACGACGTCCTGTCCCGCGATTCCTCGATCGGCGTCGCTTTCCGCGCAGATCTGATGGCGGTGATCGACCGTGATCCCGCATGCCTGCGGATGATGGAAGCGTTGCTCTATTTCAAGGGTTTTCACGCCCTTCAGACCCATCGCCTCGCCCACGCCCTGCTCAAGTCCGGGCGGCGCGACTTTGCGCTCTATCTGCAGAGCCGCAGTTCCGCGGTTTTCGCCACCGACATCAATCCGGCGGCGCGGATCGGCAAGGGCATCTTCCTCGACCACGCGACGGGTCTGGTGTGCGGCGAGACGACGGTCATCGAGGACAATGTCTCGATCCTCCAGGGCGTCACGCTCGGGGGCACGGGCAAGGAGACGGGTGATCGCCATCCCAAGATCCGCCACGGCGTGCTCATCGGCGCGGGCGCGAAAATCCTCGGCAATATAGAGATCGGCCATTGCGCGCGCGTCGCCGCCGGGTCGGTCGTGCTCTCGTCGGTGCCCAACAACAAGACCGTGGCCGGCGTTCCGGCGCGGATCGTCGGCGAAGCCGGTTGCGCCGAGCCATCGCGCGACATGAACCAGATTCTGGCGGCGAAGTTCGTCGACCTCGGCTGAAAGGTCGCGTCCCGGCAGCGCTTGCTCCCCGGCCCGGACTCTGGCAGAGCGCTCGCGCGTGTTTTGACAAGGGGGCGCGGCGAGGCATGGACAAGGAAGAGATCGTCAAGCTGAGAGAGCATCTGCGCCGGTCGTTCGGCTGCGAAGCGATCCAGGTCGTGCCGGGGTCGCGGGCCAAGGACACCGCCGAGGCTCGGCTCGGCGATCGCAAGATCGGAGCGCTTAGCGTCGACGACGAGGACGGGGATCGCTCGTTCTTCTTCGAAATGGCGATTCCGGTGGGACGCCCGGAGTTGCAGGCCTATCTGCGCAAACTGTTCGGCAACGAAAAGCTGACGGTGGTCGCGCGCGCCAAGAAGACCGATTCCGTCGAACTCAACAACGGCCCGGATTTCCTCGGCGTCATTTCCGCCGACGACCCGAAGGCCAAGAGCTACACGCTGGAAATGGCGATCCTCGACATCGACCTCGAGGAACCCGAGGAGGATTGAGGCTCATCGGCGCGCGGCCTCAATGAGGCCGTGCGCGCCTTTCATCACCGCTTCCCAATCGGAAAGCAGATCGGCCGAAAATCGGACCTGCGCGTCGACCGCGCCGGCGCGGAACACGGCGATGCAGGTGTTGGGCAGGTTGCGGCTGGGATCCGAGCGATGGCATCGCGCCGAAAACAGCCGGCCCTCCGGGGGAACGAAGAACAATTCGTCGCCTTCGAACGGGCTGCCGGGCTCAAAAGCGCGCGCCACCAGGCCGCCCGGGTGACTCCAGGACGTCTCATCGAGAAAACGCAGGTAAAGCCGCGCGGTGCGCTCGGCGGGATCGAGCTTCGGATCCGCCGGCTTCAACCCGACGAAAACGAGGTGGCCGAACCTGTCGTCGATGTCGGTGTGGGCGGTAATGTCGCCGATGTCGCCCGCCGGCGCGAAATTGGGAAAGAACGCCGCCAGTTCGATTCCCCCGTCTTCGCGCCGGGCGCCCAGATACCTGTTGTCTAAGTCGAATTTTTCGCCGGAAATCTCGATGTGCGTCCTTACGGTCGGACTCGCGTGGGAGCGGGCGGCGGCGAGCCGCCAATAGGCCGTTCCCACGATCGTCAGCAGCGCCACCGCGACGATCGGCCAAAGCGCCGGACGCAAATCCCTCTCCCGCGTTCGATTCGCTCTTCACATTAGCGCGTCGACGACGCGCGCGCGCTGCGTTATGGCGAGCGACAGGAAAGCGCCCAGGAGAACCGCCATGCCCATCTTCAAACTCGACGATCGCACGCCCCGGCTGCCCGCCATCGGCCATTATTGGCTCGCCCCGAACGCGGTCCTGATCGGCGACGTCGTGTTGAGCGAAGATTGCGGCGTCTGGTTCGGCGCGACCTTGCGCGGCGACAACGAGCAAATCTTCGTCGGCGCCCGCTCGAACATCCAGGAAGGCGCGACGCTTCACACCGACATGGGCTTTCCGCTGCGCATCGGCGAGGATTGCACGATCGGACACAACGCGATTCTGCATGGCTGCACGATCGGCGACGGCGCGCTGATCGGCATGGGGGCGATCGTGCTCAACGGCGCCATCATCGGCGCCGGCTGCCTCGTGGGGGCAGGGGCCCTGGTCACCGAGGGCAAAAATTTCCCCGAGGGTTCGCTGGTCGTCGGCAATCCGGCGAAAGTCGTCCGCGCCTTGGACGAGGCGCAAATCGCGCGTCTCAGACTTTCGGCGGCGTCCTACGTCGCCAACGCGCGGCGCTTCGCTGCCGGGCTGGTCGAAATCTGAGGGCAAAGAAAAGTGGCCGCCCGAAGGGGTGCGGGCGGCCAATCCACGCGAGCGATCTTGGGGGGAGGATCAGCTTGCGAAGTTCTTACGACCGCCGAGGATTGCCCTATAGGCGGCTCCATACTGGTACAGCCTGCGTCTCGAAATGGGTCAGTCGAAACGCCTATCCCTCAGTGTCGGCGCAACCAGTGAACATTCCCTTATTCGGCTCGCCCTGATTCGGAGAAACCGCGACTATTCTGAGCCCATTTTGACTCAAGGGCGATAATCCGCGCCAAAAATGTCTTCGGAAACGATGCGGTCGAATTCAACGGCGACGCCACCGGCGAAGGCTCGCACCACTTGGCCGCGGGTCTTGCCCAATGTGACCGTCGAACCGATCGCCGGCGTGGGCGTGGCGGCGATCGCCGCCCCGGAACGGGAAATATCGATGATCTTGCAAAGGGTTTCGCGACCGTTCGGCAGGGTCAGCGTGTTGTGGCGTTCGCGCGGCTGGATGCGCTCGTGGCGGCGATCCTCCGGCATGCCCAGGCCCTGGCGGTTGGAGAGCCAGGTCAACTGATCGGCGAGCTTTTCCCGTTTCATCGCCGGCAGGCTCATCGAGATGGCGAACCCCCCCGGGAATTGCCGGCGCACCAGCCCCTCGACGCGCCCGATCTGGGCGAGATAGGCGATGATCCTCTCGCCGAGCGCGACCGGGGCCTCGGCGGCGAAAGCGAGGCCGCCCGGGGAGATATCAATGGTCTTGCAGGGGAATTCCTGGCGGTTTTCCCGCATGAACTGCCCAGCGAGGCAGACTTCGACGCGCGAATGGCGCCTGCGCTCCGCAGTGTAGGGGTCGGGACGAGTCTTGATCGCTACCGCCGTCACGTCACGTTGCTCCAGAGGCTGCAAAGTCGCGACTCCGGTCGCGACCCTGGCTTCGGGCCTGAGCCCGCCCTCCGCACTCTGCTACGTCGTCCTTAAGATACTCTTAGTTGGAAGCCGAACAGGCATGGGTATCGCGAAACTAGGACCGATTTGAATATACGATCAGGTGGCCGCGCCGTTGGATCTCGGTCGCTCGCGCGAACCCCTTGGGCGCATTGGGCGCCCTGGGCTTGACGTCCTCGTCGCGGATCGCCCTCAGTGAGGTCAGGGACATCGGGCCGATCGGCAGAATGCCCAGCCATTCCGGGGCGCGGCGCGGCGCGCAAGCTCCGAGAAGGCGTGCGTGAGTGGCGCCTCGGTGACGCAACGGCAGAAGCAAGACTTCGACATCGATGAGTCCGCCGTCGGTCGGTCCGCCCGCGGCGCCCACGAGGAAGGGCTGCGCTTCGTCGGCCACCGACTCGAGCAGCCTGACGACCTCGGCCCTGTCGCCATGCCGCCAGAGGTCGACGAACGGCTGACCCCGAAGTTCGCGCTGAAACAGCGCATTGGTGCGCGTGCCGACGATGCGCATCGGGAAGCCGGCCGCGGGCTCGTATTCGAGAATGAAAGTATCGGCGAGCACGCCGCGGATTTCGCCGGGATCGATGTCGTTGCGTTCCGGCGCGCTGCGATCGCGCTTCAGCTCTCGCCAATAGGCGTGCAGTTGTTGTGTGGCTGCAAGCTTCACGCTTTATCCCCCTGAGGTCGCGTAACCATGGTGTGTCGAAATGGCGCGCCTTCGCCCCATGGGGCTCGAGCTTCCCTAAGGGTGCACCGGCTGTGCCAGCGCGGCTCGGGTCGTCCTCTCCAAAATTAACAATATTTCAACGAACGCGTTGCGATCCGGAGTGCGGTTCGGCATACTCATTTCATCGGAAGCAAGCCACATCGTCCGACCCGCTCCGTCGGGACGAAGGCCAGCTGAAACGACGAGAGGACTGGCGGTCTGCTCCACCGCTTCACTTTCTCTCGGGGGTAGGCGAGTTCAGTCGTCGAGCCCTGATCACAGGCTTAGGGAGAGCCCCTGCTCCGGGCTCTCCCTTTCCCTTTTTGCGGCGCTGCCGCTAGAGAACACCCAGATACTCGTCAGGCCTTCGTCGCGTCGCCGAAGGGGAGACCGTCGCGCGGGGTATCGCGGGGTATGAGGAGCGCTGATGAACGACATGAGCTTCGAGATTCCGCCGCGGCGCCGCGAACCGGTGTTTTTCATGCCGGCGATCGTCCAGGTCGTCATCGTCGCGCTGCTCGCGATCTATGGCCTCACTTCATTGCTCGGCGGCGAGCTGCAGGCGCGGATCGATTTCGATTGGGGCTTCATCCCCGGCCGATTCACCGCGGCGGTCGCGCCGGGCTGGATGGCCGATCTCATCAATCGCTCCGCCGCCGATCCCGACGCGCTGACGGCCGCGCGCCTGCTGCGCGACACGCTGGCGTTCAGCGACGGCTGGCGTCTTCAAACCCTGCTGACCTATGCTTTCCTGCACGGCTCGTGGACTCACGTCGGCGTCAATTGCGTCTGGCTGGCCGCGGTTGGATCGCCGGTCGCGATCCGCTTCGGCTGGGCGCGCTTCACGATGTTTTTTCTGGTCACCGCCGTCGCCGGCGCGCTCGCACAGTGGATAGTCGCGCCCTATGAGGCGATCCCGATGATCGGCGCCTCGGCGGCGGACTCCGGCCTGATGGCGGCGGCCGCGCGGTTCCTGTTCCGTCCCGGCGGCGGGCGAAATCCGTCGGCGCGCGCCTCGACGTTTCGCGAACTGCTGACGGATCGTCGCGCTCTGATCTTCATCGGCATCTGGATGGCGACAAATTTTCTGTTCGGCGCGGGCGCCACCACGCTGGGCGCTTCGGAAGCCCCGGTCGCCTGGGTCGCGCATGTCGGCGGTTTCATGGCGGGGCTTTTGTTGTTCGACCTGTTCGACATGTCCTGGCGAAGGCCGAGGGCGTAGGCCGCGCCCGTCAGTCGGCGGAGGCCAGCTTGGCGAGCCTGGCGATCAACGCGCGATCGTTGAGGACGGCCAGCTTCTCCCTTGGCTTCAACCAGAGGCAGGCCTCGTCGATCGTCTGGGCGTCGTTGAGCTTGGCTGTCGCGGTCGCGTCGTCCAAATCCACGTCGCCGCGGCGGCGCGGGGCGACCTCCGGCAGGAAGAAGATATGCGCCTCGCGAACCCTGGCGTCCGTCGCCATCGCCCGCAGGCCGTCCTCATCGTCGTGGCCCGTCAGCGCCAGTTCCTCGGCGAGCGCATTGGCGCGGGTGATGATGGGGGGAACGTCTCGCTCTTCGGGAATCGTCAGCAACCCGAGCTTGCGCAGCGCGACGCCGATGCCGAGTTGACCGCTCGCCCAAGAAATCGGGATCGCCAACACCAGGCCGGCAATCGTCGGCGACATCCAGAGGACGAGCGACGGCGAGAGCAGCCCGGCCGAAGCCAAGGCGACGAGCCCCATCGCCGTATGGGAGCGATGGCGGCGCGCGATGCTCTTCAGCGGGATCGAGCCGTCGTCGCGGCGTTGCGGATTCCAGCCGGTGTCGCGGCCGGAGACGATCTGAAACACCGATCCGGTCTGGATCAGCATCATGATCGGCGCGATGGCGGCGGACGCCAGGATCTCCAGGAACAGCGAAAGACTCATCCGCAGCCCGCCGCCAAAGCCGCGCCGCGTCTTGCCGTCGATGAGGGCGATGACGAGCCCGACGAATTTCGGCGCGAGCAGGATCGCCATCGTTAGTTCGAACAGATGCAGCGCGCGTATGTAGTCGAACACCGGCCATGTCGGGAACAGCGAAAACTGCGCGGGAAAATATTCCGGGCGTATGTATTTGGATTGCAGGACAAGCACGAGGCCGATGACGAGTTGCGCCATCCAGAATGGCGAGGCGAGATAACCCATGATGCCGGTGATGAAATGCTGGCGTGTCGCCAGCGTCAGGCCGGCGCTCGGCAGCAAGCTGACGTGCTGCAGATTACCCTGGCACCAGCGCCGGTCGCGCGCGGCGAGGTCGATGAGCGAGGGCGGGCTTTCCTCGAAGCTGCCGCCCAGCGTCGGCAGCATGTAGACCGACCAACCCGCGCGGCGGATCAGCGCCGCCTCGACGAAATCATGGCTGAGGATGGCCCCGCCGAACGGCGGCTTGCCGGGCAGGCGCGGCATGCCGCAATGGTCGGCGAAGGCGCGGGTGCGGATGATCGCATTGTGGCCCCAGTAATTGCCGTCGCGTCCCGCCCAGGCGTTCATGCCGGCCGCCAGCACCGGGCCGGCGATACGGGCCCCGAATTGCTGCAATCGGGCAAAAAACGTGTTGCGGTTGACGATCTGCGGCAGGCTCTGGATGATCCCGGAATCGGGGTCGTTCTCCATTGCCGCGGCGAGCGTGACGATCGCGTCGCCCGTCATCAGACTGTCGGCGTCGAGAACCAGCATTTGCTGATAGGCCGCGCCCCAGCGCGTGACGAAATCGCCGATATTGCCGGCCTTGCGGCCGGCATTGCTGCGGCGGCGCCGATAGTAGAAGCGCGCCTTTGGCCGGCGTTCGCGTAAGGCCGCCAGCGCGCGCTCCTCGGCGATCCAGACGTCGGGTTGCGTGGTGTCGGAGAGGAAGAAATAATCGAACGAATCGCCCAGGCCGGTCGCGTTCACGTCCTCCTCGATCGCCTGCAAGGCCGAGAACACGCGCGACGGCGCTTCGTTGTAGATCGGCATCACGATCGCGGTCTTGGTCGCCAATGCCGTCGGCGGCGTGGAGGCGCGCGGCGCGAGGAACATGAGCCAGAACGCGCCGACGAGGCTCGAGCAGAACGCCAGCGCGATCCAGGAAAAGTTGATGACGAACAGCACGACGAGCGCCCATTCGAGCAAGGTGACGGCGCCGACCGACACGACGCCATACATCTGGTTTGCGCCGTAGCCCGTCAGCAGCGCCGCCCCGCCGAAGGCGAAGAACCGTGCGATCCAGGTTGCGCCGATTCGCGAGTTTTGCGGCCAGCCCCGGCGCGTCCGACGATCGAAACGGTAGAGCGACTGGATGGGCATTTCCAGCGGCGCCTCGCGCGGCGTCGCGGGCGCCAGCCGGGGAGCGGCCGGCGCCGCCGGGACTGCCGGCTCCATGGTTTCCGTGCGGGTCATGCCGTCCATCGATACAGCCAAGTCTCACTCACGGGTTTGTCCGCGGCTTTCAGGACGACGCGGAGCTCGGAATAGGTGTTGGAGCCAGGGTCGACGTCGAACATGACGCGGACCGACCGTCGCTCGGCGCTCGTGAAGAGCCGGGAGGTCACGATCTGGCCGGGCGAGGCCTCGATCGCGGCGATCGCTTCGGCCGCGCGTTTCGGGTCCGCGAACGCATCGGAGACGAATTCGAGGATGAAACGAAGCCGCTTGTCGACTTTGCCCATCCGCGACGTGATCACGGCGGCGGAGTCCGGCCGGGCAGGGGGCGTCCAACACCAGAACTGCCGGTAGGCGAACGAGGCGGAGCCGCCCGCCGCGATCCCCTCCTTGGGTCGCCAGAGCGCGATGACGTTGTCGTTGGCCTCGGAGTCCGTCGGGATCTCGAGCAGTTGCACTTCGCCGTCGCCCCAGTCGCCGATCGGTTCGATCCACAGCGACGGTCTGAGCTCCCAATGCGAAATATCGTCGTCGTAAGCGTCGAAGCTTCGATTGCGTTGCAGCATCCCGAAGCCGCGCGGATTGTGGTCGGCGAAACCGGAGACCTGCAACGTGGCGCGATTGGCGATCGGCCGCCAGATCCATTCGCCCGAGCCCGTCAACATCTGCAAACCGCCGACGTCGCGGACGCTCTCCCGGGCGTCGTCGGGATGCATGTGGTCGAGCGGGCCGAAAAGGTACGTTCCCGCCATCGTGCCGAGGCCGAGATGATCGACGGCGACGCGGGCGAACAACGTGAGTTCGGTGTCGATGATCGTGGCTTCGCCGGCGCGGATGGTGAACCGGAAGGCGCCCGTCAGGCTGGCCGAATCGAGCAGCGCGTGGACGACCAGGGCGTCCGTGGCCGGGCTCGGCTTCTCGAGCCACAGCGCGCGGAAAATCGGGAATTCCTCGCCCTGCGGATCGCCGGCGTGAAGGGAAAGGCCACGGGCGTTGAGGCCGTAGGTCTGACCGCGGGCGAGGCTGCGGAAAAACGACGCGCCCTGGAAGATCGCGGCGTCCGTTCCGCCCTTGAGGATGCGTATGCCGGAGAAGCCTATGTCGGGGAGGTCCTTGGGGACTTCGAGCTTGCCGAAATCGAACACGGAACGGTCATAGGCGAGCTTGCGCGCCGCGCCGCCTTCGACGAGATAGAGATCGACGGGATTGGTGAACAACGAGCCGCGATGCAGAGGCTCCAGGGTGTAGGGCGAGACGCCATCCTCCCAGATCGCCGTACCCGGGTGGCGACGAATGGTGGCGTATTGTTCGAAGGTCAGCGAAGGAAACGGATCGGGCAGGTTGGACTTGGGCGGCTTGAAGGCGTCCTTGGCGAGTTCGCTCGCGGCGCGGGTCACGCTGTCGGGAGTGAAGGGGGAGGGCGGCCCGGAAGGTTCGGCCGACGCAATCGTTCCCGCCCACGCGTCACTCGTCGCGACGAGCGCGCCGCCCAGCGCGATTTTCAGAAATTGCCGGCGCGGATTGTCGGTCATGAGGCACATTGATCATCGAGTCGGCGCGGCGCCGCACCTGCGAACGGGTTTGTCGCATATCTTCGGTCGAATCTAGGCGGAGAAAACCCTCATATGCTCGGATGGGAGCAAAATCCTGATCGGCAGTTCGTCGATCGACGATGCGACGCCGCCGAGGGCAAAATGAGGACCCGCGCGCAAATCCAGCCGCTTTCGCCGGGCCCGGGACGCGATCGTCGCGGGGTTTGGCGGTCGATCCGTCCTTTCCTCGCGCATTTGTGCGCCGCAGCGCACTCGCATAGCCGATTTTCGCTGCAATCGCCCGCGTCGCATGCGCTTGTCATGAGGCTCGGAACGCAATACCGCCGCGGTCTCATTTTCTTGCGATTTACGTTGTGAAAGTAAACTCTGCGGCAAAACACCGCTCCGCGCCCAAGGGAAACAAAATGACCGTCCCCGCCGCTCGCTCCTGCCTGGCCATCCTGCTCGCAGCGGGGGAGGGCACGCGCATGCGTTCAAACCTGGCCAAGCCGCTGCACGCCGTCGCCGGACGTTCGATGCTCGCCCACGCGCTCGGCGCGCTCGTCGGCGCGGGCGCCGATTCGATCGCCGTGGTCGTCGGGCCCAACGGCGAAGCGCTCGCCACGGAAGCGCGCAAATGGGCCGCGCATGTCGAGATTTTCGTCCAGGGCGAGCGTCGCGGCACCGCCCATGCCGTGCTCGCCGCCCGCCAGGCGCTGGCCCGAGGCTACGACGACGTCGTCGTCGCCTATGCCGACACGCCGCTGATTTCCGCCGCGACGATCGCCGCCTTGCGCCAGCCGCTTGCGGAAGGGGCGGGGCTGGCCGCGCTCGGCTTCGAGGCCGCCGACCCCACCGGTTACGGGCGATTCCTGGAGCGCGACGGCGCGCTGGCAGCGATTCGCGAGCACAAGGACGCGACGGCGCCCGAGCGTGCGGTACGCCGCTGCAACGCCGGCCCGGTGGCGTTCCTCGGCGCGAGGGCGCTGGAAATGCTCGACGCCGTCGGCGACGACAATTCCGCGCGAGAGTTCTATCTGACCGACCTCGTCGAAATCGCCGCGGCCAAGGGTCTGGTCGCCAGGGCGATTCTCGCCTCCGAGGAAGAGGTGATGGGCGTCAACGACCGCGTCCAACTCGCCCGCGCCGAAGCCGCGATGCAGGGCCGGTTGCGACGTCAGGCGATGCTCGCCGGAGCGACCCTGATCGCGCCAGAGACCGTGTTCCTGTCGATGGACACGAAGATCGGCCGCGACGTCGTGATCGAGCCCGACGTTGTTTTCGGCCCCGGCGTGACGATCGACGACGGCGCGGTCATCCACGCCTTCTCGCATCTGGAAGGCGCGCAAGTCGCGAGCGGCGCCTCGATCGGCCCCTATGCGAGGCTGAGACCCGGCGCCGACATCCGCGCCAAGGCCAAGATCGGCAATTTCGTCGAGATCAAGTCAGCGCTCATCGAACCGGGCGCCAAGGTCAGCCATCTGAGCTATATCGGCGACGCCAGGGTCGGCGCGGGCGCCAATATCGGCGCCGGGACGATCACCTGCAATTACGACGGCTTCTCCAAATTCAAGACGGACGTCGGGGCCGGCGCCTTCATCGGCTCCAATTCGTCGCTCGTCGCGCCGGTCAGCATCGGCGACGGGGCCTTCGTCGGCTCCGGCTCGGTCATCACCGAGAACGTCGAGGCTGACGCGCTGGCCGTGGCGCGCGGCCGGCAGGCGGTCAAGCAGGGCTGGGCGAACGCGTTCCGCGCGATGAAGAGCAAGGCGAAGTGATTCTTTGTGTGAATTTCGCGGCATGATGATATGATGGCCTGGAGAATATGCGGGAAACAGGATGTCAGCGAATCTGACAATCTCATGGGGCGCTCCAGGTTCAACGTTGGATTGGACCGAGGAAGAATTGGTGGCGCTTGCTGACTCTTGCGATCACTCAGCGATTACACAAATGAATTACGTTCGTATCGTAGTTGGGCAAATAAATATTCACTTCGATGGTACCGCTCAGGAATAGGCTCGATGTTTGGTCTGGGAAAGGTAAGCGAAACCTTGTCCATATTGACCAATAAGGTTGCGGAACTCTATAAGGAAATCGTAACGACTAACGTAAATTTAGATGAGGTGCGGCGATATACGGTGGTTGAGATCGAAGAGTTCAAACGGCTCATTAAACGACAGAGCGACAAGATCGATCGCATCGAGCGGGAACGCATAAAGGCCGAGGCCGAATTGCTTGCGAAGATCAAAGGTCTCGAGGCGCGAATTGCGGCGCTGAGCGAACGCCCGTTGCACGCCGCGGCGGCGGACGCGGTGGCCGAGTTCGCGAGGCTGAGGGATAACCGGATATCGCCGCTGCCGTCCGAGAACGACGACGAACCCTCGTGATCTGCGGGCGCAGACCATTTCGAGGCCAATCGAAGCCATCACGGCTCAGCGCGGCGGGATCGCCGTGACGACGAAAGTGTAAGGGCGGCCGGGGCGCCCGAGGACGTCGTGCGATAGCGTCAAGGTGATCGTTTTCGCGGCCGGGGTGGCGTAGCGTCGCGTCTCCTCCCGGCAACGCACGTCGTCGGCGAGGCAGACGGAAAGCAGGCCGGCAGCGGCGATCTTCTCCGGCGTCACCCAGCGGCTGCGGTTGAGATCGAAGCCGGAAAACGCATGCGGGCGCTCGGCGCTGTAAAAGGCGAGCGCATCGTCGAAAAACGGCGTCGTGCCGGCGACGTAGAGCAGCGGCAGGCCGGTCTCGTCCTGCCAGAACCGCGTCGCCGCTTTCGCCAGTTCCTGCCGGGGCTCGATGTATCTGCCATCTTTCGATTCCCAGGCGCCCCATAGCGCGACCAGCGGCGAGGCCAGCAGCGCGCCGAGCGACAGCGCGATCGCCAGACGGAGCGCGAGGCGCGCGAGACGCCGCGGGTCGGCGGCCGGCAGGGTCTCGATCAGCCAAAGGGGCGTCAGCGGAAAGGCGCCGATCAGCATCACGGCGGCGAGCTTGACCTGCAGGATCAGCCCCACCACCAAGCTGAGCGCCAGCGGTAGCAAGGCCAGAATCGTCAACTCGCGATAACGCACATCTCGCCAGCGCCGCGAAACGCCTTGCGTCCAGGCCTTGAGCGGAACGCTGGAAAAAATCGCCGTCAGGGCGATCGGCGCGGCAAGCGCGGCGAGCGAGCCGAAAAAGGTCGCCTGCACATTGTCGAGCGCGGCGAGCGGTCCGAGCCCGGAGACATGTTCGAGATAGCGCAACGGCGGCGCGCCGCTGACGATCAGCCAGACGACGTGCGGCGCCAGCAGCGCCGCGGCGAGCGCGGCGGACAGATAGGGCGAGTACGAGCGCAGATAGGCCTTGCCGCCGGGCCCGACGACGAGGGCGGCGAGCAGCGTCGCGCAGAAGATCAGGGCGAAATATTTGGACAGCAGGCAGGCGGCGATCAGCGCGCCGAGCGCCAGCGAATCCCCCAGCCGCCGCCGCGCCACCGCGCGGTCGAAAAAATACAGCGTCCACGGCCACAACGCGACGAAGATCGAATTCGCGTTATATTTGAAGGCAAAGAACGTATAGAGCGGCGTCAGGACCAACATCGCCGTCGCCGCCGCGCGCCGGTCGTCGCGCGCGAAACGGCCGATCGCGCGCCAGGCGCCCCAGAGACCGAGCGCCGCATTGAGGCCGCTGAGCGCCGCGAAGGCCCAGCCCGCGCGGGGAAGAATCTCGAACCACGCGCCGCAGATCCAGGCCCAGAACGGCGGGTGCTGATTGTAGCCCAGCCGGAATTCGTGGCCCCAGACATAGGCCTCCGTCATGTCCTGGTGGAGCGAGGCGGTCGACTGCGAAATCGTGAAATAGGCGGCCCAGACCATGCCGAACGCCGCGAACAGGCCGGCCGCGATGAACGCGCGTCGCTCGACGGGTTTCACGAATTAGGTCCGCGCGGATTCGTCGGCAGGCGTCAAGGGCGACGAGTCCTCGGCGCCGGGCGCCGCGCATCGCCTCGCGTCGAGGGGCGCGAAAGTGCAGCGCAACTCACCCATCCGAGCGCTCCGGCTTTCGCACGACGAACAACGCTTCGGCAAACAAGCGATGCCGAGAGTTCTCCGGCTCGGCGGAACGCTCCGTCGAAACCTCGAACCCGACAGCTCGCAGCTTGTCGGCGAAGTCGAGCCCGTAGAGGCGTTTGTGATCCCAACCGACGGTGCGTTCGATCTCCGCGACGGACATGCCCGCGGGCGGCTCCCAGGTTTCGTATTCGTCGGACAGTGGAACGGTGAACACGCCGCGCCCGCCGGGCTTCATCACCCGGTAGCATTCCTGCATGCCCTTGCGATCTTCACGTACGTGTTCGAGTACGTGATTGCAAAGCAGATAGTCGAAATGATCATCGGGGAAGTCGATTTTCGTGATGTCGACGATCGCGTTGGCGTTTCGGCGGCGGATGATGTCGCCGCCGACGTAGTTCGGTTCGTCACGGAACATCCGGAACAGCGGCCATTCCGGCGCGAAATGCAGCACGCGGGCGCCACGAAAATCGAACTTGCGGTCTCGCAGATACAAGTAGACTTGACGGTCGCGTGGCTTGCTTTCGCAATTCGGGCAGCGGGTGGCGACACGGTCCTTTCGCTTGCCCGTCGCGAAGCGCCCGGAATATCCGCAGCACGGACATTCGAGCCTTTCGCCGGGCCGGAAAAACTGACCCGGATCGCGCAACGCGGATTTGAACCACACCTTGGAACGCAGCCGTAAATTGGGTTGCAGCATTTCTATTCCGAACTCACCCGACTTGCGGCGACATTCGGCAGATGGAGGCCCCAGTCAAGCAGAGATTGCCCCGCCGCGACGTTTTCTCATACCGGCGGCCTATCTATCCCAGGGGCCCCCGAGGTCGAGAGCCGCGGCCACTCAGCGAGGCGAGAGCCCCAGCCAGTGCGAGGCCAGACCCCGAACCATGCGTCGCGAATCCACACCCAAAACGGCGGACGCTGATTGTAGCCCAGCCGGAATTCCCGCCCCGAGAAATAGGCCTCCGTCATGTCTGGATGGAGCGAGGCGGAGGTTTGCAAAAACGTGAAATAGGCGGCCCAGTTGATTCCGAAGGCGAAAATCATGCCGCCCGCGACCCGCAAGGGTCGCTCGATGGGTTTCGAGACGGCAGCGCGCGTAGACTGTCTCTATACTGGGCGAAAAGCGGCGGGGCGACGTCGCGCAAAGCCGGTTCGCCCGCCGTGCGGCTGCTCGCGCCGCGGCCCGGGCATAAAGCCGCGGGCGCCGAGATTCAAAGCGCCATTATCAGTCGTCGCACTCGGAGGTCACGACCTTACAATGGTCGTTGCCGCAAACGTCGAGCGCCTTGGCCTCGGCGTCGTCCTTCGAGTCGCCCCAGCCGATGCCATATTTTTCGAACGAGCTGGCGTAAGCGCCGCACTTTTCGAACCACACCATGACCTTGCACGAATCGTTGCCTGCGTCCTTGCACTTCCGCAGGGCGGCTTGCATCGCCGAGTCCTTGCTGTCGCCGAAACCGATGCCGTAGCCGGCGTCGCTGGGCTTGGCGCCGGGCTGGTCGTCGACGGCGATGGCGCCGGTTGCTAACGCGTGGGAGGCGGTGAAGGCGAAGAGCCCCGCCGCGACAATTAGAGCTTTCTGGTTGAATATCATCGTCAATCCCCGGCTTTGCCCGAGCGTAGTTGGAGAGGCTTCGGGTTCGTCGAGATTGCAATCTACAAAGGGCAATTTCAATATATATTCTCTCATAGGCTGTGGAAACGCGCCCTGTGCGCATCACGATTGCCCCCGCCTTTTTCTCGCCCCGCTCGTCGGTTAACCCCGCCTCCGCCGCGACGTTTACAACGCGTTGACGGAATGCGGCGATATTGTCGGACAAGACGGCGAAGCCGCGCGGGGTGTTTCACAATCGCACAACCATTGTGACTTGTGCCGGCGTTTTCGGTTGGCCCAACCCTTGCTCGCAATTCGGTTATGAGCTGAGAAGGACGACACCATGTGCGGCATCGTAGGCATCATTGGCACGGGTCCGGCGGCGCCGAGAATTGTCACCGCGCTGCGACGGCTGGAATATCGCGGCTATGATTCGGCCGGCGTGGCGACGCTGGAGGCCAGCGGGCTGACCCGCGTTCGCGCCGAGGGCAAGCTCAAGAATCTCGAGGCCAAGCTCGAACATGCCCCACTCGAGGGCGCGATCGGCATCGGTCACACGCGCTGGGCGACGCACGGCAAACCAACGGAAACCAACGCCCATCCGCACGCCAGCGACCGGCTCGCGGTCGTCCACAACGGCATCATCGAAAACTTCAAGAGCCTTCGCGAAGAGCTGACGGCCAAGGGGCATCGGTTCGCGACGGAGACCGATTCCGAGGTCGCCGCGTTCCTCGTCACCGACGAAATGGCGGCGGGCAAGGCCCCCGCCGAGGCCGTGCTCGCGTCGTTGAAGCGCATGCGCGGCGCCTTCGCGCTGGTCTATCTGTTCCAGGGCGAGACGAATCTGCTGATCGGCGCCCGGCAGGGGGCGCCGCTCGCGGTCGGCTATGGCGATGGCGAGATGTTCCTGGGGTCCGACGCGCTGGCGCTCGCGCCCTTCACCGATCGCGTCGCCTATCTCGAAGAGGGCGATTGGGTCGTCGTCACCCGCGAAGGCGCCGAGTTCCGCGATCTCGCCAACAAGATCGTCAAGCGCCGGATCACGCTGAGCCCCGCCGGCGGCCTGCTCGCCGAAAAGGGCAATTATCGCCATTTCATGGCGAAGGAGATCCACGAACAGCCCGAAGTCGTCGGCCATACGCTCGCCCATTACATCGACATGAGCTCGCAGCGGCTGAAACCCTTCGCGTGGCCGACCGACCCGAAGACGCTCAGCCGCGTTTCCATCGTCGGCTGCGGGACCGCCTACATGGCGGGCATGATCGGCAAATACTGGATCGAGCGTTATGCCCGGCTGCCCGTCGAAATCGACGTCGCCTCCGAATATCGCTATCGCGAGCCCCCCGTCGACAAGGGCGGCCTGACGATCTTCATCTCGCAGTCCGGCGAGACCGCGGACACGCTGGCCTCGCTGCGCTACGCACAAGACCAGGGCGCCAAGACGATCGCCGTCGTCAACGTGCCGACCTCCAGCATCGCCCGGCTCGCCGACGCGCGCGCGCCGACGCTCGCCGGGCCGGAAATCGGCGTCGCCTCCACCAAGGCTTTCACCTGCCAACTCGCCGCCATCGCCTGTCTGGCGATCGGCCTCGGCAAGGCGCGCGGCGCGCTCGACGATGCCGCCGAGCAGGCGCTGGTCACGGATCTCATCGCCACGCCGGGCCTGCTCGCCGAAGTGTTGAAGCTGGAGCCGCAGGTCGAGGCGATGTCGCACAAGCTCGCCCGCGCCCGGGATGTGCTCTACCTCGGTCGCGGTCCGGTCTATCCGCTGGCGTTGGAGGGCGCGCTGAAGCTGAAGGAACTCTCCTATATCCACGCCGAGGGCTATGCGGCGGGCGAGCTGAAACACGGGCCGATCGCGTTGATCGACGAATCGATGCCGGTCATCGTGCTCGCGCCTCACGACGCCGTATTCGAGAAGACCGTTTCCAACATGCAGGAAGTTTCCGCGCGGGGAGGACGTATCCTGCTGATCGGCGAGGCCCATGCCCAGGAGGAAGCCGCGGTCGCGCTCGAAGCGTTCCTGGCCATGCCGGAGATGGCGGCGGCGTTTGCGCCGATCGTTTACGCGGCCCCCGTGCAGATGCTCGCCTACCATACGGCGGTCATCATGGGCAAAGACGCGGATCAACCGCGCAATCTGGCCAAATCTGTCACGGTGGAGTAGCGTTCGGCGACGTATTGCCGCATGAGGATCCTGCCCTATGAGACAGGGCGCTGGCAAACGGGCGCGGAGAGCTCGCTGATGAGTCTTGAAGAGAAGCCGCGTACGCCGATGGCCCGGTCGTTCGGAGCCCGGCTGCGGTCCTGGTTCTTCGCCGGCCTGGTGCTGTTCGGGCCCCTGGCGGTCACGCTTTATATAGCCTGGTGGTTCGTCGACAGCGTCGACAATTGGGTGCGCCCGCTCGTTCCGGCGCGCTTCTGGCCAGACACTTACGTGCCGGTTCACGTGCCGGGCTTCGGCGTCGCCATCGTGCTCGTCGGGCTGACGCTGCTCGGCTTCATCGCCGCCAATGTCGCCGGCCGCACACTGGTGGGCCTCGGCGAGGCCATGCTCGACCGCACTCCCGTCGTGCGCGGCGTCTACAAGTCGATCAAGCAGATCTTCGAGACCTTGTTTTCGCAGAGCGGCACGCAATTTCGTCGCGTTGGGCTGGTCGAGTTCCCGATGAAAGGGTCGTGGTCGATCGTGTTCCTGTCGTCGGAACCGCCGCCGCAGGTGGCCTCGGCGCTGCCGGGAGGGCCGATGACCTCGGTCTTCCTGCCTTGCACGCCCAATCCGACCACGGGATTTTACTTCTACGTTCCGACGTCCGACATCATCGAATTGACGATCTCGCCGGACGACGCCGCCAAGCTGGTGATGTCGGCCGGGCTGATCGTGCCCGAGGGGGGAGGACAGCTTGCGGCGATGGCGTACGCGGCGCGCTCCGCTCAAGCCACGCTGGCGGCGCGCAACGAAACCGAGGTCTGAAAACCCTGCCGCGACGCGGGCGCCAATGATGCGTCAGAACGGTCTGGCCAAGCTGTCAACGGCGGAGTTCCATGCTATCAGGAACCCCGCGCGCCTAAAAAACGCGATCCGAATCGGCCGCGAACGGGACGGCCGGAATAAACTGGGTTATTCCAATGGCGCAATTGCCGAAATTCGATCTTGCCGACATAAAGCGCCGCATGCAGGGCGCCCAATCCACCCTCAAGCACGAACTCGGCGGCTTGCGCACGGGGCGCGCCAGCGCCAGCCTGCTCGAACCGGTTCAGGTCGAGGCCTATGGTCAGCGCACGCCGATCACGCAAGTCGCCAACATCAGCGTGCCCGAGCCGCGCGCGCTGACCGTCTCGGTTTGGGACAAGTCCATGGTTTCGGCGGTCGACAAAGCCATCCGCGAGGCCAATCTCGGCCTGAGCCCGACCATCGAGGGCACCACGCTGCGCATCCGCATCCCCGAACTCAACGAGCAACGACGCAAGGAATTGGCGAAGGTCGCCCATAAATACGCCGAGGACGCCCGAATCGCCGTGCGCCATGTGCGCCGCGACGGTTTCGACGTGTTGAAGAAATTGCTCAAGGAGCATGCGGTTTCCGAAGACGACGAGAAGCGCCAGGGCGCCGAAGTGCAGAAGGCGACCGACGAAACGATCCGCGAAATCGATTCCTTGCTCGCGGCGAAGGAAAAGGAAATCATGCAGGTTTAGCCGATCCGGCGCGGAGCCTGACCGATGACGCCATTTCCTCAAGCGCCCGAAGAAGGCCTGGGGCCGCGTGCGCCCGCGCATGTCGGCATCATCATGGACGGCAACGGGCGTTGGGCGCAGGCGCGCGGTCTGCCGCGCTTCGAGGGCCACCGCCGCGGCGTCGACGCGGTGCGCCGCTCGGTGCGCGCGGCGATCGATTGCGGCGTTTCCTATCTGACGATCTATAGTTTCTCGACGGAAAACTGGTTGCGGCCACCCGACGAGGTCGCTCTTCTCATGGGTCTGTTGAAGCGCTTCATCCGTAACGATCTGGCCGAACTTCACGCCAATGACGTGAGGGTGCTGGTGATCGGCGGCCGTGAACGGTTGCAGAGCGACATCGCCGGCCTGATCATCGAAGCCGAAGAACTAACGCAAGGAAACCGTGGCCTGACGCTGATCATCGCCTTCAACTATGGCGGTCGGCAGGAGATCGTCGAGGCGGCGCGGCGAATGGCGGCGGAGGCGGCCTCGGGCGTGCTCGATCCCCGGGAGATCAACGAAAGTTCGTTCGAATTGCGGCTTTCCACCGCGGGCGTCCCCGATCCCGATCTGATCATTCGCACCTCCGGCGAGCAGCGGCTGTCGAATTTCCTGCTCTGGCAGGCGGCCTACGCGGAATTCGTGTTCTTGCCGATCCACTGGCCCGATTTCGACAAAGCGGCGTTTCAGTCGGCGCTCGATCAATATGCGCAGCGGGATCGACGGTTCGGCGGCGCCAAGGCGCCGGTTTCCGCCGTGGTGAAATCCGCCTCTTGAGTTGAAAATTGATGACCCAATCCAGCGGCGGCGAAACCGGGGTTAAGCGAGGCGGTCCGCTGGGCGCGGACTTTTCCGTGCGCGCGGCATCGGCGGTCGTGATGGCCGTGGCGGCGCTGGGGTTCGCCTGGGTGGGCGGTTTTCCGTTTCTCTGTTTCTGGTTCGCGGCGTCGGTCGGCGTCGTTTGGGAGTGGCACCGCCTCGTCGGCGGCGAGCGGATCGTCCTGCGCGTCCTGGCGGGCGCCGTCGCTCTGCTGGCGGCGTCCTCCTTCGGCCTGCGCTCGGAAGGCCTTTACGCGGCTTTGGCGCTGATCGCCGGCGCGGCGGCGACCGGCGCGCTCGCGGATCGTGACCATCGTCTCGCCGCGGCCGCCGGCGTATTTTACGCGGGCGCGATCGCGGCGGGGACCAATTTGCTGCGCGCCAGCCCCGAATACGGCCTAGCCGCGATTCTGTGGGTGTTTGGCGTGGTCTGGGGCACCGACGTCATGGCCTATGTCGGCGGTCGCCGGATCGGCGGACCCAAATTGTGGCCGCGGGTTTCTCCGGGCAAGACCTGGTCGGGGACAATCGTCGGGGTGGGCGCCGGCGCGCTGATCGGGGCGATGGTGGCCTGGATCGCCGCGCCGGGCGGCGCGTCGCTCGTCCGGCTGGCGAGTCTCGGCGTGATCGTCGCAGCCGCGTCGCAAGCGGGCGATCTGTTCGAGTCGGCGCTGAAGCGGCGCGCCGGCGTAAAGGACTCCAGCCATTTGATTCCCGGACACGGCGGCCTTATGGATCGTCTCGACGGCTTCACCGTCGCCATAATTATTGCCGTAGCGATCGCCTATATGCGTCCTCACGGGCATTGGATCGCGTCGGCCCTGTTCGTGGGTTGAGGATTCGCGCCGCCACTGACCGTTTCGCGTTTACCATATCGCCAGACAAAGGCGCCGCGGCTCTTGGCGGATCGAAGGCAATCCGGCATGGTAACGGAATAGTAACCAATACGGTTTCCGCAGCAGTACTATGGCGCGCGCCGGAGGCGACTCGATGAATGTTTTGCACATGGTTTCAGACGCGATCAACTGGATGGGTTGGTATATCCTGCCGTTCGTCGCGATCATGAGCGCCATCGTCTTTTTCCACGAGCTCGGTCACTACTCCGTTGGGCGGTGGTGCGGCGTGAAGATCGAAGCGTTCTCGCTGGGCTTCGGTCCCGAGCTGCTGCACTGGGTCGACGGAGCCGGCACGCGATGGCGATTGGCGCTGTTCCCGATCGGCGGCTACGTGAAGTTCCTCGGCGACGCCGATGCGGCGAGCACGCCCGATAGCTTGGCCACAGCCGCGCTTTCCGACGCAGATCGTCGGCGCACGCTGGCGGGTCAGCCGCTGCGCAATCGCGCCGCGATCGTCGCCGCCGGCCCGGCGGCCAATTTCCTGCTCGCGCTCGTCGTCTTCACCGGCCTGTTCATGGTCTTCGGCCGGTCGGAACACGTGGCTCGGATCGGCGTCGTCGAACCCAATTCCGCGGCGGCTCTGGCCGGTTTCCAGGTCGGCGACGTCGTCAAGTCGATCGATGGCCAACCGGTCGTGAACTTCCAGGACGTTCAGCAGGCCGCGCTTTTGAACACTGGCCTGACGATGACCTTCATCGTCGACCGCGCCGGCCAGGACGTTGCGCTCGAGGCGGCGCCGCGCATCACGATGGTCGACCAGGGCGCCCTGGGCAAGCGCCGCATCGGTCATTTGGGCCTGGGCTCGTCGCGCGATCCCAAGGACGTCAGCTTCGAACGCTGCTCGGCGCCGACCTGCGTCATCTGGGCCGGCGAACAGGTCGGTTTCATCAGTCACGCGACTTACGCTTACGTCACGGGTCTGTTCGCCGGGCGCGAATCGGTCGACCAGGTGTCCGGTCCGATCGCGATTTCCCAGATCGCCGGCGAAATGGCCAAAATAAGCTTGTGGGAGCTGCTCAATCTGGCGGCGCTGTTCTCGGTGTCGGTCGGTTTGATGAACCTGTTGCCGATCCCGCTGCTCGACGGCGGCCACTTGTTGTTCTTCGCTTTCGAGGCTCTGCGCGGCAAACCGCTGAGCGATCGCATTCAGACGTTCGGCATACGCGTCGGCATCGCCATGGTCGCCGGACTGGTGATCTTCACCACGTCGCATGACCTGCTGAGGATCTTCACTGGCGGAAATTAACCAACGGTCGACCATGAATCGTGTCGCATGGGCCACGCACCGCCGAATTGGTATAGGATGTCTCTAAATACGGTTTGCACCGCCGTCCAAAAAAGGTAAAAGCCCGTAAAGGTTCTGACTTCCGGAAAGAGGTGAGGACCTTTACGAACGTGAGCGGGGCGCAAGAAAGCCGGCGTACGCGGGACGAACGAGCGATCTCCGTCGAAAAGCGGCGATTGAATCGAGTCGAGCGGGGCTGGTCTGCGAAATGGGGACATCGAACCAGATGAATTTGTTCCGAGGCCGCTTGATAGGGTTTCTCCTCGCGGTCGTCCTGATGTCGGGGATTGGCTCCCCGTTTTCCATGGCGATCGCGCAAACTGCCGCTAGCGGCGTCTCCGCGAATATCGAGGTCGAAGGCGCGACGCGTGGCGACGCTGACACGATTCGTAATTATTTCAGCGGGACGAGTCAGGCCGACGTCAATCGCGGCATCGCCGACCTCTCCGCGACCGGCATGTACAAGAAGGTGTCGGCGAAGATCGTCGGCGACAAGGTTCTGGTCAGCGTCGTCGAAGGCGGGCTCATCATCAATCGCGTCGCTTTCGACGGCGGCAACAAGCTCAAGAGCGATCAACTCGCTGTCGAGGTTCAGTCCAAGGCGCGCTCGGCCTTCGACGAGGAGACCGCCAAGGGCGACATCGATCGCATCAAGGAAGCCTACAAGAAGATCGGCCGCAGCGCCGTCAAGGTGACCTACAGGCTGGTCAACCTGCCCAACGGCCGCGTGGATCTCGTGTTCACGGTCGACGAGGGCGACAAGACCGGCATTAAGTCGATCAATTTCGTCGGCAACGAGAACGTTTCGTCCTATCGGCTGCACAGCCTGATGCAGCTGACCGAAATGAATTTCCTCTCGTGGTTCAAAACGAGCGACGTCTACAATCCCGACACGCTGGCGACGGACGAAGAGACGATACGCAAATATTACATGC
>Ga0302320_10004287_pt1 | contig 32452 bp, 32 predicted proteins | sample Bog_T0_3_FD_202130 | JGI IMG/M metagenome (GOLD analysis project Ga0302320, IMG submission 202130) | Peat permafrost microbial communities from Stordalen Mire near Abisko, Sweden - Bog_T0_3 | ecosystem: Environmental > Terrestrial > Soil > Wetlands > Peat | place: Sweden: Abisko, Stordalen Mire... | reverse complement strand
TAGATTCGATTAATCGTTCCAAGGGTAAATATATTGTAGTCATAGGTTTCGTAACGCTGAGTTGCTGGAGAATAGCCAGAAAAATAGTTTGAACCCCATTAAAAAAACAGAGCGTTGTGACCATTATTCAAAAAATAAGGGGTTGCAACTCCAAATAAATAACCTACTTCAGAGCAAATAGCACTGAAGGCAGCATAGACAGAAGCATTCTTGTTTGGACTATCCGCAGCGCCAGAAATAGTCGCTGCAAGTAAGCCCATAATTCCGATGACTAATTTTTTAACTAAATGCATTTTTGCCTTATAGATTCAAGTGGAAGTTGTGCCATTGGCCTGTATGATAGATTTTAAAGTACTATATAGAGTGGCCGGGGTAGCCGATAAAACTTTTGTTTCAACCGCATTGGCCACATGAATCATGACTATACCTTGGTTATTAGGTGGATCCAGTTGAATTCGAAGGAGGCCCAAGACCAAAAGCTGAAGGTCATAATCCTTGTGACCAAGAACAAGTCTGATGTTAAAATCATCTGAGAAACGTTTTATTTCGGGGTCGATTAAGTCAAATTCAGAAGCTATTGCCATATTCTTTGCAAAGACCTCGCGTTGAAATTGATTAGTTACTTTAAAAATTTCTCTTTTTCCATAATACCCAATTGAACACTAGAATTTAAATCAGCGTCTTCAATTCTAATTCGAGTATGCCCAAAATCTAAAAGACGAATTTCATCATCTTTCGCTCCTAAAATAAGTTTAATTGAATATTTTAAGGAAAAAGGTTTTAGAACAGAATCAACCTCCCATGTACTGTTCATTGAAATACCTCTGGTAAAGATCTCACGTTTGTGTAAAAGTTTAAGTCAATTCTCTGTTCTAATTTATATTGAATTGCTCCGCTGGGGGCTGATACTGGCATTGAGGGGCTCATTTGATGATACTGAACATTTCCGCGCACCATTGAAGTCCCGGCCGGAACTTTAACGTCAGATATGTGAGTCGGTTTATTTGGCAGAGCAAATTTCAGCTGAATTTGTTCCGGAGTTAGGCCTTGGATTGAGCTTTTTCTCATGATCCAACCTCCATGTTGATTGGTACTTCCATGTACCCTCACCCAATTACTATCCTTCAAAGTTCTAAACTCAACCACATGAGATCTAGGGTCTTGCTCTTCTTGGAACATTTCAATCAATTCAGCTTGTGTCAGCGTATCCACGATTAAAGTTCCTTCACGTCGTTGTCTTTCAATCTCACTTTTTCTTGTTGCCTCAGTCTGAATTCTTATTCTTTCTATTTGTTGAGTCTGACGATTAAGTTCGTCGTTTTCTTGCTGAATCTGTGCATTAGCTTGACGTATGTTGTTCTGCTCTACCTCATGTTGATGATTGATGTTTAATTGAATTTCAGTTGCATCAGGTGGTTTTGGTGCCTGCGGTTGTTGAGCGAGTTGAACTTCTTGGACACGCTTTACCATGGGCTGAGCAGCAATTTGTGTAAAAGTACTTATGAGTGGAACTACCGCAGTGCCTGGCAAAACTACGGGCACTAGTACCTGTGCTGTAAGAACCAGCGCTTTTTTAGTTTCTTCATTTTTTGTCACCGCAGAATGAAGATTTCCACCAAAGGCGGCTAATGGAAAAATGGAAGTAATGACAGATAAAAAAACTTGGGAGTATCAAGAACGACTACATCTGGGACTTCAAATGAGCCTACTCCTTCTCCTGGCTTTGCATATCAAACCAAACGGCAAGGATAATAATCACGCCTTTAATTACTTTTTGGTAAAACTCGGTGATATCCAACAGGCTCATCCCATTGTTCAGAGCCCCCATAAAAAATGCTCCTAGAATAGAGCCTCGTACCGTACCCATGCCACCTACTAAACTGGTCCCACCAATCACCACCGCAGCAATGGCATCTAATTCAAAGAGTTCTCCAGCAGTAGGAAGAGCCCCATTGAGTCGTGCCGATAGAATAGCACCACACAAACCCGCCAAAACCCCCATGGCTGCATAAATTCCAAAGGTAATTTTTCTCATGGGGACTCCAGCAAGCCACGCTGCATCTGGATTGCCTCCGATCGCCATGATGAACCTTCCCAATCGAGTTTTCTGAAGAACTAAGGCACCCACGTTTCCAAGAATACCAAAAATCAACACTGGAATGGGCATTCCTCGATAACCTTGAAAAGTCCATACGGAAAAGCCAGTCAAAACCACACATGCCAGTACTGCCAAGCTGGTAGAGGCCGTCTTTTTCCCTACTGCAATAGAAAACAAAACGGTGCCAAGCCCAATGGAGGTTACCACCGCAACCGATAGCATGGGCGGCAAATACCCTTGACCTAAAAAATCAAAGTTTTCGCTCAAAGGTGCAATGGCTGCTCCCTTTGCAAAAATGAGGGCCAACCCCCTGGCAATAACCATCATTCCTAATGTGATAATAAAAGGTGCAATGCGGTGTTTGGTAATCAGCCATCCATTAAACATTCCGCACAAAAGACCTACTGTCATTGCAGACAGAATACTCAGAAAAGTTGCCAAGTAAGCCTGACTTCCTGTCCACTGAGCTACCCCCAAGCTCACTTGCAGATACCCTGCAACCACCCCAGATAATGCGACCACTGAACCTACTGAAAGATCAATGCCGCCTATGAGGATCACAAAAGTCATCCCAACGGCCAGGATCCCATTCAAAGCCACCTGCCGTGTAAGATTAGTAATATTGCGAGGAGTAAAAAAAGTTCCATCCGTGAGGAAAGTTAAAACAACAATGACAATCGCTAATGCAAAAAGACTTCGAAAATCACGCCATTGAAATTTAAATCCTCGGGTTTCAACACGGGTAACGGGTTTTTCCATAGTAATTGAACTCATAGAGAGGCCGCCTTCATGATTTCTTCTTGTGTTGTCTTTTCCGCGGAAAATTCGGCGGAATACTTTCCTTCTTTCAAAACTATAATACGATGACAAATTCCTAGCAGCTCAGGCATCTCCGAAGATGCCAAAACAATTCCAAGGCCTCGTGAAGCTAGTTTTTGAATCCACTGATAAATCTCTGTTTTCGCTCCGACATCAATTCCCCGAGTAGGCTCATCTAAAAAAAGAATATCGGGTTCAGTCATGAGCCATTTCGCCAAAACCACTTTTTGCTGATTGCCACCACTCAACTCTCCGACGGCCTGACCCAAATGAGCTGACTTAATCCGAAGCTCTTGCGTCCACTTGCCTGCTTTTTCCTTTTCTTTCTCATGGTAAATAAAAGACCATAAGCGATTACTATTGGACAGTTCATGCCGACCCGCTAAGATAGCAGGTAAGCTCATATTGGATTGAATGGACTGTCTTAAAACAAGACCTGAACCTTTTCGATCTTCCGAGACAAAAGCCATTCGAGCAGCAATGGCATCTCTGGGAGTTGTGGAGTCCACTTTTTTTCCATGAATCCACACTTCCCCTTGAACTTGATATTTTCGCCCTCTAGGGCCTGAGCCATGCAGCACCCCAAAGATGGATTCAAAAGTTTCAGATCGCCCAGCACCCAGCAACCCTCCCAAACCCAGGATTTCTCCCTTCCTCAGAGAAAAACTCAAATCATGCACCAGTGCTTTACCCTTTGCAGTCTTGACAGATAGATTTTTTACATGAAAGAGTTCTTCACCTATGATTTCATTCCGTTTAGGATAAATATCTTGAATCGATCTTCCTACCATCAAAGAGATAAGCTCAGGCTCCAGTTCCTGCCTTTGCACTCGATGACCATTTTGAAAGGCTGAAAATTCCGCCACTTTACGACCGTCACGAAACACAACCATTCGATCTGCTAAGCGAAAAACCTCATCAAAGCGATGGGTAATATAAAGAATCGCTTTTCCTTGCTCTTTCAGTTGATCCACCACCTGATAAAGTCTACGAACTTCCTGCTCAGTCAAAGCTGAGGTCGGCTCATCAAAAATAAGGATTTTTGCGTCCCGGTAGATAGCGCGAGCAATCTCCACGAGTTGACGATTTCCAATGGAGAGATCTTTTACAGCCACATCGGCCTTCAAATCAAAACCTAGCTTATCTAAAAACTGTTGGGTCCTGCTAAAAAGCTCATCCCAAGCAATCCAGTGAGGAAGGCGGTCGAGCTCCAGATGCTCCGCCACAGTGAGCTCTGGAAATACCGATAATTCTTGGTGAATCATGGCAATCCCAGCGGAATGAGCTTCCCTCGTATCTTTAAAATCAGCCAACTTAAGATCAGCCAACTTTAATTTCGGATCTCCCGATCCAATAATCCATACCTCTCCGTCGTAAGTGCCAAAAGGCCATACGCCACAGAGGATTTTCATCAAAGTAGACTTCCCTGCCCCATTTTCTCCCAGAAGAGCAACAATTTCTCCGGAGTTAACACAAAGGTTCACGTCATCCAAAGCTTTGTTACTAGAAAAGGACTTACTAATAGACTTCATTTCAAGCGCAATAGACATAGGATTAGGCCCAATTAAAATTTGGCGTTACCATAAACAGCTTCACGAGAATGAAATCCCGTACCCACAATCCGCTGTTCGACTTGACTTTTGTCCACTGGGAATACGGGCGCATGAATGGTGCTCACTTCCATAACACCATTATTCACCTTTGAATCAGAAATAATTGGTTGCCCCCTAGCTAACATCATAGCCGTTTCTGCAGCTCTGCGTGCCATATCATTAATGGAAATCAAAACTTCAAACTGCTGCTTACCCATGACAATGTCTTTAATCGCTGTTAAATCTGAATCAGCTCCAGCGACAAACACCGTCCCAATCAACTTTTGTTCTTCTAAGGCCTGAATCGCTCCATGAGCCATTCCTGAATTATTAGCGATAATTGCCTGAATATTGTTTTTGTGCTGAGTGAGAGCATTTTCAACCGTCTGCATTGCAAGATTTGGTGACCACCCCGGGTGATACTGTTTAGCAACTACATTAATTCCAGAATATTTTTTTAAAACACTTAAAACTCCAGCGGTTCTTGCCTCGGCTACTGAATGCCCAGCTTGCCCCATCAAAAGAACGAAGTTCCCTTTTCCTTTGGTATATTTTACTGCAGCTTCAGCCTGAAGCTGCCCAACTTTATAGCTATCTTCAGTGATATACGCATCAATAGGAGCGTTTCTAATCAATCGATCATAATCAACAATTTTGACGTCGTCTTGTTTAGCCTGCTTCACGAAGGCAGTGGCTGTATCTCCATTTACTGGCTGAATCACTAGCACCTTTACGCCTTGAGCTAAAAGGTTCTCAACTTGTGCAGCCTGGGTTTGCTCACTATTGTTGCAGGAAGCAAATGCGACCCTGCCACCCAACTTTTGAACGGTCTCTCCAAAAACTTTTTTGTCCCTCTGGTAGCGTTCCTCTTGCATCGTACTCAGGATGAAACCAATCAAAGGAGGCTTAGTCTCAGCCCAAGCTTTGAAGGGCTGAAACAAAATCAGCGCACCTAAAATATGAAAGAATAATGCTCGAGACACACCTGCTCGCATTTGGGCTTTCCATTTCAGGCCTGCCCTGCTCGTTGAACTCATCTATTTATCCCCTCCGAAAAAACGGATCCTGCAACTGACATTTGTATTAGTCCTATGGCTTCCTGTCAACCGGAACTCCAGAAATTAACGGTAGCCAATGACTTTTGCAAAAATCCAAAGGGGACCAATGAATAAGTGCAAAACGTTCTTAAAGAAGGAGGGCGCTTTTTTTTCATAAACGACGTGACCTATTGCTTGGAAAATCCAACCTACGACAAAAAGCCCCGCATTCACAAAAACAGGCAACGCTCTTCCTAAAAAATAAGCCCCAGCGAGCACAAAAGCAAAGGGGATAGCAATTCTCCAATCTAAAAAATGGTAGAGCAATATCCCAATAGAAAGAAGCAAAGTTCCACCATCGCAGCGCAGATACTGCAGGCCACTGAAGTTCTCTCCTAGGGTTATGCCGCCCAGAAGCCCCAGAATACTCACCACAATAAAGCTAATTCCGAAGTAATGAGTCAACTGATTGCCCTTTGTTTTATGACTACTAGCATAGTCTCTAAAATAAGACTCTAGACGAGAAGAAACCAATAACGAACGCTCAGTTTTAGACATAGGTAGGATTGACTATATCCAGCTATTGTACTGAAGAAAATAGCATTCTTCGATCGATAATCCCGACAGCTGGGTGTGAACATAAAAATGGAAGTTGTTGAAAATATTTTATTATCAAGATCGATTTTAAATGGTTTAGACATCAAACGGGAGGTAAGGTGCCATAGTGGCTTGCCCCAAGACTCTCGCAGCTTCGCTTAAATTATGTGGCCTACACAAAATTCTCAAATTACTGAACTCAGACTTCCCTCCCAGCGCAACGGGCACTCGGTGATCTATCTGTAGCAAATGCCTGGCCTCACACCGCCTTTTACTCCGTGGATCAATATAAGTGCATCGAACCTGATCTCGTTTTAAAACCTGACGCCGCAAATGAGCTGAAATAGGCTCCCTTTTTAGAGGGATTTTATTAGGAGTGCAGCTCTGCTCCGACGGCGACGTCGGAGTTGGCTGGGGTTGTGTTTTCTGGGAGGGCTCTGACTCTTGCATTCGCTTGTGTTCTTTTCGCATTTCTCTTTTTTGAGCTCTTGCTTCTTTCTGCAGGGGGTCCAGTTTCTCTAAAGCCATTTTTAAAAGGAGTTCCAGTAGTTTGCCATTGGAACCCTCAGGATTCTGATGGCTCAACAGTTCACGGACTCTTTCTAAATTTTTTAACGTCTCATCCGAGATGACCATCCTGAGTTCTGTCTGAGTCGGAGACACCGGCTTTTGCTTTTCAGCAGGAATGGCGGAAGCGGGAGATTTAGCCAGTAGGATTTTCTCACACTCCCGAGCTGACTTGTTTTTCATCGACTCCAGCAGCTCCTGCTTATCTTTTTTGCTATAGACCTTGCCCTGATCTTTTTCTTCTCGATTCACAAATCGATGAACCGCACCAACAACAGAAAGACTCAGAGCACCTTGTTCCATAGACTCTGCAATTTCAGGTACCACCTTCAACAATCGCATGGAACTGATTCGGCGAGCAGCAGCAGCGTCCGAGTAGTGCAGCTCCTTTACGGCGTATTCAAATAGTGAACAATATCCACAAACTGCGAACAGCCGCCTGGATTCCACGGCTTTCAAATGCCAAAGAACCTCTACGGTCATTTTGCGTTCTTGCGAAACTAACTGTTTGGTTTTATCCAGGAGTTCTCTGTCAGCTAATTGTGATAAATTCATTTATATTATTTAATAAATGTTTTTGATGTTTTCAACTTAAAAAAGAGAGAGAAAATAGAAAATATCTAGTTCTATTTCCCCCAACTTTTCTCAGCCCTAGCGAAGGTCATAACAACGCTATAAAGATGCTCAAACGATGGAGACCCCAAAATCTGTCAAACTTTTAGTCAACTGTAGCTTCCTGTTTTAAATATAATTTAAACAAACACATCACCTCCAATAAGAACAAGAACTTAACTCTCGGCACACCCCTTGCTAAAACACGTTCCTGATTATTTCTATTCATTTATGAATAGGTAAAAATAAGTCACAGATAAAAAAGGAAGTAAAATATTATGAAAAAGATTACAAAAACCCAGACAAGTACCATTGCTGCGTTACTCGCTGGATTCAGTGTTGCTCTCATGTCCGGATGCGGTCCAACAAACCCAGACTCAGATGTTATTGCAGCAGCAGAAAATGCTGGTATCATTCAACACCCTGGAACACCGACGGCCACTGGCACACTAGCCGGAGCTTGGATCCGAGACGTGAATCAAGCTAACGCTGGCTGTACAGGAGCAAAAGTAGCCAAATTCTCGGGACTTGGATTTTCAATCAACCCAGATGGAAAGTCAGGGAATCTGCTTATCGGATATACTTCAGGTGCTGAAACTACTATTCCAATTACCATTTCTTATGCGTCAGCTAGCCAAGCTCAAAACCAAGTGGTAGCGACAGTTACACCCAATCTTCAAGGGGCGATAGATAAAAATAATAAATCCATTACTCCGCCTGCACTCACTGCTGCCGGTCAAACTACTTTCACTCTCACCTTTAGCACGCCAGTCGGTACGACCAACGGAAGTACCCTCAGCCTCACTTCAAGTTACGATGTGCTTTGTGATGCCCCATCAGCTAGTGTCGCCTATAACTTGATTCTAAAGGATGAATAATCGCTTCCCTTCCTCCTGTGCTTGAGAAATAGTTTTGGATCGTAGATCCAAACGCTCCGGTCCAAAACTATTTTTTTATTACTTTCTACTTAGGAAGTTCCATCCTTCAAGACAACTGCCGGATCGCTTCGTAAACAGCAATACTGGCAGCATTAGCCAGATTGAGAGATCTGACTCGTGCATCAAACATGGGGATACGAGTTGTTTCCAGTGGATAGGCATTAATCACTGAATCAGGAAGACCGGCTGTTTCTTTTCCAAAGATGAGATAAGTACCAGGCTGAAATTTTGTTTCAAATAACGTAGACCCAGCTTTTTTTGAGAAAAAAACCTTAGGAGCATTTTCAGGTAATGACTTAAGGAATAGCTCTAAGCTCGGATGGGTCACCACCTGGAGGTGCTCCCAATAGTCCAAGCCTGCCCTCTTGAGTTTAGCATGGGTGATTTCAAACCCTAGGGGCTCCACTAAGTGAAGCGTCGTACCCGTGGCTAAACAAAGCCTACCGATGGAGCCTGTGTTTTGTGGGATTTCAGGTTCAACTAAAACAATGTGTAAATCAAATGGCATGAAGTGCTTCCGACCTAAGGTCTCAACGTATTCAGCATACGCGGAAAGGGAATAGTCTCTCTCACATGTTCCACTCCGGTCATCCATGCCACCGTTCGCTCAACTCCTAATCCAAAACCTGCGTGAGGCACCGAACCAAATCGCCTCAAATCCAAATACCAGGAGTAATCTTTTTCATTCAAGCCATGCTCAGCAATTCGGCGTTTGAGAACTGCAGCTGATTCTTCGCGCTGCCCGCCTCCAATAATTTCGCCATAACCGAAGGGCGCAATGAGATCACATCCTAAAGCATACTTTCCAGTCCCTTGCACTCCTGGACCACCGACTGAATCGGATTGTTTAAAATAGAACGCCTTAATTTGAGAAGGCATGTGATGTACAAAGACAGGCTTTCCAAATTCTTCTCCTAATGCGGTTTCATGAGGGGCACCAAAGTCCTCACCCCAAGGAATCCCAACCCCCCTCTTCTCCAAAACTCCAATCGCTTCATCATAACTCACGCGAGGGAAGGGCCCACGAATCGACTCTAACTGAGAAAGATCTCTTTCTAAAATTTTGAGCTCGTTGCTTTTTCGAGAAAGAACCGATTGCACCACATGCTCGATGAACTCTTCTCCCAGCTTCATCGTGTCATTGAGGTCTGCATAAGCCACTTCAGGCTCGACCATCCAAAACTCCGTTAAGTGCTTCCGGGTTTTGGATTTCTCAGCTCGAAAGGTAGGACCAAAAACATAGACTTTTCCAAAAGCCATCGCCCCTACTTCGCCATACAGTTGCCCGGACTGAGTGAGGTAGGCTTTCTCATCAAAATATTGAGTTGAAAATAAAGTAGAAGTTCCTTCGCAAGCACTGGGAGTCAAAATCGGAGCATCAAACCGAATATAGCCTCGTTGATCAAAAAATTCATGAATAGCCCGAATCACTTCAGCTCGGACTCTCAAAGCGGCCCACTGCCGCTGGCTTCGCACCCAAAGGTGCCGATTTTCCATCAGAAACTCCACCCCATGCTCCTTGGGTGAAATAGGATAGGGCTCAGCCACTTGAATAATTTTGAGAGATTGAACTCCGAGTTCAAAACCGCCAGGAGATCGAGGCTCTTTTCGAAGTTTACCCGTCACCTCGACAGAAGACTCTTGGGTGAGTTTTTCAAATTCAACAAAAGCCTCTTCGGAGCATTCTCCTTTAAATAGAACCCCTTGAATTTGACCCGTCCCATCTCGAACCACCAGGAACTTAATCTTCCCGGAACTTCGCTTATGATAGACCCAGCCCCGTACCGTCACGACCTCACCATCAAAACGGGCGGCATCTTCAATATAAAAACGTTGTGTACTCATGATCTTCCTTTTACTTGCCTTACCAGGCTAAAAATCAGCCACAAATCGCGCCAGCGTCCTCACATAGGCACCACTGGCCCCTTTTTTAGGAAGGTAGGACGAGTGACCTAAGTTATAAGCGGTCGAAGCAATATCCAAATGGGCCCAAAGGGTTTTCTTCCTAATAAACTGCTTTAAAAACATCGCTCCTCGAATAGTTCCCCCATTGGAATCATTGGCCGAATTTTTCATATCCGCGTAATCGGACTTAAGATCATCAAAATACTCATCAAAAAGCGGAAGTTGCCAAATCCTCTCCCCATGAGCCTCCCCTGCCCGTTGAATCGCACCTATCAACTCTTCATCATTTCCTAAGATGCCACAGCAGTACTTCCCTAAAGCCACGGAAACAGCTCCTGTTAAAGTGGCAACATCAATCACCGCATCCGGCTTGAAATCCTGAGCAAAATCTAAAGCATCTGCCAAAACGAGGCGGCCCTCCGCATCGGTATTGATCACCTCCACCGTCTTTCCATTTCGCGCAGTTAAAATATTTCCAGGCTGAATGGCCTCTCCATCAGGCATATTTTCCACAAAGGCCATCACTGCAATCACCCGGTTGGGCACCTTCCATTGGGAAGCTAAAAGAATGGCACCCATCACGGTCGCTGCCCCCGTCATGTCATGCTTCATATCTTCCATCTTGGCTGAAGGCTTAATAGAAATGCCCCCACTATCGAACGTCACGCCCTTTCCCACTAAAGCGATGGTCTTACCGTTTTTACCGTTTTCCTTAGGAGATTTTTTCAAATTCTTGGGAGAATACTCTACCACCACTAGCCGGTTTTCCTGCACAGATCCTTGACCGACCCCTAGGAACAAGCCCATCTTTTCTCGTTTGGCCTCTTGCTCTGACAAAATACGACATTTTAACCCGAACTGCTGAGCGAGACGCTTGGCTTCTCCCGCATAATAAGATGGGGTGCCTATATTGGAAGGCTCGTTGGACCAATCCCGAGTCACTCGAACCGCTTCACCGGTTGCTTGAACTTGAGAAAGTTCAGTGTCTAACTGGGCTTTTAAGCTTTTTTCTCGAGTCAAAAAAATCAACTGGCTCGGCCCGAAAGCCTCGCCTTCAGAAGGGTCTTTAGAAGGGTCTTTAGAAGGGTCTTTAGAAGGATCTTTAGAATCCGCTTTTGTTTTATAATTTCTCAGCTGATAGGCATTCAGCATCATTCCTTCCGCAAAAGCCCTCATCGCATGAGACTGCCCCTGAAAACTATCTACCCAGATGACTGCCACTTTGGCTTTTTCTGCCACTAGCTTTGACCAGGCTTGGCCCCCTGCCACTCGCAGCTTCTCTTGGGTCAGCTCCTCTTCAGCCCCTAAACCTAAGAAAAGGACGTTCTCGTCGTTTTTCCTATCTCCAAATCGCACAAAGTGAGAGGTGGAGGGCTTGGCCTTAAAAACCTCAGCCCTTCGGAGTTTTTCCACGAGTTCCCCGTAGTTGGCTTTGGGTGGAATCGCTTTTTTCCCCGAATCCTGAAACACACCTATGATATGAGTATCCCCACTTCCTGAGACCGAAGTCCTGGCTTCCATTAAAGGTAATTTCCACATTTTAGCTCTTTGCCCTTTCGATCAGATTTCATTAACATAGGGCCAGATTATGTTGAAGCGGTATCAGAATATTGTCGGTGGCATTTTCCGTTTAGTCGATGCAGGGGTCATAGGCGTTGTATGGCTGATTTCCTATGCCTTGCGGTTTTACCTTCCCTTGATCGAAGTTACTAAAGGATTTCCGGGTTTCCAAAAATATGCAGCACTGTGTCCTCTCGTAATGGCGCTCTGGATGACCGTATTCTCTTCTATGAGAGTTTACCAGTCGCGGCGGATGCTTCGTCGTACTCAAGAGGCACAACTTCTGCTGAAAGCTCATGGTGTAGCGATGCTCTTTTTCATCGCCATCACTTACCTTTTTAGCGAGTATAAATATTCCCGGGCTGTCATGCTTTACTTTGGCGTCGTAGGAGGGGTTGCTCTGGTTTTCTTTCGTTTAACTCTCCGAAACTCTCTCAGGGAAATCCGCAGGCGGGGATTTAATCTGAGACATGTGATGGGCGTCGGAGAAGGAGGAGCACTGGAAACTCTGATTTTCCAACTAGAGAAGTTTCCTGAAATCGGACTTCGAATGATAGGTGTTGTTACCCACGAAAGCTCAAAAGCAAAAACCATTCAGGGAAAGCCCGTTCTGGGTCATTTTGACCAGATCCGAGCAATTCTACAGAAGCACCATCCCGATCAGCTCCTCATTGCGTTACCCAGAAATCAATATGCCGAACTGGATCGAGTCCTCGCCTTAATCAAAGATGAAACTTTAGATATCCAACTCGTCCCTGATATCCATGAGTATGTGACCTTAGGATGTGCAGTGGAAGATTTTGAAGGCCTTCCCATCGTCAATATTAATGACTCACCCCTATCGGGATGGGGAGCCTTAGCCAAAAGAATGACAGATTTTTGCCTCTCCAGCTTTGCTCTGATCCTTCTTTTTCCGTTTCTCCTGATGATTGCTGGGATCATCCGACTTTCCTCAAAAGGAAAAATTCTTTATGAACAAGAAAGAATGGGCTTGGATGGAAGAACGTTCAAAATGCTCAAATTTAGATCAATGAAAGAGGACGCTGAAACACACTCAGGAGCAGTTTGGGCTCAACCCAATGACCATCGCAGAACCAAATTTGGAACTTTTCTTCGTGAAACAAGCCTGGATGAAATACCCCAACTTTGGAATGTCCTGAAGGGAGATATGTCTCTGGTTGGACCACGACCGGAACGACCTATCTTTGTAGGAAAATTCAGAGGGGAAATCCCAAACTACATGTTACGCCACAAAGTGAAGGCGGGGATGACTGGATGGGCACAGGTCAATGGATGGCGGGGAAATACCTCCTTGGATCGTAGAATTGAATGCGATCTATTCTACATTCGAAATTGGTCCTACTTATTGGATTTAAAAATTATCGGTCTCACTCTTTGGAAAGGGTTTATTAACAAGAATGCCTACTAAATTTCAGAAATTTCTGGAAAACATCAAGGCGGGAAAGCGGCTCGATTTTTATATCTTCGAGGAAACTCTGGGAGTCTTCCTAGGTTCCTGCATTTTTGTCCTTTTTATTTTATTGATGTTCCAATGTCTGAGATTGGCTGAATTTTTTATTATTCAAAGGGCTTCTGGCATTCTGTTATTGAGAATCTGCTTTTTCATGCTCATCACTTTCCTACCTGTCGCACTTCCCCTTTCATTTTTAATCGCTATTTTGATTACTTTTGGCCGGCTCTCAGCAGATAGCGAACTGGTTGCCATGAAGGCAAGTGGGATTAGCTTATTCAGATTATCCTACTCTGTTTGGTTTCTAGCTACCTTGGTCGTTACGCTTGCAATAGCCCTGAATCTTAGCTGGGTGCCTTGGGCTGAAGTTTCCGTCAAAAATACAGAATTAATGATTGGAAACACGCGTGCTGTAAGCTCCATTAAGGAGGGTACGTTCACATCCGGGTTTTTTAACCTTCTGATTTTTGCAGACAAGACTGACTCCCAGAAAAATCGACTTTACAAAGTATTTATTTACGATGAACGGGAAGCAAAAAATCCCTTAACCTATGTCTCCCGAGAAGCCGAAATCGTCCCGGTAAAAACATCGGACTTGGGAGCAGCAATCGTTTTAAGACTTTATGACGGGAGTATGCACCACAACGACCTTGATGAAAACACTTACGAAAAAGTTGATTTTTCAACTTATAACCTCTATTTGAAAGTCGACGGAGGAAACCACGGAGCGGTCACAAAACCGCAAATGATTCCTTACTTGGAACTCACGAAAAAAATCGATCTTACCACCCCAGCCACCTATGAAGGGCGTGAATTACGTGGTGAATATTGGCGAAGAATTGCAACAGCAATTAGTCCTTTTATTTTTGTCTTAGTAGGAATTGGATTTGGTACGTTTCGCTCACGATCAGCAAAAACAGGCGCTGTTTTAACGGGTTTCATCATCCTTGTTTTCTATTGGCTCATTCAAGCTGTTGGGGTAGGAGCAGTTCAACGAGGAAACTTCCCAGCCTACTTCGCCATGCAGCTGCCCAATCTCATTTTACTTATTCTAGGACTTGCTCGATTTAAGCTAGCTTTATGGTAAAAAATTTAAATAATTACACTAAATTTTTTCGAATAATTTCTTCCCATTCCCTGAAGAATTGCGTTCTACAAGCGTTTGTGGATAACTTTTTGATCATTTATCAAAAATCGCAAAAATAGACAGAAAAACTAAATGATATCCATCAGTTACCATATGTGGATAACTCGGGTAGTCCGTGTGGATAACTTGGCTCTTTTAGGGAGTAGGGCTTGACGCAGGGCTAGATACCTGATTGATTTTGTTTTGTTCTGAATCAGGTTCTGGGTCTGGTGTCTTCTCTAAGGGCGATTGTTGATCAAAGAAGTTCTGGCCCTTTTCACTGGCGTCCTCTGGAAAGAAAAGACTGGCATTTCCTTGACGCTCCTCTAAGGAATCCTTAATCTGGCTCATCTTCTCATAGGCTTGTCCATTGTAGCTCACCTTAATGGAACGCGGATTGGAAACCTGAAATCGAATTCCTTCTTTTGCCCGAAGGATCAGGAACTTACCCTTCCTGACCACAAATTTTCGCATCGGCCTCTCATCTACTTGAAACCTCACCCAGACATCAGCCAAAACCTTGATAGCCGCTTTATGCTTAATTTCCTCGGGCTTAAGAGAAAGTCCTGAATCTAGCGGATCTAAAGGATTTGATCCAGCCGACTGGCTAGGGACTCCGCTGACTTGGGTCACAGGCGTCAAAACAGGGGAAGGGGTGGGGACAGGTAGAGCAACCGGAGAAGCTGTTGCCAAAGCAGCTTCTGGAGCAGGGGAAACAGTCGGCTTGGAACTACTATTGTCTATCGCCCCCCCAGAAGCCGCCGGCGCCTTTTGAGGTACTCCATCTCCATTGGCAGCCCTGAGTCGTTCCAGATGCGAGTTATGGCGGTGTCGTAAAGAAGGTTTTAGAATCAACATGGCAATTCCACCCAGAGCAATAAAACCCACAATAGCAATCATGAGCACCATTCGACTCTGCTGCTCACCATCCTTCTTTTCAAAAGCATACCCACTGTGACCGGCTTCCCGATTGGGACGTTCCCCTGCCTTGATATGGATAAAATCTTCATAGCGGGTCAAAATCTCTTTCGCATCCGAGCCCAAAAACCGGCAATAGGAGGTCACAAACCCTCTAATGAAGGGCTTAGCTGGAAGCTCAGAGTAGTGGTCTGCCTCAAGAGCATGCAGGGTCTTCACCCCCACCTTCGTCGCAGATGCCACTTGCTCGATGGTAATGCCTCTTCTCTCTCGCTCCTGCCTTAAAAATTCTCCTAAAGTCATTTCTTTATCTGAAGCCATTGGATCCTTCTAAGGGAGATTTCTCAGCTGATGTATCGCATTCTCAGCTAGCTTAGTATTAGGGTATAATTTCTGAATCTCAAGAAATGTTTTTCGAGCTTCCTCGTATTGTTTACTTTTTTGATAACTCATACCTAAAGCAAGCTTCGCGTCTCCGAACCGAGAGCACTGTCGCTTCGTGGCTTCTCCATAGTCTGCTATCGCCTCGTCCAATCGAAAATCTTTATCTTTAATTTGTCCTCGAAAAAAATAGGCCACACAGGCATTGCTAGGGGATTCCTGAATCGCTCGATTCAAAAAAACCTCAGATTGAATGTATTCCCCTGTTTTATATTTCAGAATACCTAAATTGGTCCATGACTTATAGGTTTCTCTGTAAAGTGGATCATTTGCCGCACGCGTTAAGGGCCCGACAGCCTCATCGTACTTGCCAAGATCTAAAAGTAGTTTTCCAAGAGTATTGCTAGCATCGGAGAAGTTAGGTTGCATTTTTACTGCCTTGCGGGCTGCTTCTACTGCGGAAATCAAATCCCTCTTAGCAAATAAAGCCAGTGCTTTCGTATGATACAATTCAGGCAAGCTGGAATCAAAACGCTCTGCTTTAAAAATATTTTGAAGGGCCCCCGTAGGGTCTCCTTCTACCAGAGATCCATTGGCTATTTCTACCAACATCCTCGCTTTTTCCGTGTTGGTATATTCCTTGGTTTTTCCGCCAGAACTGGCGCATCCGATTCCTATCATTCCAAAAGTCATTAAGAAGGCCACTGGCATTCCCAGCATAAACCTAAGACCCATTTTCTGTAATTTCACTATCCCCATCCCTCTAAAATAGAAGGCAACGCCTCCCATGTCAAAGGGACAGTTTCTGTTTCTGTTGCTATGCCTGAGTTGCTGAAGGTTCAGAAAAACAATGATGAAAGATTCTAGCATCTTTAAGAAAAAAACGGGGAGCATCCTTGCCCACGCAAGGAGCCCTTCATTCCCCTTGTAAACCCCTTGACCCAAAGCGCCGTCGTGGCGCTCTGGGCTAGGTCTTCAAAACACCTCAGTTTTTCTAGTTTTTTAAGGTCTCTTCGTTCACATAAATTTTGAGTTCGGTGAACGTGTCCGTGACAGGCTTCACTTTTTCTGGACCCACTGCAGAACTCGGAGACAAACTGACCAAGATTTTTTCGACCTCTTGCTTTGACTTATCTTAGAGAGACTCTAATTCCAAAAATTTAAACCATTCCCTTAAAAGTAGATAAGTATAGTTTATCCCAAGCATCCGAATGGAAGGGGCTTGTAGCAGCAGGAAGAGTCCAGACAACAACTCTCAAAAACGAAAAAGAAACTCAGGTAAGTAGCCCCACGGACTCGATGTGATGTGTCTGAGGGAATAAGTCCATCACCATCACTTTTTCGACTGTCCAACCTCTTTTAACCCATCGACAGAGATCTCGGGCCCATGCATCAGGATCGCATCCGATGGCCACCACCTTGCTCACCCCTAAAGACCTCAGAGCACCTGCAATCTCAACAAAAGAATCCGCTAACCCTTCTCTCGGCGGGTCGACAATCGCATAAGAGACAGGCAGTTCCCCTGTCCCATGAGACTGCCGAAACTTTTCCACCTCGGTTAACAACCAGGGAACAACAGACGCTCGGTGAAAATGAACATGCCCAGAAGATAAGGATGGCGGAGCTCCCAAGTCCACGCAATGAATCTCTCTCATCTTCGATGCCAAGGGCAAACACAGGTTTCCAGAGCCCCCAAACAGATCATACAGAATATCTCCCGCAGGCAGCTGTTCGGCCACCCACTGCTTCAAACGTTCATTCTGATCATCATGAACTTGCCTAAATCCTCCTGCAGAATGCCTTGCATTCCACATTTTTCGAATCTCTCCAGAAGGCAGAATTTCCACTTCCACCTTATAGGGACCCTTCCTCTTTTCTCCTTGAGACCGCGTCTCTTCCCAACTTTGATTGATTTCACGTCGTGCAATATCACACCGATCCACAGGCACCAGATCCCGACTCCCAGGTTTGAAAAAACCTAAAAAAGCCCCCTTCCCCCGAAGCTGAACCCGATTCCGGTATTCCCAAATCTGACTCGCAGGAATTTCTTCTATAGAGGAAGTAAAAGACATTTGAACGCGATCCAGAGCATGAAGCACTCCTTTTTTCTTGGTCTCCCACTGCAATGAATAAGGGAGGTGCTGCCATTCACATCCTCCACATTGGCCAAAGGCGGGGCACTGGGGCTTGACTCGAACTGGGGATGGCCGAATGACTTCTAGAAGTTCAGCCTGTGCATATCTTTTATCAGCCTGAATCACTCGAACCCTCACTTGATCTCCAGGTGCGGTAAACGGAATAAATAAGACACGGCCACTCGCCTCACGAGATACACCTGCCCCTCCGCGAGACAAATCCGTCACCTGCAGGACCATTTCGTCGGTATTCAAAGTCTTTGGCGTCTTTGGTATCATTGGCATCATCGCTGGAATCCTACAGCAATGTGTCAACAAAATTCAAACTTAACTCCACCTTTCAACAAACCTTGCCCACCAGCTCCCCAGTCTGCTAGGTTGCGGCTAACCTATGTCAAAGAACATCCGAAACTTTTGTATCATTGCTCATATCGATCATGGCAAATCTACCCTCGCTGATCGATTGCTCGAGCGGACAGGAACTGTCACAGCGCGCGAAATGGAAGCGCAGTTTCTCGATAACATGGACATTGAACGCGAGCGAGGAATCACGATCAAAGCCCAAAGCGTTCGGCTGAACTATCGGTCAAAAGATGGACAGGCTTATATTTTGAATTTAATCGACACTCCAGGTCACGTCGACTTTACTTACGAAGTCTCGCGGTCTCTGGCTGCTTGTGAAGGTGCTATTCTGGTTGTGGACGCCTCCCAAGGCGTAGAAGCACAAACCCTCGCTAACGTTTTCATGGCGCTGGACAATAACTTAGAAGTATTCCCGGCGGTGAATAAAATTGATTTGCCGTCTGCCGATCCTGAAAGAGTCCTTAAGGAAGTCGATGAGATGATTGGCCTAGTAGACACGAGCCGTGCCGTACTCTGCAGTGCTAAGTCGGGAATTGGTATTGACGACGTCTTAGAAGCTGTCGTTAAATATTTCCCCTCTCCAAAAGACGCAGATCAAGAACCTCTGAGAGCTTTGATTTTCGACAGTTGGTACGATCCTTACCAGGGCGTCATTGCCCTCTGTCGCGTTTTTGAGGGAAAAATTACTCCAGGAAACCGAATTCGACTTTGTCATGTGGGAAAGGAATTTGAGGTTCAGCGGGTAGGTATTTTTTCTCCTAAATTTACAGACGCCTCCACGATTGCTAGCGGGGAGGTGGGAGCCATCGTCTGCGGAATTAAAGATGTCCGAGACATGAAAGTGGGCGATACCATTATGGACGCTCAGAATCTTGCAAAAGAGCCTCTGGGTGGATTCAAAGAAGTCAAACCCATGGTTTTTTGCGGAGTCTACCCCATTGACGCTGACGAATATAATGACCTCAAGGAAGCTCTAGAAAAACTGAGACTGAACGATTCTTCGATTAGCTGGGAACCTGAAACTTCCAGCGCTCTGGGATTTGGCTTTCGGTGTGGTTTTCTGGGTCTACTTCATATGGACGTTGTCCAAGAAAGGCTGGAACGCGAATACGACCTAAACCTGATCACTACGGCCCCTTCCGTCGTTTATCGAGTCACCCAAACCAATGGAGAAGTACTGATGATCGACAATCCCTCTCGCCTACCGGAATTGACTCGAATCCTCACCATAGAAGAGCCCTATATTCGATTGACCATCCATATGCCGGTTGAATACGTAGGTGTCGTTATGGCTTTATGTAATGATCGACGAGGAATTCAGGAAAAATTGGATTATGTTACTAAAGATCGGGTCGCTTTAGTCTATCAACTACCGCTCAACGAAATGGTCTTTGATTTTTACGATCGCCTCAAAAGCGCTACCAAAGGCTACGCCTCCATGGATTATGAACTGACGGATTATCGTCCGTCAGACCTCGTGAAACTGGATATTCTGATCAATTCAGACCCGGTCGATGCTCTTTCCTTGATTATCCACCGAGACAAAGCAGCTTACCGAGGGAGGGAGCTTGCTAAAAAAATGAAGGAATTAATTGACAGACAAATGTTTGAAATTGCAATTCAAGCTGCAATTGGCGCAAAAGTGGTGGCCAGAGAAAATATCTCTGCATTACGTAAAAACGTGACGGCGAAATGTTATGGGGGTGACATCAGCCGTAAACGCAAGCTCTTGGAAAAACAAAAAGAAGGCAAAAAACGAATGAAACAAATTGGGAGTGTGGAAATCCCACAAGAAGCTTTCTTAGCCGTACTCAAGGTGGATTAAGGAGCAGGGGTGAAACGCTCAACTCGTAGACTATTCAGAGACTATAGCTTGACCATCGTCTTAGCCGTATCCGTGGCTTTGGGAGTCCGCACTTTTTTGCTTGAAGCCTACCAAGTCCCTGGATCTGCCATGAAGCCATCCCTCCTCGCAGGAGATACCCTGTTTGCAGCCAAGTGGTCTTTCCAACTTCAACACCACTCACTTCCTGACCGAGGCGACGTGATTGTTTACACAGCTCCTTCTGAACTGGATTCAACCAAACGACTCAACTTTATTCGCCGTGTCATTGGGCACCCTGGGGATGAAGTCAGAATTGAAAACGGAATCGTGATTTTGAATGGAAAACCGCTAGCTGCCGACCCAGGCCCCGTGAACATTCCTGCAAACCCCTGTTCAAGCGAGACTCTCCCCAGTGGGCGAACCTATGAGATCTGTCGAGATACTCCTGTGATGGAGAATTTTGGCCCAGAAATCATCCCGGATCACTCCGTTTTTGTCTTGGGAGATCAAAGAACAGCTTCAGAAATGAAAAAGAGAAAACCCTGGGCAATGGTTCCCCTTTCCTCCATTCAAGGGAAAGGATTTTATATTTGGCTTTCAATCGAGCCAGTACCGCATTTCGGACAAGGTGGGTCCTGGTTCCCCCATTTTCGTCTCAATCGTATGTTTAGGAGAGTGAAATGAAGCGTATCTCGGGAGTGCTTGTATTAGAGGATGGATCAGAGTTTCCAGGGTTACTTTGCGGAGCCCCTATTTCAGCTAAGATTTTGGAGCAAAAAAATAACCCCCGGACTGAAGTCCGGGGTGAGAGAATGTCGGTACAGGGTTTTGAACCCCGTACCTTTTCCGCAGGGGTCCCACCTCGCCCTGAAGGGCGAGGTCTCCCTCTGCTCGATGAGGCTGGATACGGTGAGGTCGTCTTCAACACTTCCATGACAGGATATCAGGAAATTTTGACGGATCCCTCTTACTTTGGACAGATCATCTGCATGACCGTCCCCCACATTGGCAACACCGGAGTGAACCCCGAAGATCCAGAAAGCACTCGGGCCTGGTGCTCTGGCTTGATTGTGCATGAACTGTGCGATTGCCCTTCCAACTGGAGAGCAACAGGCAATTTAGAGGACACCCTCAAGCAGTATCACATTCCCTGCTTAACAAGAGTCGACACGAGATCTCTCACCCGCCATTTGCGCTCTCGGGGGGTAGTCCGTGGAGTGATTTTACCTGAACACGAAAAAGATCAAGCCAAACCACTTTTGAGCCAACTTCCTGGATTTGAAGGAAGAGACCTGATTTCAGAAGTCAGCACACGTAAGTCCTATTTTTGGACTGGCCCTTCAAAAAAAACTCGCTATCAGGTGGTAGCCTTGGATTTTGGAATCAAGTGGAACTTGCTTCGCAGCCTAGAAACGCTGGGATGTCAGGTGGAGGTAGTTCCGGCTGACACTCCTGCCTCTGAGATCCTTGCGCGCAAGCCCCAAGGCGTTTTCCTCTCTAATGGGCCGGGAGACCCTTCTGCCGCCCCTTATGCCGTAAAAACAGTCCAAGAGCTTCTGGGAAAGCTCCCTATTTTTGGTGTTTGCATGGGGCATCAAATTTTGGGTTTGGCTCTCGGCGCCAAAACTTATAAACTCAAATTTGGCCACCGCGGGGGCAATCAGCCCGTTCTGGAAAAAGAAACTGGCCGCGTCGAAATTAGTTCTCACAATCATGGCTACAGTATTCAGGGCGCATCGCTTCCAAAAGGGGTTCAAGTCACCCACGTCAGCCTAAACGATAAAACTGTGGAAGGACTGGAAATTTTGGAAGCCAATGCGTTTTCGGTTCAATACCATCCGGAAGCGTGCCCTGGACCTCACGACTCTGTAGCATTATTTCAAAAATTTATTCAGAATATGGATAGGTATGTATCAAAAATATCTTGAACCCATAATAGAAGAATTTACAACTGGCGAATATTACCGTGAGGTATACAATGCAAAACTCGAGTATTTCGATAAAGCGGGAATTGTATACGAAGATGACGTCGAATTTGAACAGAGAATGTGTATCTTCATGGATTGGTACTTATTTGATCGCGACCTTCCCGGTGTAGATCTTCCACCTATAAAATACTACTTCAGGAAAACAAAAGAAAAATTTAACAATGAAGAACTGAATATTTATAGAGATTTTTGTTCAACTATTCATTCTGTATTCCGCCTTAAGCGTTTTACTTGGAACGAAAAAGGCTTTGTTGTATTGGACCTTTTTTCAAACAAGACGCACACTGTAACAGATTCTGAAATTACTAAAGGATTTACTCGCGGAGATATCTTTGAGGCTCGGATTATCCCCTTTAAGGGGGGATATGAGTTCTCCCGAGGATTTTGCTTCCATCCTGCTGACATGGAATCTTTTATCCTAAGGGAAGTGAAAAAGGTGCGCTTTCAAGATAAGAGCAGACAGACCAAGCTCATTCTCCAATTAGCAGCCATGAAGTTGAAACATGTCCGCTTTCCTCACATTGATATTCGACATATCTATAAATTTGAGTCCCGTTTTTGATTTTTTGGCGCATTTCGCTACAATGTCTCAAACTTCGTCATACCTTTTTCGAAATTGAGACAGGATTTTCCATTTCTTTTAAAAAAAATCTTGCCTGTGTATTCAGCTTCACCTAAATAGATAAGACTAGGTTCTAACGGAGACCTTGGGGTAATTGTGGGAACCTGTCAACGTTCGAATAAAGGAGAATCTATGAAGAAGATTATTTTTGCTATGATCGCAGTGTTTGCTATGTCAACTTTCGCTTTTGCTGAAGAAAGCAAAGAAGGTGCAGTGGCTCCTGAACATCATGAAGCTAAGAAGCACGAAGGCAAGAAACATAAAAAGGGACGCCATTCAGAAGGCAAAAAGGAAAAGGCAGCTGACGAACATAAGGCTCCTGCAGAAGAGCACAAAGCTCCTGCTGAAGGCGCCAAGTAATCTCGCTGCTTTCTGAGAATCAAAAACCCCCGCTCATTTTTCCAGATTCGGATCAATGTTCGGGGGTTTTTTTTGCCTGCAACCTGCGCTAAGGTAGCAGCTACACTCATGAATTCTTCCAAACTTTTAGCCATCAAACTCCGGTCTCTGGGTGACACCGTCCTCATGACAGCTCCCTTGACTGAGCTCACTCGTGCGTATCCTCATTCTGAAATTCATGTAGTAGTTCCGCAGGAGTGGGCTTCCCTTTTTTCAGGATTTCCAGGCATTTACAAAGTTTGGCCATGGACTAGGGGCAAGAGCACCTTAGCCAAAATGGGGTCCCTGGCTTCCCTCGCTGCTGACTTAAGAAAAGAAAATTTTGAGACCGTCATCAATTTTCACGCCAGTCCTTCCAGCTCACTTCTTGCCAGGTCGACTGGAGCCAAAACCCGTTCGGTTCACTTCCACGGCCACCACGACAAAAATCGCCACTCGACAGTGATTATCCCTGGAAAGGGGATTCTCAAACCCATTATCGAAAGAGACATGGATGCGATTCGGGCATTAGGCCTACATATCCCCGCTGGACTCAGCCCAAAACTTTTTCTTCATTCTACTGAAAAACAGGGCGCCTTTCGGTACTTGCAAGGGCAAGACCTCCCTCAACCCATTTTAGGATTAGGATTAGGAGCAAGCCGCCCTACCAAAAGCTGGCCCATCGAGCGATTTGCATCCTTAGCGGTGGAATGGGCCCTAAAAACAGGTGGAGGCTGTTTCGCGCTTGCCGGACCTTCCGAGGAAGGACTCCTTCAGCGGTTCTTAACCGAAGTGACTGAAATCATAAAACTCTCAGAAATCCCCCCCCAGATCCGCTCCAAAATATCGGGAACCCATCAGCTGCATATTCGGGAGCTAGCAGCACTCCTGACTCAAGTGGCTGTACTCACTGCCAATGATTCTGGTCCAAAGCACCTTGCCGTAGCCGTAGGGACTCCGACTGTCACCCTTTTTGGTCCAGAACACCCCTTCGAATGGCATCCTTATCCTCTGGACCGCCATCCTTATTTTTTCATCGAACCGCTTGACTGCAGAAAAAGTGCTGCTCCTCAGATGCCCCCGTGGTGCGGCTTAGAGGTATGCCAAACCGAAGACCATCGCTGTATGAACCAAATTGGAGTCAATCTTGTTTTGCAACAGTGCCTGGAAATTGCCGGAAAAGAGGCACCTGCATTATGACCAGCTCTGGAAAAATTTCAGGTTTTACCCTTGTGAGAAACGGGACCCAATTTGATTACCCTTACCTGGAGTCCATTCGCTCCCTGCTGCCTTTAGTGGACGAACTGATAGTCAATATAGGAGTTGGAGAAGACGATACACTCAGTCAGATCAAGAAACTCCAACAGACCGAACCTAAAATTCGTTACTTCGAAAGTGATTGGCAACTGCACAACCCTGAGAAAAAACGGGGAGGCAAAATCCTTTCCGAACAGACCAATCTTGCCTTAAAGCAGTGTTCTGGGGATTGGTGCGTGTACCTCCAGGCAGATGAGGTTCTAGCAGAAACCGATTTACTGAAAATCAGAGAAGCGATCAAAACCTACTACTCTGAACCGCATATCGATGGTCTCCTATTTGAATATGTCCACTTCTATGGATCCTTCGATGTCGTTCAGCACTCTCGCAGTGTTTACCGAAGAGAAGTCCGCGTCATCAAAAAAAGCTCTGGCGCTCAAAGTGTGGGAGATGCTCAGAGCTTTCGAAAAAAAGACGGGAGCAAACTCACCGTAGTTCATTCGGGGGCTCGAGTTTTTCATTATGGCTGGGTGCGCACGCCAGAAGCCATGCGCGAAAAAACTTTCTTTATGGACCAGCTCTACCACGGGGAACCTAGCCTCGAAAACGCGAAACTCCGAATACCCCACACCGGAGATAATTATCGGTACAAGAGAATCTGGGGACTGAAGCCCTTTCATGGAGCCCATCCAGCTGTCATGCAAGAACGTATCCGCAACCAAGGATGGAACTGGGATCTGAAAAACTCCCCCCGGGTGTTTCACTGGACAGACCTCAAAAAGGTGGTACTCGACTCGATAGAGGCACTCACGGGCTATCGCTTTTTTGAATACCGAAGCTATCAATTAACAGCGCCCTCAAGAAGTTCCCGCAGTTGTCAATAAAGAGCTCTCAACCTACCCAATCCCCTTTTTAGCCCACCGATAAGAGGAGTCTTTCAACAACTGCTGGTACCACGCCATATGCTCTTGAGATGGCGTCCGCCGGGGATGAAAAACATGGTATTGAATGCAAAGCGATTTTGCTCCAATGGAAACCTTTCCAGAATTTCTTAATCGAATAAATAAATCGCCGTCCTCCCCCCAGTAAGACTCCATGGCTTCATTAAATCCATTGACCGATAACAGATCGGCCTTCCAAATACTAAAATTACTCCCAAGAAGATCTACCGGGCGATCATACTTCAAAAGCTTTCGAATGAGCGGAACCGAAACTCTGACCCCTCTTTTTAAGTAACGAGTGTCCTTCTTGCAAGCACTCAAGAAAAGGTCAAGCCCCAGCCTATCAAATTTCCCTAGCCTTACGTCATTCCATGAAATTTTCTGGCTCAGCACTGGCCCAAGATCTACCCTCCGCCCACAGACAAATCCCCCTGGAGCTCGCAGAGAAAGGTGATCTTGAACAAAATGACGTTCCAAAATCACATCGGCATCTAAAAAAATGAGATAATCGGCAGAACTAGCACGAATCCCTTGATTCAAAATTTTTGATTTTCGATACCCTTGATCCGGTTGAGTTATCCAGTGAACAGGAAATGAAGTTTGCAGTTTACCCGAATTCCCCGGGTCAAAAAAATTCTGAGTTCCATCTGTGGAGCCATCATCTGCAATAATCACTTCAAAATCCTTGCAAGTCTGTCGATCTAAACTAGCTAGCAAGAACTTGAGAGTATTCGCCTGATTATACGAGGTAACAATAATGGAAACCATCATTAGAAATATCTTCAAATATCTTTAGATTCATAAGAGGAGAATCGGCCACGCCCGATTCCACGATAAATAAATCCATTTTCTCTCATCTGTTCCGGATCAAATAGATTTCTCCCATCAAACATCACTGGAGTTTTCATGAGCAGCTTCATCCGACTAAAATCGGGATGTCGAAACTCATTCCACTCGGTTGCAATCATTAAGGCATCCGCTCCCTCGAGCACCTCATAAGAGGAGGAACAAAAAACCACCCGATCCTCTAAAATCTTTTTTGCATTGTCCATAGCAACTGGATCATACACTCTGATTTTTGCACCTGCCTCCAATAATTCCTCAATAATACTCAAAGAAGGAGCCTCTCTCATATCATCAGTATTAGGCTTAAACGCTAACCCCCAGAGAGAGAAAGTCTTTCCTGATAGGCCCTCAGAATAAAAGGAGCGCGCCAGTTGAATCAAATATTTCTTTTGACGCTGGTTTGCAGCCTCTGCAGCCGCAACCACTCCTAGAGTGATATTTTTTTCTTTCGCTTTATAGAGGAGTGCTTGCACATCTTTTGGAAAGCAAGATCCTCCATAGCCTACACCAGCATAGAGAAAATGCTTTCCTATTCTACCATCGGTGGTCATCCCTTTTCGAACCTGCTCGATATCACCACCCACTTGGTCGCACAGAAGTGCCAATTCATTCATAAAACTAATTCGAGTGGCCAAAAATGAATTGCACGCATACTTAGTGATTTCCGCTGAAATGGGATCCATCCATAAAATCGGATTTCCCTGCTTCATAAAGGGACTATATAAAGCTACCATCTTCAGATAGACTTCTTTCCGATCGGTTCCTATCACTACCCGATCCGGCTTCAAAAAATCATCCACCGCAGTGCCCTCTTTCAGAAACTCAGGATTACTCACCACATCAAACGGAAACTGGGTAAATTGCCCGATCCATTGTCCGGTATACTGATGTGCTGCAATGGGAACGGTGGACTTATTCACAATCACACAATATCCTGTGAGGCACTTCCCCACTTCCTGAGCCGCAATCTTAAGATATTGCAGATCAGGCTCGCCGCAAGGCAACGCAGGAGTCCCTACGGCCAAAAAGAGGATTTCGCACCCAGCCACTCCTTGTGCGGTAGAAGTGGTAAAACTTAAACGTCCATTGGACAAACCTCGCTTCACCAGGGTTTCCAACCCCGGTTCGAAAATAGGAATCGCCCCTTGGCGAAGCATTTGTATTTTTTTCTGATCCTGATCCACACAAACAACCGTGTTTCCCGTATCAGCAAAACAAGCCCCCGCAACGAGACCTACATACCCGGTTCCTATGACTGTAATCCGCATAGTTCAACCTCTCCCAAATTTACTTAGATTGTGCTAGTTCTTTCTGAATTGAGAATGGATAACTATGGCACGTCCTCCCATCAGTGTTACGATCATCACTTTAAACGAAGAAGAAAACCTCCTTCGGTCGATCCGTAGTGTATCTTGGGCAGATGAAGTAGTGGTGGTAGACTCTGGGAGTCAAGACAAGACCGTAGAAATCGCAAAGAACCTAGGTGCCAAGGTCTTTTTCAATCCATGGAAGGGCTACGGACAGCAAAAAAACTTTGCTCAAAACCAAGCCTCTCACCCCTGGGTACTCAATCTGGATGCTGATGAGGTTGTTTCCCCTGAGCTAGCAAATGAAATTAAGAAGGTTTTGAGTCAAGTCGATTCTGGACAGCGAAAATCCAAGGGTTTTTCCTTCCCTCGAAAAACCTTTTACCTGGGGAGGTGGATTCGATATGGGGGATGGTACCCTAACACTTTAGTCCGATTAGTCGATCGACGCTGTGCCCGTTGGACTGAGCCATTTGTTCATGAAAAACTCCAAGTAGATGGAGAAGTCACTGAACTTACCCAGCCTCTTCATCACTATGCGTTTTCCAGCATTGAAGATCAGATACTGACCAATTTGAAGTTCGCACGACTGGGCTCCCAAGATTTAAAACAGACGGGACAAAAGGCAAGTCTCAAGCGACTGGTCCTGAAACCTTTAGGAAAATTTGTAGAAACGTATTTGCTAAAAAAAGGCTTTTTAGATGGACTTCCTGGTTTTATTATTTCAGTAAATGCAGCACACAGTATGTTTTTGAAGTACGCTTATCTCAGCGAGGCGGATATTAGAAATGAAAATTCTGATCATCGATAATAATATCGACAAGGAATGTTGGGGGTCTCCCGATCTTTGTCGCATGGCTCAATTGGCCCCCCAAAAAAACTCCATACAGAACTCCATTTTTGTACGAAGAGCTCCCCAAGAGGACCTACCAAAAAGCCCTCTCGGCTTTGATCGGGTCATCGTTTCAGGATCCAAGACTTCCGCACTAGAAGATGCTCCTTGGATTGACCAGCTGTTGGATTTTATTAATAAAACCATTGAGCTTCGTATTCCTTTTCTCGGAGTTTGCTATGGTCATCAGGCTCTAGCTCGGGCTCTGGGAGGAAAAGATTTTGTCAGAAAATCCAGTACTCCTGAAACAGGCTGGACTAAAATTCAAATTTTGGAGCCCTCCACTCTTTTCAAGGGCCTTCCTTCCAGCTTTTATTCTTTTTCAGCTCACTTGGAGGAAATAAGCGATTTACCATCCGGCATGAAACGCTTGGCTTTTTCAGAAGGATGCCGAATCCAGGCATGCCAACTGGAAAACTTCCCAGTATTTGGAATCCAATTTCACCCTGAAAAAAATTTAGAAGGAGCCAAGCGAATCCTCGCTCAAAAATCTAAGAGAGAACTTCCTCTGCTCAACCCTCATCGAAGTGAAGAGCTTTACAATCCAAAAATAGGAGAACTCCTATTTAAAAATTTTTTGGAAAGTTAATCTATGTCTAAGAAAAACTCACCCCCTAACCCCTTCGAACCACTTCAGAAAAAGGGAATTCTGCTTTTGAAATTTCTCCTGGTAGTTGGACTCCTGACTTTTTTGGCGAAAAGAGGATTCATCTCCATTCAAGCCACCCATCAAGCCTTGCAACAGTGGCAAAAAATTGTGCCTGCAATCGGGTTGCTATTTTGTTGCACCTTCTTGGGAGTGTCCCGCTGGAAGTGGCTCCTGGAAGCCCATCAAATTCATTTAAGCTGGGGAAGAGTTTTCCAGCTCACTATGGTGGGAAATTTTTTTAACATCGCATTACCGGGAGCCGTAAGCGGTGATTTTATCAAAGCATTTTATATTGGCAAAGAAATGAAAGGCCACAAGAGCAAAGCCTTTGGAAGCATCTTGTTTGACCGAGTCGCCGGGGTTTCTGCTTTAGTCCTCGTTTCAGCAGGTGCACTGGCTGCTGGACTGACAAGTTTTTTAAACAGCCCTCTTTTCAGTGCCATTCAAGTCTTAATAGAATTGGCTGCCACTTGCGTGATTCTTTTTTACACTTACCTATTTCTAGTCAGAGAAAAAGGAGATCCCTTGCTGCGGTTTTTTCGAAGTTTGGAAAAAAAATGCACCCCCATTGGAACCTTGACTCGAATTTATGAAAGCATTCGTCACTACCACACCCATCGGATTGCCGTATTAAAAGTGCTTGCACTTTCAGTCCTCATCCATCTAGTCACAGGATGGAGTTGTCTTACTTTTGCCCAAGCTCTGGGGGATTCCAACCTCCCGCTTTTAGCGGCTTACGTAGTCGTACCCTTAGGCCTTCTGGTCACAGCGGTACCGATTGCACCTGCTGGAATTGGAACAGGCAATATTGCCTTTCTTTATTTTTTCCATCTCATCGGTTCTGAGCGAGGAGCAGATATCTTTAGTTTGTATGCGCTCACCAATATTTTCATTGGTGCCATCGGTGGTTTGATCTATTTCCGTTTCAAAAGTCACATCAAAGTGACCTAGGCACGCCTTTAGCATCGCCCGGGGGGCATGACTGAACTCAAAGCTTTTCAGAAGCAAGCCATCTGCGCCCTGGAAGATCCGCGAAGGAACCAAAATCATGTGCTTTGTATTTCCCCGACAGGTTCTGGAAAAAGTAGAATTTATGAAATCACTGCAGCCCAATCGGGCAGGAGAACCTTGCTCGTCACTCCCTTGGTTGCTTTAGCAAGGCAGCAGGTGGAGCGACTCCAAGAACTCCAAATTCCCGTTTCTCTGGGTGCAGGAGGGGAAGGTCAGGGTCCTCCCCAAGCTGAGACCGGAGCATGGATTATCAGTCCGGAAATGCTGCAATTCGCATCCAGGCAGTCCCTTCTCAGGAAATGGAAACCCAACTTTCTTGTCGTGGACGAATGCCACTGCCTTTGGGAATGGGGCGAAAAATTTAGACCTTCCTTTCACCTGATTCCACCCCTTCTTCTGCAACACACCATCAATAGAAGCCTTTGGTTAACAGCAACACTTCCCTACGATGCGCGTCTGCATTTGCGCCAACTGCTTCCTACCCCTCCGATAGAAATGGGCCAATTTAATCTTCCTGAAAGACTTTTTTTGAATATCAAAAGAGTCACTTTAAATAATCGCGCATCCGCTCTGATCCACTGGATACAACAAAGCCATGGGAAGGGAATTATTTTTGTTTCCTCTCGAGCGACCACCCTTCGCCTGACAAATCTCGTGACATCCTTGGGTAAAAATGCCGTTGCTTATCACGGTGGAATGTCATTAGAGGAGCGAAAGAATACGGAGACTTTGATTCGAAATCAAATCCCAGACTGGGTCATTGCAACCTCAGCATTTGGCATGGGAATGAACTATCCGCATTTGACACATGTTGCCTCATGGCATGTTCCGACTTCCTTGCTTTCCTTGGTACAAACCATTGGCCGCGTTGGACGCAACAGAGAACAAAATGGATATGCCATCGTTTTTTGGGATGAAGATGATTTTCAGCTGATTGAATGGACAGTCCAAAGCTCATCCAAACGAAAAAACGAACTCATGGAATTAAAAAATTTTTTATCAAACTACGAATGCAGACTCTCTGCACTAAAAAACTACTTTGATCGAACAACAGAGAGAATAAAATGTGGACGATGTGACGTCTGTGAAAATTCTGCCTAGTTCATTTTCTCGAGCACTATATTAAATAGCTGTTGTCGACCAAGAAAAATATGTTATTATAATTTTATTATTACCATAATCATTCCATCTTTATTCCTATTGATTGTTAAAGCAAATCTCAAACTACCCCGGAGGTTTTTATGCTCACTCAATTTCCACGATCTTTACCCTTCATCCTATTGTCACTTCTTGTCACTCACGCTACGTTTGCCAAAGATACCTCCTCTAATACTACTGAAATGAAGGAATGGAGTTTTCTTATTTACCTCAACGGCAATAACAATCTTGACTCCTTTGGAACAACCAACATCACTCAAATGGAAAAAGTAGGCTCCTCTGACCAAATTAACGTTGTTGTGCAATGGGCAAGCCTCGCAAGCAAGAAAGTGAAACGTCTCTATATTACCAAGGGAAACAACCCCAAGGCTGTCACCTCACCTGTCATTCAAGATATGGGTTCAGTCGATATGGGATCTTGGAAAAGCTTGTCGGATTTTATCCAATGGGGAGTATCCAAATATCCTGCAAAACACTATTTTGTGAGCGTATGGGACCACGGAAGCGGATGGCATGCCCTTCGAACTCAAATGCGTAAGCCTATTGTAAAAACCAACATTTTCTTTCCAACAGACATTAGTTGGGATGACAATACGGGGAGTTCGATATCCACTCTCCAACTCAGTCAAGCTCTGGCAGAGGGAGCCAAAGCCATAGGCCATAAGATCGATCTTTTTGCGACAGATGCCTGCCTGATGGCAATGGCAGAAGTTGCCACTGAAGTATCTGATTCCGTTGAATTCTATGCTGGATCGGAAGAAGTAGAACCTGCCGCAGGTTGGCCCTATGAAATGATCCTCAGTCGATGGACTAGCAATCCAAAGATCGGCGCTGATGAAGTTGGAAAAATTGTGACTGATGAATACGTCAAATCCTACAGCGGTGGATCCAATGGGTCTGCAAATGCCACCTACTCCGTATTCAATTTGAATAAGCTCAATACTTTTCTTCAGTCCTTTTCAACTTTTGCTAGCTTATTAGGAAAAGTAGACTCAAGCGAAAAGGAAACCATTCTCAAAGCTGCACAAAATACTCAAAATTTTACTTACGCTGATTACAGTGATTTGTCAGATTTTCTTAGCAATCTGATTGCACTCCCTTTAAATCCCTCCTTCAAAACGGAGGTCTCAACTCTCACCAATCACCTTCAGGAACTCATGGTTGCCAACTCTACCACTTCAAATTTCTCCAAAGCTAAAGGTCTTTCGATTTGGCTTCCAGCGGATTTAACGTCCTACAAAGATCACTCGGATCAGTATCAAACTCTGAAGTTCAACTCCAGCACCCATTGGGGTGAAGCCTTACTAGGACTCTACCAGTAACTGGTTTCGCCCAGCAGAGGCCCGCTCTACTTGTTCATGAATTTTGGATTAATTGTAATCCCCAGGTCGAACATCCATTCGTTCATCCACAAGTTTTGATCCGCTCTTCCCATATAAACGGGAACATTGGCTAGACT
>Ga0302320_10004285_pt1 | contig 32460 bp, 22 predicted proteins | sample Bog_T0_3_FD_202130 | JGI IMG/M metagenome (GOLD analysis project Ga0302320, IMG submission 202130) | Peat permafrost microbial communities from Stordalen Mire near Abisko, Sweden - Bog_T0_3 | ecosystem: Environmental > Terrestrial > Soil > Wetlands > Peat | place: Sweden: Abisko, Stordalen Mire... | reverse complement strand
GAAGCCGCCGGGGTTTGGGCGTTCCTGTGTTGGAGTCTGTGGTATCCCACCCATTCGCGATGAGACTGCGAATGGATGGGGCACACGGCCGCCATATCAACTGCAGCTGCAGTTCGGAGATTCCGGAGGGGGCGAGGGTGGGGCGAAGCCGCCGGGTCTTGGGCGTTCCTGTGTTGGAGTCTGTGGTATCCCACCCATTCGCGATGAGACTGCGAATGGATGGGGCACTCGGCTGGCGCTCGATTTGTCTGCTTATAGTTAGACCTGAATTTTGACACGAAGCGGATTTCGGGTATGGCTATAAATAGACGAAAACAGGCGTTTGGTCCACTTCGAGGGCGACGGAATGAGCAAGCGAGGCCGGTGGAGCGAAAAGGGCGACGCGTGGGCATAGATTTGGTGGCGGAAGGTCTCGTTATAGTTGGACGAAAAGCGTTGAAAACAGGTCGAAATAGTGTGTTTTTGACGCATTTTTGGCTGTTTTCCGATGCGTTTTGGAGGGCGTGTTTCGAGCCGAGTGACGATTCCTTTGCCCTGAAGAGCGGAGTGCGGGGTGGGGCAGATTGCTGTCAAGGTGAGTTTGGCAATTCGTAATGAAGGAGCCGGGGCTCGGCGGGCTGCGGAAAAAGGCCGTGATCGCGGCTTCTTCAGACCATCCTTAAGAAGTGCGGCCCTCGCCTCATTCCGGCTTAACGGCCAGAAATCTCTCCATAAACTTCGTGTCGAAGTTCCCGGAGCGAAAATCCGGATCGGCAAAGATCGCCTGGTGCATCGAGATCGACGTCTCAATCCCCTGCACCACAAACTGCCCCAGCGCCCGCTCCATCTTCGCTATCGCCTCGGCCCGGTCACAGCCATGCACAATCAGCTTCGCAATCAGCGAGTCGTAGTAGGGCGGCACCACGCTCTCGGCATACTGCGCCGTATCCACCCGCACCCCGTTGCCCCCCGGCACGTTGAACACCGTAATCTTGCCCGCCGAGGGCGTGAACTTCGTCGGGTGCTCGGCGTTGATGCGGCACTCAATCGCGTGGCCGCGAATCCCCAGGGTTTTGGGCAGAATCTGGTCCAGCCGGTCTCCGCCGGCAATCCGCAGTTGCGCCTTCACCAGGTCCACACCGGTAATGGCCTCGGTAATCGGGTGCTCCACCTGGATGCGCGTGTTCATCTCGATAAAGTAGAGCTGCCCGTCGTCGTCCATCAGGAACTCCACCGTGCCCGCATTCTGGTAGCCGATATCCGTCAGGCACCGCTTCAGCGTCGAGCCAATCTCCGCGCGCATCTTCGGCGTCACCATCAGGCTCGGCGCTTCCTCTATGAGTTTTTGATGCCGCCGCTGAATGGAGCACTCGCGCTCAAACAGAACCTCAACGTTCCCATGCTCGTCCGCCAGCACCTGGAACTCGATATGACGTGGCTGCTCAATAAACTTCTCCATGTAGAGCTCGCCGTTGCCAAAGGCGTTCGCCGCCTCGGCCCACGCCGCGCCAAACAACTGCGGCAGCTCCTCCGGCGTACGCACAATCCGCATCCCGCGCCCGCCGCCGCCCGCCTTGGCCTTCAGAATCACCGGGTAGCCCACCTTCCTGGCCCACCCCAGCGCCTGCTCGGCCGTCGCAATCACCCCATCCGACCCAGGCAGAATCGGCACTCTCGCCTTCTTCATCGCCTGCCGCGCCTTCTCCTTCTCGCCCATCAGCCGCGTCACTTCCGGCGGCGGCCCAATGAACTTGATATTGGATGCCCGGCACACCTCGGCAAAGGCAGCGTTCTCGCTCAGCAGCCCATAGCCCGGGTGAATCGCATCCACGTTGGCAATCTCGGCCGCCGAAATCACCGCAGGCACGTTCAGATAGCTCTCTGCCAGCCGCGGCGGCCCAATGCAGATCGCCTCGTCGGCAAACCGCACATGAAGCGAATTGCGGTCTGCCTCGCTATACACTGCCACCGTGCGGATGCCCAGTTCCCGGCATGCGTTCAATACGCGCAGCGCTATTTCACCGCGATTGGCTACCAGTACCTTACGAAACATGCGCGACCCTTTTTAAGAAGCGGAGCTAGCGGGGCTAGCGGAGTGAGCGGCGTTTGCTGAATTGCAACGAAGGCTGTGCGAACGCCGCTAACGCCGCAAACAACGCCAGCGCCGCTCTAGCGCCTAAGCCGGCCGGACAGAATAAAGCGGCTGCCCAAACTCGATCGGCTGGCCGTTGGTCACAAAGCATTTCACAATCTCGCCCGCCACGTCTGACTCAATCTCGTTCATCAGCTTCATGGCTTCGATGATGCAAATAATCTGCCCCTTTGCCACCCGGTCGCCCACGCCCACAAACGACGCCGCTCCGGGGGAAGGCGACCCATAAAAGGTGCCCACGATCGGCGACTTCACCAGGTGCAGTCCCGCGTCCGGATCCGCTGCCGCAACCGGCGGCGCAACCACCGCCGCAGCGGCCGGTGCGTGGCTCACGGCCTGCGGCGCCTGTCCCTGGGCACTCGCCAGCAGGCGCGCCAGATCCTGTACCCCTGCGTGCGCCTCTGCCTGGTTGAACTTCAGCCGGATCTTCAGGTCGCCCCGGTCCAGGTCGAACTCCGCAACCTGGTTCTCCTTCAGAAAGTCAATCAGTTGTTTTAGATCTTCAATGTCCTCAGGTTTCATTCGTTCCTTAACTCTCCCGCGTACTGCCGGGACGGGTTCTCGCCGGCGTTCAAAGCTCAATGAGGGCTTTCGGCGCTGGGGTAAGCACCTGACCTCCGGTTGGGGTTACTGCCACCATGTCTTCAATGCGGATGCCGTACTTGCCCGCAAAGTAGACTCCAGGTTCTATCGTGACAACCATGCCGGCCAGCAGCCTGGTTGTTTGTGAGGCGCCAATGCGCGGCGGCTCGTGAATCTCCAGACCCAATCCATGTCCTGTGGAATGGGAAAATGCCTCTGCCACTCCTGCCCTGCGCAGCACGCTTCGGGCAGCCTCGTCCACATCCCCGCAGCTTACTCCGGCGCTCACAGCCGCCACTGCGGCTTCCTGCGCTTCCAGCACTGCAGCATAAACATTCCGCTCTGCGGCCTTCGGCTTTCCCAGATAGACGGTGCGCGTCATGTCCGAGCAATAGCCTTGCAGGATTATACCGAAGTCGAGGGTCACAAAGCCCCGTCGCGGCAACACCGCCCGGGTCGCCTTGCCGTGAGGGAGTGCCGATCGCGGCCCCGCCGCCACAATTGTGTCAAACGACATCCCCTCGGCGCCCAGTAGCCGCGCATGATGCTCCAGCTCCGCGGCCACCTCAATCTCCTCCAGCCCGGGCCGAATCACCCCCAGAACATGCTCAAACAGCTTGCATCCCACCAGCGCCGCCTCCACCATCAGCGCCAGCTCGTCCTCGTCCTTCACCATCCGCAGCGCTTCCACAATCGGCGCCGCCAGCGGAGTCAGAAAACTCTTGCGCAGCCGTGGCGGCAGCGCGGCCCTCCACCGGCCCAGGTCGGCGACCGATGTCCATGAAGGGTCAAACCCGGCAAACTCCACCCCCGGCTGTGCCGCCAGCCACTGCACAGCGGCCACCGCCGGCGAACTGGCCACAATCTCCACCTGCGCCGCTGCAACCTCCGCGGCAGCCTGGCTCGTATAGCGCCCATCCGTAAACAGCCGCGCCGCACGCCGCGTAATTGCCAGCGCACCGCTCGACCCGGTAAATCCTGAGAGATAGCGCAGGTCCGGCAGATGGGTCACCAGCAGCCCATGCAGCCCGGCCCGGCTCAGTTTGCGGCGCAATTGACCGATACGGCGGAAGTGGTTCACCCGCTAAGGATAAATCACGGAACTGCAGTGAAGCGGGATAAGAAGCGGGGGACAATTCTCCAGCTTCCGGCTCCGGGCCCGCCCGTCAGGGCAGATCGCAGATTCCAATAGGAGCATGGGGTTTCAGCCGGCGTGCCCCACCCTTGCCCGCCGCGGTAAAGACACACGGGATAACACAAATGCCGTCATCGTCACTCCGCGCTCCCCGGCTCTTTCTCCACCAGCGGCACCCAGAAGCGAAACGTAGCCCCCTGCCCAGGCACGCTTTCAGCCATAATCCCCCCACCGTGCGCAGCCAGGATCGCCCGAGCGATTGCCAGCCCCATCCCCGATCCCTTGCCTCGCTTTGACCCCTTCTTGCCGCGATAAAACTTCTCAAAGATCAACGGCAGATCCGCCGCGTCAATCCCGCTCCCGGTGTCTTCCACGCTGAACTCCAGCCGCTCGCCTGTCCGCCGCGCTCGCAGCGTAATGCGACTGCCCGCCGCAGAGTGGCGCGCCGCATTCTCCAGCAAATGGCGCAGCACCCGGCCCAGCAAATGAGGATCAAACCATGCCGGATCGTCTGGCCCCTGAACGTCGATCGTCACCCGGCGCGCCGCCAGCGCCTTGCTTGACTCCTCCACCGCCTGCTCCAACAGCGCCCGCTCATGCTGTGGCGCCAGGTGAACCTGCACCACGTGCGCATCAATCTCCGCCATCTCCACCGCTTCGCCGATCAGGATGTCCAGCCGCAGGCTCTCCTCATCCACCAACTCGGCGAGATCCTGCCTGCTGGCTTCATCCAGCCCCTCGCCCTGTCGCAGCGTCGTCGCCGCTGCCCGAATCGCCGTCAGCGGCGTGCGCAGTTCATGGGTCAACGAGTCAATCAGTGCCGTGCGCAGCCGTTCGCCCTCCCGCGCTGCCTCCATCCGCGCCGTTGCCTCTATCGCCAATGCGCGCGTCAGCACGATCGCCACCTGCGCGCTCACCGCCGTTGCCACCTCCCGCGACAGCACATTCGGACGCCAGCCTAGCGCGCCCACTGGCCGCAGACCCAACATCAGCGCCATCGCGTCGAACCCCCCCGGCAGCTCAGTGGTTGGATTCGGCCCCTGCGCCATCGCGCGCAGGCTGCTTTCAATGCTCAGGGGCAACTCCGGCAACGATGAGTAAAACTGGTCCTGGTCGCGCACATAAAGCACCACGCCCCGCAGCAAGAAAATGCGATCAATCAGCCGCGGCAACACCTGCACCAGCCCCGCGGGGTCCTCGTGCAGCATCATCTCCTGGCTCAACTCGTAGAGCCGCTCCACATCCTCCCGCCGCATCTCGGCCTGCTCCGTCTGCCGCCGCGCCCGCTCTGCCAGCCGGCCTGCCACCGCGCAACTGGCAAGAAATGAAATCATCGCCACCCATTGCTCTATGCCGATGATCTGAAACGTATGCACCGGAGGCAAAAAGAAATAGTCGAACGAGACGGCACAAAGAACCGCAACATACAGTGAAAGCCACATTCCCGCCTGGGCCGCGGACCATACCACGAGTACCAGAAACACCATACCCGTTGTGGTCGAGTTGGCCCCCGTCCACACCAGAAGCATCGTCGCTCCGACTGCGGTCAGCGTGGCCATCAGCCAGTGGAAAAGACCCGAACGATCCCGGCGCGTTCCCATAACTACTCCCACCGTGCATGATACCCGCCCGCCGGGATGATGTAAGCTTCCGATGGAAGTATTCAAAAATGCCGGGCAGAATTCTGGTCATCGACGACGAACCGCAAATCACCCGCGTGCTCCGTGCCGCGCTCTCCGCGCAGGGCTTTGATGTCCGCACCGCCAACGAGCCCGAAGAAGGCCTCCTCGTTTTCAAAGATTGGGCCCCCGACCTGGTCATCACGGACCTCATGATGCCCGGCATGAGCGGCGTTGAAGTCTGCCGCGCCATCCGGACCCACTCTGCTACCCCGATCCTCGTGCTCTCGGTCCGCGACCATGAGCGCTCCAAGGTTGAAGCCCTTGACGCTGGCGCAGACGACTACGTAACCAAGCCCTTCGGCATTCAGGAACTGCTCGCCCGCGTCCGCGCCCACCTGCGCCGCGCCCCGGAGCGCACCACCGCCGCCATCGAGACAGGCGACTTTGTCGTGGATGCCCTGGCCCACTCCATCACGGTCCTCGGCCGCTCCATCCATCTCACACCCAAGGAATTCGACCTTCTCCGCCATCTCGCCCGCCACGCCGGCAAGGTCATCACCCATCGCGCCCTGCTCACCGCCGTCTGGGGAGCGCAGTCAGCCCATCAGCCCGAATACCTCCGCGTCTTCGTCGGCCAACTCCGCAAAAAACTCGAAGCCGAGACCGGCAAGCAGTACATTCAGACCGAACCCTGGGTCGGCTATCGCTTCATCCCTGAAGGCTGGAGCGGCAACCAGGAGTAAATCGTTCCGCGCCCTCCCTCAATTGCTCCCATAGCCCCTGTAAAACAAAGAATCTCTCCCTGCCGCGACCCACCCTTACGCTTTATTTAGGAAACCTTTTCAATACTTGAATTGAGCCTGAACCACAATCAACATGGCGTTGAATTTCAGCGGGAAAGAATCGTACCTCTGAAGACCTGCCACCGGGCGTGAGCCCTTCCACAAACTGCCCGGCGGCCTGCGCCGGAAATGTGAGCGTTGCCATGCAAGATGTTTGGATGTTGGTTTTCACCGCTGTCTTCTTCGCCCTGGCGTTTCTCTATGTCAAGGCCTGCCAGAAGTTGAGGTAACCCATGCACATCGACCCAATCACCGTGATTGCACTCGTCCTGTCCATCCTCCTGCTGGGTTATCTGGCCCTCACCCTGCTTTATCCGGAGAAGTTCTGACATGTCCGCTAATGGCTGGTTGCAGTTCGCCGTCTTCTGCCTCATCCTGCTTGCAACGGTGCGTCCCGTGGGTCTCTACCTCGCCCATGTTCTTGAAGGCGAACGCACCTGGCTCGATCCCGTATTCCGCCCCATCGAGCGGCTCATCTACCGCCTCTCCGGCGTCAACTCCAAAAAAGAGATGAACTGGCGTCAGTACGCCTTTGCCGTGCTCGGCTTCTCTGCCGTCAGCATGCTCATGACCTACGCCATTGAGCGATTGCAGAACCTGCTCCCGCTTAATCCCCAAGGCCTCGCCGCCGTCGGACCCGATCTGGCCTGGAACACCGCCGCCAGCTTCACCACCAACACCAACTGGCAGTCCTACACGCCAGAGACCACCATGAGCTATCTCACTGAGATGCTCGGCCTCGCCTATCACAACTTCGCCTCGGCAGCCGTCGGCATTGTCGTCGCCGTGGCCCTGATTCGCGGCATCAAGCGCACCACCTCCGCCACCATCGGCAACTTCTGGGTCGATGCCACCCGCACCTTCCTCTACATCCTGCTGCCCGCCTCCATCGTTTACGCGCTGCTGCTGGTCGGCCAGGGCGTCCCGCAGAACCTCAAGGCTTACACCACTGCCCATCCTCTCGAGCAACCGTCGCAGGTCCAGACCATCGGGCAAGGCCCCGTCGCTTCCCAGGAGGCCATCAAGATGCTGGGCACAAACGGCGGCGGATTCTTCAACGCCAACAGCGCCCATCCCTTTGAAAACCCCACTCCCTTCTCCAACCTGCTCCAGATGCTCTCCATCTTCATCATCCCCGCCGGCCTCACGTACACGCTGGGCCGCATGACCGGTTCACCCGGCCACGGATGGGCAGTCCTGGCAGCCATGTTCATCCTCTTCGCCGCTGGATTCACCACCGTCTACTGGGCCGAGGCGCATCCCACTCTTCTCGTCCATGGCGCCGCGCAAACCTCCACGCTCACCGCTCCCGGCGGCAACATGGAGGGCAAAGAGGTCCGTAACGGACTCGCCGCAAGCTCACTCTTCGCCACCATTACCACTGACGCAAGTTGCGGCGCCGTCACCAGCATGCATGACTCCTTCACTCCCCTCGGCGGCATGGTCGTCCTCATCAACATCATGATGGGCGAGGTGGTCTTCGGCGGCGTCGGCTCCGGTTTGTACGGCATCCTCATCATGGTGGTGCTCTCGGTCTTCATCGCCGGCCTCATGGTCGGCCGCACCCCCGAGTACCTGGGCAAGAAGATCGAGTCCTACGACGTCAAGATGTCCATGCTTTACGTGCTCATCTTCCCGCTCATCATTCTCTCGCTCACCGCCATCTTTGTTCTCTCGCCCACCATCGGCCTCAGCAGCCTGGCCAACCAGGGTCCGCACGGCCTCACTGAAATCCTCTACGCCTTTACCTCCGGCGCGGGCAACAACGGCTCCGCCTTTGCCGGCCTCAATGCCAACACCTGGTGGTACAACGTGGTCCTCGGCTGGGACATGCTCTTCGGCCGCCTCTTCATGATGATTCCTGTGCTGGCCCTGGCCGGCAACCTGGCCCTGAAGAAGAGCGTGCCGCCGTCGCCCGGAACCTTCCCCGTAAACGGCTCGCTGTTTACCGTGCTTCTGGTCGGCGTGATCCTGATTCTGAGCGCGCTTACCTTCTTCCCGGCCCTGAGCCTGGGACCGATTTTGGAACACCTGCTGCTGACGTCCGGGCAGTTATTCTAGCCCGCACAGCTACCCCACCACGACTGGAAGAGACGGACTGATATGGCTGCTAAAACAAGTCTTTGGAACACGCAAATCATGGCCCAGGCGCTGCTGGATTCGGTGCGCAAGCTCGATCCCCGCGGCATGGTCAAGAACCCGGTGATGTTCGTTGTTGAAGTGGGCAGCGTGCTCACCGCAGGCCTGCTCATTGACAACGTCGTCAACCACCGCCCCGGCTTCGGCTTCAACCTCCAGATCACCCTCTGGCTGTGGTTCACGGTCATCTTTGCCAACTTTGCCGAGGCCATGGCCGAGGGCCGCGGCAAGGCGCAGGCTGACACCCTGCGCAAGGCCAAGGGCGAGACAATCGCCCGCCGCTACACCGCCGACGGCAGCTTTGAAGAGATCGCCAGCGGCCTGCTTCGCGCCGGAGACGTGATTTACGTCGAGGCCAATCACTACATCGCGGGCGACGGAGAGGTCATTGAAGGCGTCGCATCGGTTGACGAATCCGCCATCACCGGCGAGTCCGCTCCGGTGATCCGCGAAGCCGGCGGCGACCGTTCCGCCGTCACCGGCGGCACCAAAGTGTTATCGGACTGGATCAAGGTCCGCATCACCTCTAACCCCGGCGAAACCTTCCTCGACCGCATGATCGCCCTCGTAGAAGGCGCAACCCGCCAGAAGACGCCCAACGAGATCGCGCTCTCCATCCTGCTCTCCGGTCTCACCATCGTCTTCCTCCTCGCCGTGGTCACCTTGCAGCCCTTCGCCATCTACTCCAAGGCCCCGCAGACCGTCTTCGTCCTGGTTTCGCTGCTCGTCTGCCTCATCCCCACCACCATCGGCGGCTTGCTCTCCGCCATCGGCATCGCCGGCATGGATCGCCTCGTCCAATACAACGTGCTCGCCATGAGCGGCCGCGCCGTTGAAGCTGCCGGCGACGTCAACACCCTCCTGCTCGACAAGACCGGAACCATCACCCTCGGCAACCGTCAGGCCACTGAGTTCCTCACCGCCCCCGATGTAACCCCTGAGCGCCTCGCCAACGCCGCCCAGCTCGCCTCCTTATCCGACGAGACCCCCGAAGGCCGATCCATCGTCGTTCTGGCCAAGGAGAAGTACAATCTTCGCGGACGCGATCTCGGCCACATTCACGCCGAGTTCGTTCCCTTCACCGCCCAGACCCGCATGAGCGGCGTCAACCTGCCCGGCGTTCGCATCCGCAAGGGCTCGGTCGACGCCATTGCCCGCTTCCTTGAAGAGCAGGGCTCCTCCCTGCCCCAAAAAGTCCGCGACCACGTTGAAGCCGTTGCCCGCGATGGCGGCACGCCCCTCGTCGTGGCCGAAAACGCCACGGCTCTCGGCGTCATTCACCTCAAAGACATCGTCAAGGGCGGCCTCAAGGAGCGCCTCGCCCGCCTCCGCGCCATGGGCATCCGCACCATCATGATCACCGGCGACAACCCGCTCACCGCCGCCGTCATCGCCCGCGAAGCCGGCGTTGACGACTTCCTCGCCGAAGCCAAGCCCAAAGACAAGATGGACCTGATCAAGCGCGAGCAGGCCAAAGGCAAGCTGGTCGCCATGACCGGCGACGGCACCAACGACGCACCCGCCCTGGCTCAGGCCGACGTCGGCGTGGCCATGAACTCCGGGACGCAGGCTGCGAAAGAAGCCGGCAACATGGTCGATCTCGACTCCAACCCCACCAAGCTCATCGAGATCGTCGAGATTGGCAAGCAGCTGCTCATGACCCGAGGCGCGCTCACCACCTTCTCCATCGCCAACGATGTGGCCAAGTACTTCGCCATCATCCCCGCCATGTTCGCCGGCGTCTTCCCAGTCCTGGGCGCGCTCAACATCATGTATCTGCACTCACCGCAGTCGGCCATTCTCTCCGCCGTAATCTTCAACGCGGTTATCATCGTGGCCCTCATCCCGCTGGCCCTCAAGGGCGTCAAATACGAGCCCAAGGCGGCTGACGTCCTGCTGCGCAACAACCTGCTCATCTACGGCGTGGGCGGCATCATCGTGCCCTTCATCGGCATCAAGGCCATCGATATGTTCCTGGTAGCTGTCCACCTGGCGTAATCAAGGAGATCCACCGTGCCCGCATCGACTCACTCATCCGTTCCCACCGTTCAAGACGCGCCCATCGTGCATTCCGTCTGGAAGACTGCTATCCGCTTCACCCTCGTCACCGCCATTCTCTTCGGCCTGGGTTATCCGCTGCTGCTCACTGGCCTCGCCGGGCTCGTCTTCCCCCGCAAGGCCGCCGGCAGCCTCATCCTCAAAGACGGCACGGTCATCGGCTCAGAGTTGCTGGCCCAGAGCTTCACCTCGGACCGCTACTTCCATCCCCGCCCCTCGGCCGCGGGCAATGGCTATGATGCCACCGCCTCCGGAGGCTCCAACCTCGCCCTCTCCAACAAAACCCTCATTGATCGCATCCAGGGATCCATTGACAAGCTGGCCGCCGAGAATCCCGGCAAACCTGTGCCCATTGACCTGGTCACCGCCTCTGCCTCCGGCCTCGATCCGGACATCACGCCCGACGCCGCCTCGTTCCAGATCCCGCGCATAGCCAAAGCCCGCGGCATCAGTCCAGACCGCCTCCAGAAATTCATCGATCAGCACACTACCAGCCGCCAGTTCGGCCTGCTCGGCGAGCCCCGCGTCAACGTCCTCGCCCTTAACCTCGAACTCGACAAGCTCTCCAAATAGCTTCCAGGTCCTACGGCTTTCCCGCCCACAATAAAGCGGGGAGGGCGATTGCCCTCCCCGCTTTTGCTGCCTTCAAGGTGGTAAAGGTCAGTCGCCCGTACCGCTTAACTTCACGCTTTGCGGCGAGTGGGCGGCCCGATCGATAAGCTTCACTGAGGCGCTCAGCGAGCCGGTTGCTGCCGGCTTGAAGCTCACCGTAATCGTGCACTCCGCGTTCACCGCCAGGGCCGACCCGCAGGTGTTTTTCTGCGTGAAGGAGCTGGCATCGGTCCCGGCGACGCTGATTCCAAAACCGGTTCCGCTCAGCGCCAGCAGGCCTGTGCCCGTGTTCTTCAGCGTAATCGCCTTCGTTGCCGCGGTCGTGCCCTTCTTGGTGGTGGGGAAGCTGAGGCTGGCCGGCGAAAGGCTCACCGCCGGCTCCGTTCCCGTCCCCGCAAGTGAGACCGTCTGCGGCGATCCGGCCGCATTATCTGCAATGCTCACGTTTGCCGTCAGCGGCCCTGAGAGTGCCGGCTTGAAGGTCAGGGTGATCTTGCACCCGGCGCCCCCCGCCACACTCGTTCCGCAGGTGTTGCTCTGCGAAAAGGAACTGGCATTGGCCCCGGTGATCGAAATCGCGAGCTTGCTCAGCGTCGCCGTCCCCGCGTTCTTCAACGTGATGGCCTGCGTGGTTGGGTCCACCGTGCCCACCACCGTGCCCGCAAACGTCAGCGGTCCCAAGGTCGACAGGCTCACCACCGGGGGTCCGGCTTTGCCCACGCCACTCAGTGAGACCGTCTGCGGCGAACCCGCGACATTGTCGGCCACGCTCACCCATGCGCTCAGCTCGCCGATCGCCGTCGGTTTGAACGTTACCGTAATCGTGCACGACCCACCCGCCGCCACGCTCGTCCCGCAGTTGTTGGTCTGCAAGAATGAGCTGGCATTGGTCCCGGCAATCGAAATCGCCACGCTCGACAGCTTCACCTTCCCGGTGTTGCCCAGCGTGATCGCCTGGGTCGCCGGGTCGGCAATGCCCACTGCGGTACTCACATAGGAAAGCGGCCCACCGGAAAGGCTCACCACCGGCCCGGTTGCCGTGCCTTTCAGCGATACCATCTGCGGCGACCCGGTCGCATTGTCTGCAATGCTCAACTGCGCCGTCAGCGCGCCTGCATCCACTGGCTTGAAGGTCACCGTGATCTTGCACGTGGCGCCCGCCGCCACGCTCGTCCCGCACGTATTGCTCTGCGTAAACGAACTGGCGTAGCTCCCGGCAATCGAAACGGCCAGGCTGCTCAGCGTCGCCGTCCCGGTATTCTTCAGCGTGATCGCCTGCGTCGTTGTGTCGGTCGTACCCACCACCGTGCTCAAAAACGTCAGCGGCCCCGCCGTCGACAGGCTCACCAAAGGGATCTTCGAAGCCGGCCATGCATTCACTACGTTGGCCACGTTCAGCGATCCCAGCCCGGTCGCCTGGTCATACCCCGTCCCCGCGTTGTAACCGGGAAGTATGCTGATCGGATCCCCACTCGAGTCCGCGGTGCAGTTGGGAGACGAGTTGGTCGCATCGCAGGCCATGGCATTGGTGTAGGGCATGCCGGTATAAGGCCCCGCATCGATATCATTGAAATAGCAACTGCTCGATGCCGTCACGCTCTCCGCGCTGCAACTGCCCCAGCTCTGCTTCGCCGCCAGGCTGTACAGCCCGGGGTTGGGACTGCCCTGCGGCGTCCCCGCCTTCTGGTTGATCAGCGCCATCACACCGGCCATCGCCGGCGAAGAAGCAGACGTGCCCCCGATCTCCTGCGCCGTGTTCTCTGATGTGTCGGAATACGTGCAGGAGCCATCCACCGAAATGCAAACCAGGTAAGAGCTGTAGTTGAAGCCGTTTGCCGCAAAGAACGAAACATCCGGAATGTCGCGCACCCCGTCCGTCGGCAGGCCTGGAATTTTGGCGTTCGTCTGCCACGCCGGTTTCTGCCATCCGTTGTTGGTCAGAGGAATCGAAGCAATGCTCTTGCCTGAAACGCCGGTGATGCTCCCGGTGCTGGTTGCACCCGTAGTGCATTTGCCGAGGCTCGTGTTCGAGTAGGAAGAGGACGTGGTGTTCACTACACATCCGCTCGCCCCTCCGCCCCCCCCGACGGTGTCGACTAGCCCTGACATATCCTGGCCGTAGGAGTAATAGAGATCCTGTTCATACGTTGAGTCTGCCGCAAAATTGCAGGCCGAATCGGCGTCTGACACCCCGGAGACATTCAGCTCATTTGCAAAGTACTCCGCTTCATAGATCCCACCCGGGCTGGTGCAGGTATTGTTCCAGGGCATCTCTGGTACGTAACCCGCGGCGCTCGCCAGGTTCGATGTATTCGTCGAATTCCAGTAGGGATTGGCCGAGCAGCTCGTGGCGTTTGCGGCACACCAGTTGAAATCCGTGCCGCCCACCGCCGTGTCCCATGGGGGCGATGCAAGGCCGCTCACTGTCAAGCCGTCCTCCGCCGCATACGGCGTGCCGTTGGTGGCGTCCCCGCCCTGGTCGCAACTGGGCGAGCCCGAGTCCCCGGAGGCCACAAACACAGCCAATCCTTCCATCGCTGCCGTCTGCCACAGGTTGTAATACGAAACGTTGCCGACTGTGCTGTTGCCCAGTTCGCACTCGCCATAGCTCACGTTCATCTGCTGCGCGTTATACACGGGAGACGCAGTGTTAGCGATGTTGTTGACGATATAGCTGGCCGAATCGAAGAGATTGTCGTCCGATGCCGAAGCCGGGTACGAAGCCACCAGCACAATCTGCGCGTTCTTGGCCACCGCCCCCGACCACTCCACGTCCAGCGTATTCTCTTCAAGATCTCCCGTGCTGCAGGTGGTGCTGGTCGTGCTGGTGCAAATCGTCAGCGGCTGACTATTGCCGGAGACGCGCTTCGGCGTGTTGGCCGGAATACTTGTCGGCAGGCCAAACGCCTGGCGGAAAGTCAGCACATCGTTGTCGCCGTCGGCTCCGGTCTCGCCGGTCTGAGCCTCGCTGCCCGCGGCCTGACCCACATTGATGTCGCTGGTCCCGGCAATCGCAATCACCTGCCCGGTTCCGTCGATGGGCGGGTTCGCGTTCCACAGCGGCGCCACATTGTAGATCGTCGCAAAGTCGTAGGGCGTCACGTCCTCGATCAGTCCATTCGTGGAATCGTTAATCGTAAATTGCGGCCGCGCCCCGCCCTGCCGCACGTCCGGCTTGCCGCGCTCGGAAACCGCATCCGCCGCAGGCGCAATCCGCCTCCACTTCCCCGTCGCCTTGTCCCGCACCACCTGGCTCCCCATCCGGTGCAGCGGTCGCGGGAAGAAATTATGCAGTGCCTTCACGCCCACCACCGCCGGCACCAGTGCCGCGGGAATCTTCGGGTCCGTCAAGTTGCCGATATGCGCAACACCCTTCACTTCCAGATTGTGAATCTCGGTATGAAATGTGCTCTCAACCTGCGCGGCAGTTCCGCTGAAGCGGATATTCAGGCGATTCTTCGTGATTTCGTCCACTTGCAGTCCATGACTCTGCAACCAGCCCGTCACCGTATCGATATCGCTCTGCGCCGGGCCGAACCGCTCACCCACCTCATCCGGCGTCAGCCACTGATGAAAGTTCGGCGAAGCGGGGTCATACTGGCTGGCCACAAACTTCTCTGCCGCCGCCTGCTGCTCCGGGCTCCGGCTCAGCACCAGAATCAGGTCCGTCATCGGCAGATCGGCGCTCACCCGCCCGCGGTCGTTCTTGGCCTTCGCTGCCGGATGCGTATTGCCCGTCAGCGTCACCAACTGGTCTTCATTGATCCGATCTACAATCTGCGCGGAGGGCGCAAATCCCTGGGCCATCAATGCCGAGCAGTTGAGCAACGCGCTGGCCGCTAAGAGGAGGAGGGGGCTTCTTGATGCCATAGTGTTCTTTCCGGAACCTTTCATCGGGGAGAAACCCGAAGTGCCAAATCGTTGCCACTGACTTCAAGAGAATACCGGTAAAGAGCCGGCCGCCGCCCGGCTCATCTCAAAATCCGTTCCAGGCAGTCCCTTGCTCCGATCCCTCAACCAATTTGGAACCGGTAACCTCGCTGCCGGCGCCGCGCTGAAATCATCCAGCCCGATTCTCCTGCTGACCTCTCACCCGGTTGCATCGCCCGGATGGCTCAAACTCTTTGATCGACCTGAAATCACCACGCCTTGAGCAGAGAACTCAACGGTCTGGTTCTGTTAGACGCCATCCCGGGGCGAAAGTTGCCGAATGCAAAGCAAATAGAGTCGCCTCCCACCTCGGATTGCCCACCTCGCTTCAGGTCCCCGCCCTTGAATTGCAATAGACAATTCGTATCTCTATCGAATAGGATGAACTTTCCCTGCGGACGGTCTTTGGGTGGCCTCGGTGCGCGCTTCGCTGTTCATCACCTGCTTTAACGACACGCTCTACCCTGAGACGGGCCGCGCTGTCGTTAACCTGCTTGAAAGGCGCGGCGTCGAGTTCCAGTTCAACCCAAAATCTTTAGCCCCTGAGGCAATGCAAAGGTAGGTAAATCGCAATGGCCAACTCCGAGTCAGCACTCTTCGACCGCGCCTCCCAGGCCCTGGACGCATTCCAGATCGAGATTCCCTCCTGGGGATTCGCCAATACCGGCACCCGCTTCGGCAAGTTCGTCCAGGCCGCTGCCGCCTCCACAATTGAGGAGAAGTTCGCTGACGCGGCAGAGGTCAACCGCCTCACCGGCGTCACCCCCACCATGGCTCTCCATGTGCTCTGGGACCTGCCCAAAGGCCTAGCCGACGTCGCTGAAGTCAAGCAGCTCGAGCACCGCTACGGCGTCCGCTCCGGCGCCATCAACCCCAACCTCTTCCAGGATCAGGAATACAAGTTCGGTTCCCTCTGCAACCCCTCCGCCGCCATCCGCAAGCAGGCCCTCGACCACGTCCTCGACTCCATTGAGATTGCCAAAAAACTCGGCTGCCGCGACATCTCTCTCTGGCTCGCCGACGGCTCCAACTACCCCGGCACCCAAAGCATCCGCAACCGCATCGGCTGGCTTGAAGACGCCCTCCGCACCGCCCACGACAATCTAGCTCCGAAGCAGCGCCTGCTCATTGAATACAAGCCCTTCGAGCCGGCCTTCTATCACACCGACATCGCCGACTGGGGCATGTCTTCCCTGCTCTCGCGTGCTGCCGGCCCGCAAGCCTGCGTCCTCGTTGACACCGGCCACCACTACACCGCGCAAAACATCGAGCAGATTGTCGCCTGGCTTCTTCACACCGGCCTGCTCGGCGGCTTCCACTTCAACGACCGCCGCTATGCCGACGACGATCTGACCCTCGGCTCCATCGACCCCTACCAGATCTTCCGCATCTTCCACGAAATCCATTCCGGCCTTGCCGACGGTCTCGGCTCCGGAATCGCCTACATGATTGACCAGAGCCACAACATCAAGGGCAAAATCGAAGCCACCGTCCAAACCGTCGTCACCGCCCAGGAACTCTGGCTCAAGGCCGCCCTCATTGACCGCAACCAGCTCGCCGTTCACCAGCAATCCTGTGACACCGTCGCCGCCGAGGAGCTCTACCGCGGCGCCTTCTGGACCGATGTCCGCCCCATCCTCGCCGCCTGGCGCGTAGCCCGCGGCCTGCCCGCCGACCCGCTCGCCGAACTCCGTTCCAGCGGCTATGTCGAGCGCATCGCCCGCGAACGCGGCAGCCGCTCCTCCGCCGTCAGCAGCTACGCCTGAGCCGCCCGTCCCTTCATGGCCGGCAATTCAGGCCGATCATGAAGGGACTCGCCCCACGGAGACCATCCGTTGCCCAAAACCAAAATCAAGCGCCTCTACCTCATCCCCATCCTCTCCAAAGCCCTCGACGTCCTCGAGCTTCTTGAGCAGGACAACGGTCCCCTCGCCCTCGAGGACGTCTTCCAGCGCACCAAAATCTCCAAAACCTCCGTCTACCGCATCCTCAAAACCCTCGTCCATCGCGGCTACGTCGCCCAGTCGCAAAACGGAACCTATCGCCTCGTCTCCCGCCCCCGCCGCCTCCGCTTCGGCTTCGCCGCCCAGAGCGGAGAGATGCCCTTCTCCGTCGCCGTAGCCCAAAGCATCACCGCCGCCGCCGCCGCTTCCGGCGTTGAGCTGCTCCAACTCGACAACCGCTACGACGCCGACGCCGCCATCCAGAACGCTGAAGCCTTCGTGAAGGAGCGCGTCGATCTTGTCCTCGAGTTCCAGGTCACCGAGCACGTCGCCCCCCGCGTTGCCCACATCTTCAAGCGCGCCGACATTCCCCTCATCGCCATTGACGTGCCCCACCCCAACGCCACCTACTTCGGCGTCGATAACTTCGAGGTCGGCTTTGAAGCCGGCGCACTCCTCGCCCAGCATGCCCTCCGCGCCTGGAAAGGCAAGCCCGACTGGGTCGTCGGCGTCGGACTCTCCGAGGCCGGCAGTTTTGTCCAGTCCCGCATCACCGGCGCATTCGAAGGCATTCGCGACCGCCTCCCCGAAATCCCCGCCGGCCACTTCATCCAGCTTGAAGGCCACGGCCGCCGCCAGCCCAGCCAGGCCGCCATCGCCGAGTTCCTCCGCGGCAAGCCCAAAGGCCAGCGCATCCTCGTCGCCGCCGCTACTGACTCCAGCGCCCTCGGCGTCCTCGACGCAGCCCGCCACGCCCACCGCGAAGCCGACTTCGCCATCGCCGGCCAGGACTGCATCCCGGAAGCCGTTGCCGAGATGCGCTCCGGCAAAAGCGCCCTCATCGGCTCCATCTCCCACGAAGCCGATACCTACGGCCCCCGCCTCATCCAGCTCGGCATCGCCCTCCTCCGCGGCTACGCCATCCCCCCCTACAACTACGTCCGCCACCGCATCGTCACGCCTGAAACGCTCCTCGCGCAAACCGAACCCTGAGCCCCTTCGGTCCGCGGGGCTGTCTATAATCAACCCCCATAAGCCCAAGAGGAGAAACCGTGAGCAGACTTGCGGCTCTCATGCTGTTGGCGGCATTCGGACCCGCTGCCCTTGCCGCCACGCGCGTCACCGTAGCGCAAGCTGAAAAGGTCGTGTGCGCCGCGCATTCACTGGGCGACGCCAAAGCAGCCGATAAGATTGCCGCCCTTGAACTCACTGAGCGGGTAAGCTCCACCCGCCTTGCCCGTTGGCAGTCCCAATTCCCCGGCAACAGCAGCCGCGAAGCGCTTCTGGCTATGGCCGATTCTTCAGCATTCCTTGACCTTCCCACTGAGGAGATCCCTGCCCTGGTGAAACCCGATCCAGCCGCCAGACGGGAGATCCTCTTGCGTGTCGTTGACTACGTCAACACCACCACCCACAAGCTGCCCAACTTCTTCGCCCGCCGCAGCACCATTCACTTTGATAACGTCTCGCCGGCGCAGCGTCTGGTCAACGAATATCTAAGAGATAAGCACCAGGACTTCGACGAGGGCGTTAGCCCGCCCCCGATTCCAAACGCAAACTTTACCGAGCCTTTGCGGATGAGAAACACCTCCACAGTTCTGGTGACCTATCGCGATGGCCACGAGGTTGCGGATTCTGAGCCTGATAACGGCAAAATGCGTCAATCGCCTCTGTCCGGGTTCACCACCTCCGGCGAGTTCGGGCCCATCCTCTCCGTCGTCCTTGGCGATGCCATCAGCGGAGAAATGTTCTGGGACCATTGGGAGCAGGGCAAAGACGGGCCACTCGCCGTCTTCCGTTATGCCGTGCCGCAGGAGCGGTCGCACTACACGCTGGTCATGCCCGGCGGCAAGCCGCACCTTCCCGCATACCATGGCCAAATCGCGGTCAGCCCCAAAGACGGAACGATCCTCCGCATAACGCTGGTCTCGCAGCAGGATCCAGCAGCACGCTTCCAGTCGGCAATCCTCGTCGAATACGGCCCCGTTGTCATCGGAAATGCGCCCTATATCTGCCCCATCCGGGGCGTGGCCATCTCCCGTTTCCCCGAATCCACCCGTCCAGCCATGGCCACGCATGACCTGGCGCCAGTGATCGCAGATCAGATGGCGTGGGCCAACCCCACGGAGATCAAGGTCCCGCCGCAAACTTTTCTTAACGACGTTTCCTTCACCGACTATCACGTCTTTCGCGCTGAGATGCGCGTAATTCCCTGAGCCAGCCTGCCCGCCAAACCTGTCTGCCAAAACCGCATCCCAACATCCCCCATCGAACCAGCAAAATTTCCGCATTCGAAACAGATTCTCTATTGCTAAACAGCGTGCTACCCTAGCTATGCTCCTCAATTTCCCCGTACATTGGTGTATATGACCTTGGCAACTGCTTCCCCCACCCTCAAATTCCTTGAAGACCGCTGGGACCCCACCCTGGCCGCCAGCCTCGACGAGCCGGAACTCCTCCGCTACCGCTCCAACCTCCTCGGCTCCGATCTGCGCATCACCAACTTCGCCGGTGGCAACACCAGCTCCAAAATCCCCCAGATCGACCCCCTCACCGGCGAATCCGTTGAAGTCCTCTGGGTCAAAGGCTCCGGCGGCGATCTCGGCAGCATCAAGCGCACCGGCTTTGCCACCCTCTTCCAGCAGAAGCTCCTCGCCCTCCGGCGCAGCTACAAAGGCGTAGACACTGAAGACGACATGGTCGCCATGTATCCGCTCTGCACCTTCGGCAGCAACCCCGTCGCCGCCTCCATTGACACCCCGCTCCACGGCTTCCTGCCCTTCCCCCACGTCGACCATCTCCACCCCGACTGGGGCATCGCCCTCGCCGCCTCCGCCAACGGCCTCGAGAAGATGAAGGAGTTCAACCGCGAGTTCAAGCACTCCCTGGTATGGATTCCCTGGCTTCGCCCCGGCTTCGAACTCGGCCTCTGGCTCGGCAAGGCCATCCAGGACAACCCCAACTGCGATGGCATCGTCCTCGGCGGCCACGGACTCTTCACCTGGGGCCAGACCCAGCGCGAGTGTTACCTCAACACCCTCACCGTCATCGATCAGATCGGCCAGTTCATTGAGCGCCACGGCCTGGCCAAAGGCCCCGCCCGTTTCGGCGGTGAAGCCATTCCCGCCCGCCCTGAGCGCCTCCATCTCGCCACCCAGATCGCGCCCTTTCTGCGCGGCCGCGTCAGTGCCCAAAAGCGTTTCATCGCCAGCTTCACTGACGCTCCAGACGTCCTCCAGTTCGTCAACTCTGCCCAGGGCAAAGAGCTCTCCTTCCTCGGCACCAGTTGCCCCGACCACTTCATCCGCACCAAGATCCGCCCCCTCTTCGTCCCTTGGGCCGCCAACGAAGGCATCGACGAACTGAAAGCCGCCATCGAGAAAGGTCTCGCCGAGTACCGCGACCAGTACCGCGCCTACTACCAGTCCTTCGCCACTCCCGACTCGCCCGCCCTCCGAGACCCCAACCCCACCGTTGTCCTCATTCAAGGCTTGGGCATGTTCAGCTTCGGCAAAAACAAGACTGAAGCCCGCATCGTCGGCGAATTTTACACCAACGCCATCCACGTCATGGAGGGCGCAACCCTCCTCTCCGATGGCCCAGTTACCGGCACGTTACCCCAATGTGCTCAAGGAGTTGACCCCACCAGCTTCAAGGTCTGCAATAACTATGTAGCCCTGCCCGCAATCGAGGCCTTCCGCATCGAATACTGGGCCATGGAAGAAGCCAAGATCCGCCGCCAGCCCCCCGAGAAGGAGCTAAGCCGCCGCATCGCCCTCATCGTCGGCGCAGCCAACGGCATCGGCCGCGAAGTCGCCATCAAGGCCGCCGCTCTCGGCGCCCATGTCATGGTAGCCGACCTTAACCACGAAGCCGCCACCCGGGTCGCAACCGAACTCAAGTCCGTCACCTCCGCCGAATTCGTCTCCTCCACCGCTGTCGACATCACCAGCCGCGAAGCCGTCGCCCAGGCCATCCGGGCCACCGTCGCAGCCTTCGGCGGACTCGACATCGTCATCAACACCGCCGCCCTCTTCGCCACGCCCACCGACGGCGTCGTCCCCGACCGCATGTGGGCCCCCACCCTCGAACTCAACGTAACCGCCAACTACCTGCTCGCCAAAGAAGCCGCCAAAATCTTCGACGAGCAAACCCTCGACGCCTCCGTTGTCCTCACCAGCTCCGCCAACGCCGTCGTCCCCAAGCGCGGCAGCACCGCTTACGACGTCAGCAAAGCCGCCCTTTCGCATCTGGTCCGCGAACTCGCCGTCGCTCTCGCCCCCCGCGTTCGCGTAAACGCCATCAGCCCCGCCACCGTCATCAAGGGGTCCACCATGTTCCCCCGCGAGCGCCTTTGCTCCTCACTCGCCCAATACGACATTCCCTTCCAGGAATCAGACAGCGACGAAGACCTCCGCAACCTGCTCGCCGCCTTCTACGCCGAGCGCACCCTTACCCGTCAACCCATTGACCCAGCGGACTGCGCCGAGGCCATCCTCTTCCTCGCCAGTCCTCGAACCGAATGCACCACCGGCCACATCTTCCCGGTCGACGGCGGCCTTCCCGAGGCCTTCCTCCGTTGAAACGGCAGTCAACACCGCTGCGCCACAACCGGGAGTTCAACCGGCCGAAGGCGATTGGCCCCACCGCAAGTGGTTCCGTGCCCCATCCATTTCACGCACTTTGTGAAATGGGTGGGATACCACAAATCCCAGCTCTCCCTCCCTCACCCCTGACCGGAGACTGACCTTTTGTCATGAAAGAACAAGCAAGAGTAGCCATCGATTTGGGCGCCGAAAGCTGCCGCGTTTCCCTTCTTCGTTTCGTAAACGGCAATCCCGCCATCGAACTCATCCATCGCTTTCCCAACGGCCCCATCCATCGCGGCGCGTCCCTGCACTGGCCGCTGGCCCAGATCGTTGCCGGCCTTGAAGAAGGCCTACGCAAAGCCGCCGAAGCCGCACCGGACGGCATAGCCTCCATCGCCGTCGATGGCTGGTCGGTGGACTACGTCCGGCTCGACGCCGACGGCCACCCCATCCGAGATCCGTATTGCTACCGCGACGAGCGCACCGTCCCCAGCAAAGAAGCCGCCGACCGCATTGCCTCACCCCAGCAGATCTTCGAGGCATCGGGCGCCCAGCCCCTCCGCCTCAACACCGTTTACCAACTCCTGGCCGACCCCGCTTCCGGTATCGACCCCACCGCCCCCTGGGTCATGTTCCCCGAGTACGTCCTCCACTGGCTCGGCGCGCCCCGCGTAGCCGAGTTCACCAACGCCACCCACACCGGCCTCGTCGACATCCACACCGGCAACTGGCACACCGCACTCTTCGCCCAACTCGGCATCCCCATCCAAGCCGCGCCCATAATCGTCCCCGCCGGAACCATCCTCGGCCCGCTCCAAGGCCCGCTCGCCGAGCTGCCCGCCTTCCAGCAAACCCAACTCATCGCCCCCGCCTGCCATGACACTGCCTCCGCCATCGCCGGCATCCCCACGCCCCTCGACGGCACGGCTTACATCTGCTCCGGCACCTGGTCCCTGGTCGGCACCGTCATCCCCGCCGCCATCACCACACCCGCCGCCCGCGCCGCCCGCTACACCAACCAGGGCGCAGCCGCCGGCGGATTCCTCTTCCACACCAACGTCAACGGCATGTGGCTCATCAAGCAATGTATGGATTCCTGGGCTGCCGAAGGCCGTCCCTGGTCCATTGAGGATCTCGTCCAAGAGGCTGCCGCGCGCAGCGCACCAAGCGGCATCATCGACGTAGACGCCGACCCCCTGCTCCTCGACGGACAAATGCCCGCCCGCCTCAATGCCGAACTAACCCAGCGCGGCCTTCCCGTCATCCCCGACGAGCCCGGCAACGAGCCCCTCTTCGCGCGTCTCATCTTCGAGAGCCTCGCCGCCCGCTACGCCTCCGCCCTCGCTCATCTCGAAGAAATGCTGGGCCACAAGCTCCGGCGCATCCACATCCTGGGCGGTGGCAGCCGCAACAAACTGCTCACAGAACTCACCGCCCACCGCACCGGCCTCCCAGTAGAATCGGGCGAGCCAGAAAGCTCCACCATCGGCAACCTCGCCGTCCAGCTAGCCGCCAGCGGAGCCAAAGGCCAACCCCTCACCGCCGAGTCCGTCCGCCACTGGGCCAGCCACCTCTGCCAAAAGTAGCGCGCCCCGCCTGCCCCATCGGAGTCCCCACGGACAGCTCTTCGTCCGTGGGGCGGAGGCGCCTCGCATTTAGAGCGGTTCCCGAATTCACGTGGCCTCTTCGATGCAGCGGAAGGTGGCATTTTCTTGAGGAAAATGCCACTCCACAGTGACAGCTTCGGTTTACACCAATTCGGGAACCGCTGTAGACGCCTGGGATCCCATAGCCCTCAACCGCCCTTGCCCTTCAGCACGGCAGCCGAAGCGAGCGAAAAGCGAGCAACTGGCCTCACCGCAGGTGGCCGGGAAACGACAAATCTCAACCGGAAACCCAGAGACTCGCCACAGATGCTCGGTGCCCCAGGGCCGCGCCCCTACGGACAGTTCTTCGTCCGGTGAGCAGAGGTGCCTCGCGTTTCGACGCCTGGATTACCACAATCCTCAACCGCCCCCCACTCAGGCACGACAGCCGGAGCGAGCGAAAAGCGAGCCACTGGCCCCACCGCAGGTGGCGCAGGTGGTGGACGGGATCCCAAAAACCCAAGCCAACCACATAGAATCAGGACACATGTACAGTCCAAAATTCAATCAAGTCACCGACCGCTCCATCCTCATTGAGGCCATGCAGGCCTACTCCTTCGCCATCCTTTTCGGCCCTCAATCCACCCCCAGCCTCCCTGCCCCGCTGGTCGCCACCCACCTTCCACTGGTCGTCATCGACCAGGGCGAACACGGCCTCCTCGAAGGCCACTTCGCCAAAGCCAACCGCCACGCCCAAATCCTCGCCGGCCGCGAAGTTCTCGTCGTCTTCCCCGGCCCCCACACCTACGTCACCCCCACCCTCTATTCCGATCCCCTCTCGGTCCCCACCTGGAACTACATCGCCATCCACGCCTGCGGAACCCTCTCGCTCATTGAAGACGACGCAGGCAAAGACGCCCTCCTCGCCAGCCTCATCGCCGCCAACGAACCCGCCTTCCTCCACAAATGGCAATCCATGCCAGACGCCTTCCGCCGCTCCATGCTCGCAGGCATCGTAGGCTTCCGCATCCCCATCGCAAAAATCGAAGGAAAATTCAAAATCAGCCAGAACCGCGCCCCCCAGGAGCGCATCAACGTCCACTCCGCCCACGCCGCCGGAACCCCCGACCAGCAAGCCCTCGCCGCCTGGATGCACCGCCTCATCCCCTAAACCACAAATCCCATCACGATCCCCTCCAGGCACGAAAGAGGATCACCAGGCCACAAGGCCTTTCACCCCCTTTTTGAGGGCCACCTCCGGACAGAAAGCCAATCGTCTGGAATAGCGCCTTGATCCCACGAGCGTCCGCTCTGCCAACTTGCGCGGAGGGATCCGTAGTCAATGAGAGCATCGGCGATTTAGCGTGAAACAGGAATGCCTGGCGGCCAGGCAGGCGCCTACATCTAGCCGCGTGCCTTCAGCCAATTCACCCATCCCATCCCCTCCTCCCCAAACAAACCGAGAAATCCACCCCGCGCGCCGCCAGCGCCAGGGCCTAGCAATTGTGCAAGCCAGTCAGGCAGACAGGACGAGTTAGGCAATGACAACGAATGTTGAATCTGTACCCGGAACCGACCTGATCGAACGCCGCCATGAGATTCTCCGCCGCCGCGAGGCGACCGGAGAGCAAATCAACTTCCCGGGCGAAGGAGGCGGGCACAGATTCCGACTATGGCTGGCTAGCGAATTCCTTGCGGACCTGCTCGGCTGGCCTAGGGCCTCCGTGGTCCAAGGCGAGCGTTTCGACCTGATCCTGCGGGACGACTCCGGCCTACCTGTAGTCAAAGTTGAAACAAAGACCACATATCACAAAGCCTCGGCAAAAGGCCGGCGGGATTTCGAAAAGCGGCTTGCCACCCTCCCAACGCTCCGTTACGCCATCTTCACAAGCGGCAACGAGTGGCAGCGCTACCTGATCGACAGCGGGAACGGCGCGGCCTCAATTTTTGAGGACGCACACTCCGATCTCTCCATTGTGTCCGCTGCTGCAGCACAAAGCTTCTTCGAACCGTTACGATTCCACGCCAAAGACATCCTGCCGCAGGGCTACCGCTACCGAATATCGAAAGCCGAACCATTCATACAAACCGCGCGATGCGGCTCACATCCGACCTCGAGGCCAGCATCGCAGAAATGATGGCCTACTTCAACGGGCACTTTCATGGCTTGACGGAAGGCTTCGCCGGAGGAGAGGCGCAATCGGTCGCTGATGCCGTCTACTCCCGATGGAGCAGCGAGTCGCTTCCCATCACGCCAAACAGGCTCGCACAGGCCGTATGCGAGACCCTTCGCGCAGACGGCGCAGCCACGCAAGTTCTCCAAGATTGCATCAAAGCCTTCGGCTTCGAAGGGCCATCTGTTCAGCTAGCTGCGGAAGCGATTCTGGGCCTATCCGAAAAGGGTAGGTCCGACGACGCAGTAGCCAGGAAACAGTGGCCAGTTTTTGAGCCCTACCTAAAGCAGTATTGCGCGCAGACGGCACACGTTCAAGTGATAACAACGCGGTACTTGCACTCCCATTTCGAGTGGCTTACGCTTTCATATTCGTCCATCCGGGATTCTCTTTGAAGTGTGCTTGGCTCCCCACCTCTCGGAGTCTCTTGGATGGACTCCCGCAAATGTCAAACTGCTACTGCCACCCGGCAGAGCCGGGAGAACTCCCGGTTGATTAGGATGAATCCGAGAACCAATCTCTCTATGCCTGCCCTTTTTGATTGCTTTGGACGAAGGTGCAGATTTCAATTGTCTTTCCAGGGTTTATAGTAGACATGTTCTTATCCTGCACGCTTTTTTTCACAGCTGGCTCATTCCTTCGAGAGGGATGCGCAGTTCCAAGGTGGAATGAGCCTTCGATAGTGTACCGACGCGGTTGAGAATGGATGCATTATTGATGAAGTAGGAACTATTTGATGGGGTCATTCGCAATGCCTGACTCAACGCGAATCTGGCGCTTCACCGTTTCCGTTCTGTTGATCGTGCTGGTATTGACGACCACGATGGGAATGGTGTGGCACCATCATGACCAGTGCGCGGCGGGCAACTGCACGCTTTGTCACATGGTCATCGCGACCCCTTCGGCCGTGATCGGGGCCATCGAATTGATTCCGGTCACTGGGGAACGCCCGGTCGGAGAGATTGGCTTCGTTTCGCAATGCAGCGTGCATCAAAAGCCTCCCCGCGCCCCTCCTGTATAGCCCCTCCCTGCAGTTCGTGCCTCTGCGGCACAATCATCGTCTATTTCTTCAACTCAGGAGTTGGAGCGCCTATGCGTTCGACGATCTTGCATTCTTACATACTCGTGCTTTGGTTCTTGATAGCGCAGTCAACGGCTGGGCATGCCCAGGCCGCCCAGTCTCCGCCGCAGGAAAGCCGAACGCCAGCCGCCAGCCAATTGGCGCAGAAGCCGGGCGCACCGTTGATCACGCTGGAACAGGCGATCCAGATGGCGCTCCAGCAGAATCACAACCTTCTCGCGGCGCGGACCACGATTCAGCAGAACGAGGCGGAAGAGATTACCGCCAACCTGCGGCCGGACCCGGTGCTGATGGGCGACTCGCAGTTTCTGCCTATCTTCCAGCCCAGCACTTTCAGCGCCGACTACCTGGACAATGTCGCTCAGTTCGACGTGGGCGTGAGCTACCTGTTCGAACGGGGAAAGAAGCGGCAGAACCGGCTGCGGACGGCGAAAGACCAGACTGCCGTGACGCGGTCTTTGGTAGCCGACAATGAGCGTACTCTCAGGTTCGCCGTGGCCACGGATTTCATCAACGTGGAACTGGCCGAGTCGACGCTGGAACTTGCCAACCAGGACCTGAAGAGCTTTCAGGAGACGGTGGACATTACCGAGGCGCGCTACAAGGCGGGCAATATTGGTCTTGACGATTTTTTGAAGATGAAGCTGCAATTGCTGCAGTTCCAGACCGATGTGGCGCAAGCCAGGCTGGCGCGGGTGCAGGGGCTGTCAGATCTGCGGCAGTTGCTGGGATACGAGCAAGTGAGCGCGGACTACGACGTGGCCGGGAGCTTCGACTATGAGCCGATGAAGGGCGGGCTCGAAGATTTGCAGGCGGCGGCGCTGAAGAGCCGGCCGGACCTTCAGGCGGCGCAGCAAGGGGTAGCGGCGGCCAACAGCGCATTCAACCTGCAAAAGGCGATCGGCAAGCGGGACGTCACCGGGCAGATCAACTACACACACCTGGGCTATCTCAATGAGATTTCGCTTTTCGGATCGATGCCGTTGCCGATCTTCGATCGCAACCAGGGCGAGCTCAAGCGGGCCGGGTTTGCGATTACGCAGGCGCAGGAGCAGCAGTTGTTCGCCAACGGGCAGGTGCTGACCGATGTGAGGGACGCGTACGAAGGCTTGAAAGCCAACGACGAGGTGGTGGGGCTTTACCGCTCAGGCTATCTCGACGATGCGCAGCAATCCCGCGACATTACGGACTACGCGTACAAGCGCGGCGCAGCCAGCCTGCTGGATTTTCTGGATGCGGAACGGAGCTTTCGCGCAACGCAACTCGGCTACCGGCAGGCGCTGGCCTCATACCTGCAGGCGTTGGAGCAGCTTCGCGAAGCGGTGGGAACGAGGAGCTTACCATGAGAGACGCAGGGAATTTGAACGGGGCTTGCCGCATGCGGAGCGCGTGGCCTTTGCTGCTTGCGCTGCCGGTATTGGCCGGCTGCCACTCGAACGACAATGCAAGCGGAATGACTTCGTTTTCTTCGCAGGCATCGCCATCGGCGACGCCGCAGTTGTTCACCATTCCCGCAGAGCAGATGAGCCATGTGCAACTGGTGACAATGACCCCAGGGACGATGACCAACACGCTGCGGTTGACGGGCGCGGTGGCTTACAACGCGTTCAAGACCACGCCGGTAATTACGCAGGTAGGTGGGCCGGTGAGCCGGATCATGGTGGTCCCGGGCAATCATGTGCAGATGAATCAGCCGATGCTTGAGGTGAGCAGCCCGGACTATGCCCAGTTGCTCGACGGCTATCTGAAGGCCGCGGACTCCTTCCGGCTGGCGGACAAGTACTATATGCGCGCGCAGGATCTATATGCGCACAAAGCCATCGCGCAACAGGATCTGGAGCAGGCGGAGAGCAATCGCACCCAGGCACTGGCGGATTTGAACGCGGCCGAACAGGGGATGCGCATTCTGGGCATCAAGAATCCCGCCGACCTGGCGAAGGCTCCTTCTTCAGCGCAGATTCCCGTGCTGGCGCCGATTGCCGGCGAGGTGGTGGAGCGGTTGGTGTCGCCGGGGCAGGTGGTGCAGGCGGGCCAAACGCAGGCATTCACCATCTCGGACCTGAGCACGGTGTGGGTGCTGGCGAACGTATACCAGGCGGACCTGGAATACGTGAAGAGCGGCGAAGACGTGGTGGTGCGGACCGATGCGTTTCCTGAAAGTTTTCGCGGAAAGATTTCATACGTGTCGCCGGCGCTCGATCCGAACACACGCACGCTGCAGGCGCGCATCGTAGTCGAAAACCCCGGCGAGAAGCTGAAGCGCGATATGTATTGCACAGTGACGGTGACGGCCGGCGTACTGAAAAACACGCTTGCGGTGCCGAATGCGGCTGTGCTGCGCGACGACAACAACCAGCCGTTTGTGTATGCGCTCACGGGTGACAACCAGTTTGGGCGGCGCGACGTGGTGCTGGGCGCAATACAGGGGAGCGAGACGCAGATCGTAAAGGGCGTTTCGCCGGGCGACAGGATTGTGGGCAACGGCAGCCTGTTCCTGCAAGTTGCTAACTCGCTGCAACACTGAGAGGGCAGGCCGAGATGATTCATCGCATCATTGAATTCGCGCTTCGGCAAAAGCCGATGGTCCTGTTCCTGGTGGCCTTTATGGCGGTGGGCGGAGTGATTTCGTTCCACAACATGCCTGTGGATGCGTATCCGGACCTATCGCCGCCCATGGTGGAAGTAATTACGCAGTGGCAGGGCCACGATGCGTCCGAGGTGGAGCGGCTGGTGACCGTGCCCACCGAAGTGGAGATGAACGGCGTTCCCAAGCTAACCGTGATGCGTTCGATTTCGCTCTACGGGCTTTCGGACGTGATCATGACCTTCAACGAGGGCACGGACGATTACTTTGCCCGCGAAGTGGTATTTCAGCGCTTGAGCGAAGTGACATACCCGCAGGGCGTGACGCCGACGCTGTCTCCGCTGGCTAGCCCATCCGGGCTGGTTTATCGCTACGTAATTGAAAGCCCCGACCGCACGCCGCAGGAGCTGAAGACGATCGAAGACTGGGTGCTGGAGCGGCAGTATAAGCAAGTGCCCGGCGTGGCGGACGACTCCGGCTTTGGCGGCACCGTGATGCAGTACCAGGTGCTGCTCGATCCGGCCAGGCTCTATGCCTATCATGTCACCGTGCCGACCGTGATTCAACAGCTCTCGTTGAACAATTCAAACGCCGGAGGAGGTTTTTACGAGCAGGGGCAGCAGTTCGATTACGTGACCGGCGTGGGCCTGGCGCGCGACACGGCGGACATTGCCAATATTCTGGTGGGCTCGCAAAATGGCGTTCCTACGCGCATCGGCGATATCGGCCAGGTGGAGATAGGGAACGCGCCGCGGCTGGGCGAGTTCGGCTTCAACAAGACGGATGATGCGGTCGAAGGCGTCATCATGATGCGGACCGGCGAGCAGGCGCAGAATGTGCTCAAAGGCGTTGAAGCCAAAACGAAGGAGCTGAACGAACACATTCTGCCGCCGGACGTGAAGGTCCGCCCGTACTACGACCGCAGCGACCTGGTGCAACTGACCATCGACACGGTGGAACACAACCTGATGATGGGCATGCTGCTGGTGCTCGTGGTGCTGATGGCGTTCCTGGTGAGTTTTCGCGCGGCCGTGATTGTGGCGCTTACCATTCCGCTGTCGCTGCTGTTCGCTTTCATCTTCGTGCATGCTGAGGGCATTCCGGCCAACCTGCTTTCCATCGGCGCAATTGACTTTGGCATTCTGATCGACGGCACGCTGGTGATGGTGGAGAACATCTTCCGTGAACTGGGCGCGCGCGAGGGCCAGCAGTACGACCTGGAAGAAGTGATCAAGAAGGCCGCCAAGGATGTGGACCGGCCCATCTTTTATTCGGTGGCCGTTATCATCGCCGGGTATCTGCCCATTTATGCACTGACCGGCCCGTCGGGAAAGCTGTTCAAGCCCATGGCGGATACGGTGGCCATCGCGCTGGTCGGGGCATTGATTCTGACGCTGACGCTGGTGCCTGTGCTCTGTGCCCTGTGGTTCAAGAAGGGCGTGCACGAGAAGGAGAACAAGCCCTTCCAGTGGGTGCTCAAAAAGTATGCTGTATGGCTGGACTGGTGCATGGACCGGCCCGGGACAACGATCGGATTGTCCGTGGCGATCTTCGCCGCTGCTTTGATTCTGATTCCATTTATCGGCGGCGAGTTCATGCCGCACCTCGACGAGGGCGCAATGTGGATTCGCGCCACCATGCCGTACACCGTCTCATTCGAAACATCGAGCCGATTCTCGCCCCAGGTCCGCGACATCCTGATGAAGTACCCGATGGTCACGGACGTGGGCTCGGAACTGGGGCGGCCGGATGACGGCACCGATCCCACAGGGTTCTACAACGACGAATTTTACGTGGGCCTCAAGCCGTATGGCGACGCAGTGTGGAAGACGGGATCGATTCACAGCAAAGCCGAGCTTCAGGCGGACCTGGAGAAGCAACTGGATGCGTTTCCGGGCGTGATCTTCAACTTCACGCAGCCGGCCGAAGATGCAGTGGACGAGGCGTTGACGGGCCTCAAGAGCGCGCTGGCGGTGAAGATCTACGGGCCTGATTTGAACGTGTTGCAGAATACGGCACAGGCGGTGAAGCAGCGGCTGACCCAGGTACCGGGATTCACCGAACTGACTGTGGTGCGCCAGTTGGGACAGCCGACTCTGACCATCGATGTGGATCGCGGCAAGATTGCCCGCTATGGCGTGAACGTGGCTGATGTGGAGGCGATTGTGCAGGCGGCGGTGGGCGGGCAGGCGGCCACGCAGGTGGTGCAAGGCGAAAAGCTCTTCGACCTGGTGGTGCGCATGAAGCCGGAGTTCCGCCAGAGCGCGCACGATATCGGGAACCTTCTGGTGGGCACGCCTGCCGGGCAGCAGGTTCCGCTCAGCGCGCTTGCCGATATACGCGAGTCGGGAGGGGCATCGCTGATCTATCGCGAGAATAATTCGCGCTATATCGGCGTTCAATACAGCGTCGAAGGGCGCGATCTGGCGAGCGCCGTGAACGCCGGGCAACTAGCAATTGCCGACATTCAGAAGTCGCTGCCGGCAGGATACCGCATGACGTGGGGCGGCGAGTACGACGAATTGGTAGCGGCAAAGCAGCAATTGTTCGTGATCGGGCCGCTGGCCCTGCTAATTATCTCCATGATCCTGTTCGCGCTCTACGACAACTTCAAGTTTCCAATCATCGTCTTACTGGGCGTATTGCTGACCGATCCGGTCGGCGCGTTGCTGGCGCTCAAGCTTACGCATACGCCTTTCAGCGCTTCCTCGGCGCTGGGCCTACTGGCGCTGATCGGCGTCTCAGTCGAAACGGCTGTCATTCTCGTCTCCTACATCAACAAGCTGCGCATCGAGCAAAACATGGACATCCGGTCCGCGACGCGTGAGGCTTCGCTCCTGCGGCTGCGGCCCATTATGATGACGGCGCTGGTTGCATGCCTGGGACTGCTCCCGGCCGCTCTCTCGACGGGCATCGGTTCCGACACGCAGAAGCCGTTTGCCATCGTGATCGTGGCAGGGCTGCTGTCACGGCTCTTTCTCGGCTTCTTTGTAAACCCGGTGCTCTACCAGCTTGTGGCGCGGGAGGGCGATGTGTTGAAGGTGTAGGCAGTACGGGTTCTTGATGCTTTCAGCCGCAACCTATCGCCACGTCTTTGGGCTGTATCTGGAGCGCCCACGCGGGGACGCGTCGGTGACTTGGCTTCTGGTCGGGCGGCTTGGATACAGCGACTTGAAGGAAGCCGCCCCGGTCCTTAGGCACTTATGTACTTTGTTGGGCTACGGCTGCTGATCCGATGAGCACACGCCGTTATCGATGCTTGCGTTCGAGCATTTTAGGAATCACTGTACACCATTGATGCAATGATTGAACCATGCCTTTGCATTGTCTGGAGTGATCATCCGGATGGCTTCGGAGATGGCGTTTTCCAGTGCTTCTTTCCCTGCTTTTTCGATTAATTGCTGCACCCCCTTGATCTTGTGTGAACTCAAGTTATCCATCACCACTACGTC
>Ga0302320_10004284_pt1 | contig 32466 bp, 28 predicted proteins | sample Bog_T0_3_FD_202130 | JGI IMG/M metagenome (GOLD analysis project Ga0302320, IMG submission 202130) | Peat permafrost microbial communities from Stordalen Mire near Abisko, Sweden - Bog_T0_3 | ecosystem: Environmental > Terrestrial > Soil > Wetlands > Peat | place: Sweden: Abisko, Stordalen Mire... | reverse complement strand
CCCTTTTTCAGTAAGTAAGAGGTCATAAAAAGGTTCCCAAATTTCTTAGCACTTCAATCACTTCTCGGGCTGCACACACACTGGGACTTAACCCTGTAGGATTTCCATAGACCTTCTCCATGAGGCAATCAAATCCGCTAAAAAGCAATTGTCTGCGCTTTTGATCTGTCATTAAACTGACAATTTCAGCACTCAGTGTGTCGCATTGGACTTGATCCATCAAGAATTCAGAAACTAAGTAAGGATCTTCAGGCTTCCCATTCAGCACTAAATTAACCAGTCCAACGGGCCCTGAGTAGCGAATCAAAACCTTAAAAACCCAAGCAGTCATTCGACTCGGCTTATAAATGATTGAATGGGGGCATCTGAGCAACCCGGCTTCGAGCGTGGAAGTTCCTGACTTAATCAGCCCTGCATCAGCAGCAATCAGACACTCATGGGCGTTACCGATAGACAAGTGAATCGTGAGAAGTTTTGAATATTTGAATTTAACCGCTTCAAGCCGCGCCTGAACTTCTTGCAATACCCCACTATGAGGAAAAGGCATTAGTACGTGGAGCGTTTGTCCAGGCTCAAGAAATTGAGTCCGGACAAGCTGCTCCGAAGCCTTTGCCGCAGCGTCGAGCATCACTTCCATATGCGCTTTGAGTTCTGCCTTTCGACTGCCTGGCATTAACACCAATACCTTATCGGATTCCTTTAAAGATAGTCGGATTCGAGACTCCATTTGAGATGACCGAACTGGCAGTTCGCCTTGGTAACGACGAACTGGCAGTTCGTCGACTAACGGATTACCCACATAGCTAACTGGGATTTGGTATTTTTTGTAGAATGCTTCCTCGAAAGGGAAAATACAAAGAATCCGAACAAAAAACTTCTTAAGAAAATAAACTCGACGTTTTCTCCAAATCCAAACCTTAGGAGGAATATAATAAACTATTGGAATTCCAAGTTTTTTTAATTTTCTAGCCAGTCGAAAATGAAAATCTGGATAATCCAAAACAATGGCAAGCACAGGCTTTTTTTGAGAGGCCACCTCCGTGATCTGAGCAAGTGCACGAAAAATCCTTGGCAGAACTCCTAAGACCTCCGTTGACCCCATCACTGATAATTCACGGGCATCTACGACAGCATGCAATCCCGTCTCTTTCAGTTTCGGTCCACCTATGCCAAAGGCTTCACAGGATTTGCCAAGAGATTTTAACTCCATCTGAAGGGCCTTGAGCAACTCTGCCCCGTGAGCATCAGAAGAAGCTTCTGCTGCTGAAATTAAGATCCGCATTTTTTTTGCATCCGAATCTTACCGAACCACACCCATTTCACTCCTTCGCACAAAGGAGACAAAAGCCTGAACTTCAGAAATTTCTCCATACTGGGATTCAATCTCCAGCAAGCACTGGTCTTTCTTTACATCAGGGCGAATCCAAAGCTTAATCGCTTCGTTAATCTTCTGAATCGTCTCTGCAGAAAATCCTTTGCGTCGCAGTCCGACAATATTTGCACCCTTAATCAAGCAGGGACGTGCCCCTAAAGCAATGGAGTAAGGCGGAACATCCCTCTCGAGTCCCGATTGACCCCCAATATAGGAATGAGCCCCTACACGGACAAATTGGGAAATTCCACACATTCCACCCACGGTGACGTAATCCTCAAGAATGACATGGCCTGCAAAACCACCGTAATTTGCAATAATGCAATGATTACCGATGATGCAGTCATGTCCCAGATGGGTGTATGCCATGATAAGGCACTGGTCTCCCACACGCGTCACCCCTCCCCCTCCGACCGTTCCGAGGTTCATGGTCACCCCTTCACGAATCACATTTTTCTTTCCTACAATCAGCTGTGTGGGCTCGCCTTTATACTTCAAATCCTGTGGAATAGCTCCTAAAACAACAAACGGAAAAACAGTGCAGTCTTCCCCAATCTCTGTCCAACCCTCCACAACGACATGACTCACTAAGCGAACACCGGATGCAAGTTTTACGTGCGGTCCCACCGTACACCAAGGACCAATTTCAACTGAGGGATCAATCTGAGCCTCAGGATGAATCTGCGCAGTTGGATGAATCATCATTCACTCCTCATTCCTTTGAAGTTGCAAGTAGGTTAGCCATAATCTCAGCTTCTGCAACTTTTTGACCGTCCACTGATGCACTACATTGAAAAGCCCAAAGCCTGCCACGGCACTTCACAACTTCAGTCTCAATTCTCAGAGTATCCCCGGGAACTACTGGCTTTCGAAAACGTGCTCCATCCACTCCAATTAAGATACACTGGAAATCCCGAACAAAACGACCTCCATCTCTCATCAGGCTCGGGTAAACCGAAAAACTTGCTGTTTGGGCCATCGACTCGAGTATGAGGACTCCCGGCATGATTGCATAATCCGGAAAATGTCCCTGGAAAAAAGGTTCATTATAACTCACATTCTTGATCGCAACGACCTTTGTACCCACCTGAGCCACAGGAGGAGGCAACTCAAGATCCCCCACTGGGTGAATTTCTAAAACCCGATCCACTAAAAGAAAAGGAGCTCGATGGGGCAGAAATTTTTGCATCTGATTCATATTGAGACAGTACTGATTTTCCATCAATGGGATCTCCGTTTTGATAGCATTCGACTCAAAAGAGCGTGTGCGCGAAAATGCTCATGGTACTCGCGTTGGGGACTCCCCACAGCAGTACCTCCAGCAGGTACATCTTTGGTAACTAAAGAAAGCGAACCGACACTAGCTCCATCCCCTACATGAACATGGTTGGTAATTCCAGTCAGTCCCCCAATATAAGTAAACTTCCCTAAACTTGAATTCCCAGCCAAGCAGGTACCACCACAAACAACAGCCCCCTCTTCCAGATGAGCGTTATGCCCAATATGTACCAAATTATCCAACTTCACTTGATTACAAATTTGAGTTTTTCCAATGGTCCCGCGATCTACTGTAGAATTGGCCCCAATCTCCACATCATCTCCCACCACCACTTTACCTAAATGAAAAATCTTCTGGTGACCGGATACTTTTTCCCCTTGTTTCTTTGGGGCATACCCAAAGCCATCTGAACCCAAAACACATCCAGAATGCAGTCGAACCCGATTTCCGATCTCCGTCCACTCATAAAGAGTCACTCGGGGAAACAAAACGCAGTTCTCCCCAATCACACATCCTGGGCCCACGGTGCAGCCAGCATATAAAGTAGTCCCAGCACCAATCCGAGCCTTTGCTTCAATCACGCAGTAAGGTCCCACTTTCACTCGCTCGCCAAGTTCTGCTGTAGGATCAACCACCGCAGTGGGATGAACTTCAGGAGGGTTGGAATTCTGAACAGCACCCATATGAGCCACTGAAGAAAGAACTGCTGCAAATTTTTCAGACAAAAGAGCTAGTGCTAAGTAAGGATCTGCACAGGCAATCACGGCCGTCTGATTCCAAAAGGAGAGCTTGGCCAACTTCAAAGGTTTCACAAAAAGCTCACCTGTAATCAAAATTCCAGCCCGAACACTCGGAAGCTCGTGCTCAAAGGCCCGAGAAAAGAAAAACACTAAGTCCAAGGGCTGTGAACCTGCTAAAGAACCGGGACGACTGACTCGGATTTCTTCTAAAAGAGGCCCCAGCTCAGAAGTATTTACCACCCGGCCATCTACCCAATGGGCAACCTCATTGACTGCAAATGAAATCAACCTAGACTCCAAAAATCTTAAGACTTATCCACCAAGATCCGCCGACTTGGTTTGCTTATTATCATTATGATGCTTATCGCCATGACTATCATAAGTCGAGATGACCTCAGCGGTCAGATCGTCTTTATCTTGAGAGTAAAGAACGCTACTTTCATTCTTTTCCAAAACCACACCATACTCATGTTTTTTGGCAGCATCCGCAATGATTGTCTTCAGCTTTGAAATAATAGGCTGGGTCAAATCCCGCTCCTTTTGCTGAATCTCAGCCTGGGAACGAGCTGTCTGTTCCTGAAATTTCATAATGCGCTCTTGCAACTCTCCTTGCTTCTTTGCTCGAGCTTCATCGCTCATGACGAGAGACTGTTTCTTAAACTCTTCGGTCATCTTTTTAATGGCCGCCTCTTCCCCTTGAAGCTCCTTCTTCTTTGCATTAAAGTCCTTCTCTAATTGAGCTTTCGCTTTCTTTCCCGCATCAACACTCTGAAGGGCTTTTTGCATATCAACGGTACCAATTTTAAGATCTGTCGCTGCAAACGTGGGATGACCGAAGTGCAGCACCCCCACAAACAGACCCAAGCCTGTCACCACCATTTTCCGAGTTCTATTTCCAAAAAATTTCATTACGCTCTCTCCTGGCAAGCTGACCGAGATTGGCCAGAGGTACCTTAAAATATATCCAGCAGAAAAGCATAATCCATCGGTATTTACAAGTGAGTTCCGACTCAAGTCATTTAGCAACTCATTTGCATTTCTGGTAAGTTCCAGGTTAAAACCAGACCCTATGAGTCAACCCCTATCGGCAGTCATCATTGCAAAAAATGAAGAGCAGAACCTGGAACGTTGCCTCACTTCTTTAACTTGGGCAGACGAAATAGTAGTGGTAGACGGAGGGAGCGAGGACGGAACCTTGGAAATCTGTCAAAGGAAAAATTCGCCTTGGTCAAACAAGATTAAGATTTATCAACGCCCTTGGGACGGCTTTCGAAACCAAAGAAACTACTCTAAGCAGTGCGCCAGTCACGATTGGATTTTAGTGGTAGACGCTGACGAACGGTGTACTCCGGAACTTGCTACAAAAATTAAAGAACTCTTAGACCTGAAAGAAGGCCCTCCCTTCCAAGCCTACAAGGTCAGACGCATTGAATATTTCTTAGGAAAAGCAATTCACAGAGGAATTTGGAACCCCAGTTACCAAGATCGATTCTTTCACCGAGCAGGAGTGGAGTACGTAAACAATATTCACGAATTCCCTTGTTTTCCTTCTCAACCTGGAACCATTCATGAGCCATTAGAACATGCGGAACAGTTTAGTGTGGAGCGGTTTTTACAAAAAATGAACCACTACACCACTATTGAAGCTCAGGATCGGGTTCGTCAAGGCGTCCGGACCAATATCTTTCGCCTGCTCTTTGCTTTTCCTGCCATGTTTTTAAAAAACTACTTCTACTACGGAGCTTATCAAGACGGAATTCATGGATTTATTATTTCCTTACTTGAGGGCCTATCGCGCACGGTGAGGCATATTAAAATTTGGCAGTACAGCCGTAAAATTCCTCTAGAAAAAATTCATTCTTAATGAGATAATTTTTTTAAATATTCAATTAAATTAGCTTCTTTACTAAGAAAGAGGATTTTTTATGTTAGTTGCCATTCTATCCAAAACAAAAAAACCTGCAATTTTGTTAGCTGTAACGATGTTCATAACACTCATTTCGGCTCCTATTACGTTTGGCAAAGAAACAAGTGCACCCTATAAGTGGGAAATCTGGGCAACCCAATTAGCATCAGTCAATATAGGAAATGGTCCTACATCAACCTCTCTCTTCAATACAGGCAATATTTCAGTTGGCTATCTCGTGCTTGAAAACCTTGAAATTATGATCAGCCCTTCTATTTTCTCCAATGGTTCAACCACGTCCTGGTCCCTCATGGGAGGCTTAAACTACAGCTTTCTCACAAAAATAGAAGATGCTCCTTTTGTTCAGTTTCAAGCGGGTATGGGCAGCTCTAATTCTACGGGAGCCCAATGGCAGTTTAGCTTTGGTAAACGGTTTAAAATCATCGACCAACTCACTTTTTCTCCCGCTTTAAGTTATAGTTACTTTGCTTATAGTTCTCCCTCTAACTCTTTATCCTCTGAATTCTCTATTCTGCCTATTCAATTTACTGCGCTATTCTAGAAATTTACTAAAAATTGGATCTTCGCGTTAAACGCCCAACTTCCATTAATAGATAAATTACTGAATAATATATTGATATTAACCTAAATGATTCTATAATAAATATAAATGAAAGCAATTACTTCTATTTTCTGTTTATTTTTTTGGTCTTTATCACTACTCATTTCACAAGAACAGACTGCTTTTTGTTCTAATTCCTATGTAAATCCTGCATCATGTCCGTCAGGATCAACCGTAGGAACTGTGCTAAGTCAGTACCCTGCCTGTATCAAAACCAATGGTAGCTGGGGAACGCTTGCCCCCACTGCCTGTCCATCGGGCTCGAGCGTTGCAACAGTCACAGTTTACGCAATTTCATTCTCTGCCTGCGTTTCTAATTCTAGCTCTAGCTCTAGCTCTAGTTCAAGATCTAGCTCCAGCTCCAGCTCTAGTTCAAGATCTAGCTCCAGCTCCAGCTCTAGTTCAAGATCTAGCTCCAGCTCCAGCTCTAGTTCAAGATCTAGCTCCAGCTCTAGCTCTAGCTCTAGTTCAAGATCTAGCTCCAGCTCCAGCTCTAGCTCTAGTTCAAGATCTAGCTCCAGCTCTAGCTCTAGCTCTAGCTCTAGTTCAAGATCTAGTTCCAGTTCCAGCTCCAGCTCCAGCTCTAGTTCAAGATCTAGCTCCAGCTCTAGCGTTCTTACTAGTGCAAATTCTAGTTCTAGCTCGAGCTCCTGCACAAATACTGCTACCAATTGGGGGATATCGTCAGGGCAATGCGTTAACTGCTCCAATGTTCAACCACTGGGTCAACCAGTGGGGACGATCGTGAATCCCACCACCGGGCTATGCACGCCTTGCAACAGTAGTGACTGGGGGTCTCAATGGGGTATAGGCTATGCATTCGCTGCGAGCACTAAGGGTACTGGCGTGACCTGCTGTCCAGACGGTTACACATATAATGGAACGACATGCTCACCTTAATAACGGGTGTGAATAGCTATTAGATATACTTTTATCGCCTGGTAACTCATCGAGCACCCCGGACTTCAGTCCGGGGATTATTGTGCCCGCCTTCCTTGGTAGGTATAAAATTAAACGTAAATAATTTAATTTTACCCAAGTGACGAGCTTTTGAGCTACCAGCTTATTTCGCCAAAATTTAAAACCCAGGACTGAAAATAAACTAAAGGAATTGTTTTTCTTTTTATCAGAGAAAATTCTCTTAAACCATGCTACACCGTGTCTGCGTGCTAAATCCGACAAAACAATTTATTCTAGGTATCTTCCTGGCATGGTCTTGCTTTGCCCAAGCAGGAGAACCACCACGTTTGTCCAGCACATCCACCCTTTCTGACCCTTTGCCGTTTTTAGACTTTCCCACTCAGTCAGCCTCAGTTGAAAACTCTCAAACTTTCTTTGAAAGTTTAAAAAACACTTTAGGTATCACCTACTTCAGCTTCTTTTTTGGACCAGGATTACACCCGGATAAAACCAATATTAGCCCTAACCAAATGGGCTACTCTGATAATGATGGCATTTTTTTTCAAAACCAAATGTCTGTTCGCTACAAGTTTTCTGGAAATCTCGCTTTAGATTTTCAAACCCGGTTTAAACTTTTTATTAACAACGCACAAAATAACGACAACTTCACCCTCCTTCGCTGGGAAGCGCCTCGGATAGGAATCTCAGGCAAACTGATGTCAGGAAAAGACTGGACACTCATAGGTGCTGTCAATACGGACTTCCCCTATTTTATGCCTGCACCTTTTACGGGCTACCAAGCCCAACAAAGAAGCGTTCTATTCAGCCCTGGTATGTTTGCCAGCCTTAAGTATGAACCTAGTACGAGCCGATGGTCGCTCTTCAGCGTAGTTCAACCGAGGTACTTCTTTTATGTAGATCGAGAAGCAGCTGAACCTCAGTTTAGCAAAGGGGGGTATACTCCTGGAAATAAGCCTGAGTTGATTATCGCGTTTCAGCCTACCCTCAACTACCGCATTGGCGAGAAAACAAAAATCACCCTAGGAAGCACCATTGAGTACCGTAAGCACGTACTATCTAGCTGGAACATTTTTCATGCATCACTGATCACCAACGGAGACAGCCCCGCATGGAGACTCAACGCCGTCCCCCTTTTTATCGGAGTCACCTTTAACATTGCTCCTTATCTCAGCATCTTCCCTTACCTTAATTCTTTTCCCATTGCAGCTCAAAGAATTGATGCTAGAAATGGCTCACAGGCAAGTTTTCTGGAAGCAGCCTCCGTTGGAATGTGGATCAACGGAACCATTTTTTAAACGGCTCTAACACTTTTGGTTGAGAACATGGCTATTTTGTACCAGACTCTAAAATAGCCATATGCGCTACCTCACTCCTTTTTGATTTTTGATGAACTACAAAAACTTATTTGCCAGAGTACTAGGTTTCACCTAGGGCTTCCTTGCCACTAGACTAGCCTTGGCATCTTTTCCATCATTTGTTTCACGGTACACGAGAATCTCAAAATCGCTGAAAAGCTCCCTCAACTCCCCCTTATTGAGTAGGTAGTCTCTTCGGATGTGTTGCCCCTTCAGATTAAAAAGCTGATCGATAGTATGATTCTCGTAAATAACAATTCCTCTTTTTTTCAAACCTTTTTTAATTTGAGGGATGAGACTACGCTGCACATAATCAAAATTTAATATCATCTGATAAGTGTCTGGTTTAATTTGATAGTTCGTTAAATCCGCAATGATAGTAGTAATGGTCACGCCGTTCTCGCGAGCCAGCCGCTTGGCTTTGCGTAAGGCCACTTCTGAAATATCAATTCCATCTACAATAAACCCTTTTTTTCCAAGAAAGACCGCATTTCTTCCCTCTCCCATAGCCAGATCCAAAGCCCTGCCCCCATGAAGAAAATTCGCATTTTCTTTAAGAAAACTGGCGGGCTCCCTCCCGAAAACATAGGTACGAGTATTATAAAGTTTATCCCAATGACGCCGATCATCCTCAGAATCATCCCCCGTGACCATTTGATAGGCATTGGAACCAGTAGGCTTAATTTCATCCGCGTAGCTAAAAAGCCCAAAAAACAGCAACCCAATGCTAATTGACACTCGAATTGCCGACCTGTATACAAGACTGATGTTTGGCATCTCTGGTGAACACCTTCTCATTCTAGGAATTGTGCTTCTCATATTTGGACCTCGTCGCCTTCCCGAGTTAGGCAATACCTTAGGTAAAGCAATTCGCAACTTTAAAGATGCAATTTCAGGCGTCGAAGAAGCTAAATTTCGTAAACTTGAGGAGGCCTCAAAAAAAGACGATACACCACCCAAGCAAGAGACTCCGTCGCCCCCTCCTCCAACTGCCTCTGCGTAGTGGAAACTGATAAGGAAAATGAGACATGCCTATGCCCACATCACCCATCGACGAAAAAAATTTCACCAAATACCTTTCTCGTCACGAAATCGAAGTTGCTGTCCAATCCATTGCTGAGCGAATCAACACAGACTACCAAAATCAAGAAATAATTTTAGTGGGAGTCCTTAAGGGCGCAATACTTTTTATGGCAGATCTCATACGTCATCTCAAATGCCCAACCGAGATCGAATTTGTACGCCTTTCTAGCTATGGCAAAGCTCGGACTTCTAGCGGGACGGTAACTATTTTAAAAGATATTCAGGCGGATATCCGAAATAAACATGTCCTCATTATTGAGGAGATCATCGACAGCGGGCGTACCCTCAAATTCTTGTACGACCGACTCAAAGCTGCAGGTCCTGCTTCAGTTGAAATCGTTACTCTCTTAGATAAAGCTTCCAAGAGAGTCATCGAGGTTCCGGTAAAGTATGTAGGCCGTACCATAGATGACCAATTCCTGGTGGGATACGGTTTGGACTTAGAAGAACATGCTCGAAATTTACCTGATATATACTATTTGAAATACCCAAATTAATTGAGTATTTAATAAAGTTACCCCCCAAACGGCCGAGTCATCAAATTCTTAAGAATTTCCTGGGCAGGTATCCCTTGAATTAAATGGTAAACTCCCTCAGTGATGGGCATCGATATTTTATGTTTTGTGGCTGCTTCCCAAACACAAATAGCAGTTCCGACCCCCTCGACTGTCGTTTCTAATTCTCCCAAAATTTGACTTAAAGGCTCTCCTTGGGCCATTCGAAATCCTACTCGATAATTTCGACTCAGGGGACTACAACAGGTGGCCATCAGATCCCCCATTCCCGCTAAACCCAAAAATGTCGATTCTTGACCTCCCAAGGAAGTACTAAAACGAACGATTTCAGCCAAGCCCCGAGTCACTAACATGGCTTTCGCATTCCATCCCAATTTCATTGCATCTAATGCACCTGAAGCAATGGCTAAGATGTTTTTCAAGGCTCCAGCCCACTCCACCCCAATTACGTCTTTAGCCCGATAAATCCGAAACGTCTCATGAGCCAGCAAAGCTTGCCCAGCATCACAAACCTCATCAAATAAAGAGGCAACCACCGTTGCTGCAGGTTCCCCACGAGCTATTTCTTCCGCAAGATTAGGCCCGCTAATCACACCCAGCCTCCTGCATGGCAGTTCTTCTCCTAAAACTTCTGAAATCCGTTTCATCGTCCCTGGCTCCACCCCCTTGGTTGCATGAATGAGAATTTCATCCCCACGAAAATAGGACGAAAAGATTTTCGCTTGCTCTCGACAAGCATGAGCAGGAAGTGCCCAAAAGACCGCATCCAGTCCCCCTTCAAAAACTCGATCTAGAGAGCTAAAAGCATGCACCCGATCATCCATCCTGAACTCCGGCAGATATTGAGAGTGGGCCCTCGTCGAGTTAATCGCCCTCACCGACTCCTCGTCACGCATCCAAACACGAACCTCCTGACAATTCTGCGAAACCAATTTGGCAAGCACGGTACCCCAGCTTCCACCGCCAATAATACCAACTTTCGAATTATGCCAAAAAGCCTTGATGGTCATGTTTTCCAAAAAAAGATTGAGCAGGTGCTATTTCTGATATTAAAGATAACCCATATCCTGAAAGACGATTCCTATAGTAATAAAGTAAATTCATATCTTCTGTCCATATGACTCCATCTTGAACTTTAACGACAGCGGCGTCATGAAAAAGCCCCAGCTGCTTCACCCCATCCATCACGCCACTTTCAATGGAACTCGTACTCAGTTCATCTGAAAGAAATAATTTTCCGTCCTTCTCTAGATCTACCAATCGCCGATGATAAATTTCTGCACTTTCCAAAAAATCTGAATAGGGCATGGATCGCTGAGCTAAAGAAAGCCTCAAAAAGCGATACAAATCAAAGTCAGGGTATTTCTGTCTTAAAGTTTCAAAGAATGAAAACGCAACCCAATGGGACGTTAAGACCGTATTCTCCTTATGGAAGCGATCTACTAACCGATCACCCAATTGCTTTGTATACTCACAATCCCGTTGAGGCTCTCTTCTGAGTTCTCCACAAGTCGTGAGCCACTTGGCTGAATCTATCCTTGTTCCGTTGGGACCCATGGAATTACCCTCTTCGTCCACGAAGTTACCAAAAATATCCAGAGGCTTTCCAATTCGAACAGTAATAGTGCTTTTAGAAGAAAAGAGCTTCCAAAAAAAACCTAAAACTTTTCTAGGCTGCCAGGACTCATCATCCATCATAATAAACCGATGTTTACCTGACTCAGCTAAATAATCTTCAATCAGGGAGCTAGCCTCTAAAACAAAATGATAACTCATCACCATGGGCACCACATAAACTCGCCGATTCAACTTCCCAGATTGCATCCCTTGAATTTCAGCTCCCAGCCCTGTCCCTAGAAGCCCCAGTTTGACTTTACTTTCCAGAGCGCCACTCCTTGACCTCCCACCCCCTGGAAAAAAAATAGAGTGAATTCCTTCTTCTAAAATTCGAGTACTGTAATTTTTTAAAGTACATTTATATAAGCTATTATGTTTCTGCCGATCTACTGTATAAGAGCCTAGCCGACTCATGAAAAAACTCAAAACAGGATTTGAAAAAAGATTAAGTCCCGCCCCGTAGGCAAATGGAGGCAGAGACATCAGATAAATCACATAACCGATTAAGACACTGTCAATATTACTTTGATGGGTAGGAACTAGCAAAATCGTTCCTTTTTTTACTAGCTTCTGAAGTGCAGAGACTTCCCCTAGAACATGAAGACGAGATTGAAGTGCCTCCGTCATTCCCCAAGGCAAAAACCGCTGAACACTGGCAGCATTGAGTAACCAACTAAATCCCCAAGGCACTGCCCGGGTAGCAAAGTGATAAACAGGAGTACTAAAATGTCCTCCAATCTCCTCTGCATAATGCCAAATTACTTTTTCTAAAAGGATCTTTCGATCCACTTCCGCCGCTGGCTTAAGCAAACTACCATAGATTTGATTCCACAGCAGGCGATCTCTCTTAAATCGCGATCGGGTAAAGAGATTTCCACGACTTCTCTTTAACCTGCGTTTTTCGTTATAAAGAGCCTCTCCAAGCAAAACTTCTAAAGAATCCAAATTAAATTCTTCAACTGTTTTCGTCACCACATCTGCCAAAAGATGGGAACGAATCTCCTCCAAACGTGAAAGAGGCCCGGGAACAATAGGCACTTGTTTAAATCGAATTGCCGGGTGACTCCCCGTAGATGAACTTAACTGCGGGTCCTTTGATTTTGAATGAATTGAACTTACTCCCATGTTAGGATGAACCTCAGCTCCAATGACGTCGAATTATGACCAAAAGCTGACCTTTTCGCAAGCAAACTTCGCAATTTCTTTTTGCAACTCGATTACTTAGCCCTAAAGAAGAAGGCAGAAGATCCGCATTTTTTAAAGGATATTTGAATCCATCCAGGGTAACTCCTTCGACCACACCTCCCAAAGCAAACACGGAAACCTTTTGTTGTTTTTTAAGCACTCCTGTCCAAGTAGGAATAGACTCAGATAAAAAAACACAATCTTCTTCTCGATCGACTGCTCGAACTGAGCGAAGCTTTCCATACTTCCCCGTTGAAAACTCACTCAAATCAAACAATGTGGCAAGATGGTGATCCAACCGAGGACCTCCAGTCACCCCAAGACAAACCAGTTCCTGAGCCCCTATAGCAATTGCTGCTCGAGCAGCATAATACAAGTCACTGCGATCTTTATGCCTAGATAATGAAAGATGAGGAATTCGGCCCAACAGCCGATGGGTCGAACCCAGACTATCCCAGTCCCCCACAGCAAAATGAGGCTCCCATCCCAGCTCTAACCAAGTTTTAGCGCCTCCATCCACACCCACTCTTAGGTCTGTGATCTGCAGATGTAATTCATCCAAAACTTGCGAAAAGAAAATCTTACTTGGGACAAAAGATGCTCCGATCAGCCATGCCCGCATATTTTATTCCTATTTCAACTTTTGAAGTCGCTCTAAGGCAACATTAAGATCTGATTTTTTAGTCTGAAGCTCTCTTTCCTTACCTCGTTCCTTTGCCACAAGTTCAGGAGGCGCTTTTGCAAGAAAAGTTTCTTGGGCTAGTTTATTTTGAACATAAGCAAGATCGCTTTCCACTCGATCCATTTCTTTCCTCAATCGTTTGGACTCCTCTTCAACGTTCACCAATCCCTTTAAATCGATACGCAGCTCTAAGGGAGGCTGAACAATAGAAATAACAGCCTCGGCACTTCCATCCGTAACAGGAGGAGACTTTTCCAATCTTTCTAATTTACTAATACGAGCGAGTGACTTCAGTTGCTGCTCAAACATTCGTACATAAGTATCCGAAACTGCAGAACCCGGAATGTATTTCACTACGAATTCCACTTTGGGAGAAATACTATTTTCCCCTCGAAAGTTTCGCAATGCCTCAACGATTTGTTTTAATGCAGAAAAGGTATTTTCACCATCCTCAGCATCATCCCCAAGAAAGCTGGAGTTGCATTGGGGAAAGTCCTGAAGCATCAGCGTGTAAATTTCAGGCAGATGCTTACTCTTTCTTGCTGGAGTCATTGCTGGCTTCTTCCCTGGCAGCGCTTGCCACAATGTTTCAGTAACAAAAGGGATAAAAGGATGTAAAAGCCTCAGAAGTTTTTCTAAAACATAACGAAGAACGGTCAGAGTCTCAACTCTTTGAGCCCCACCCTCTCGCAGGGGAATCTTAGCGACCTCGATGTACCAATCACACAATTCATGCCAAGTAAAATCATAAAGCGCTTGCGCTGCAACATGGGTTTCAAAATGTTGCAAGGAGGTATCCACCGTTTGAATCAGTCGCTGAAGGCGAGAAACAATCCAACGATTATGAAAAGAAAGTAATGCTCGATTTTTAATCACCCAAGATTCCCAATCTTCTGTCAAATCATCTGCTGGACTTTCTTGATGATTCAATTCAAGCTGCATGAGGAAAAACTTAACTGAATTCCATAGCTTATTACAAAATGCCCGGTACCCTTCCACTCGATCTATAGAAAGTTTAATATCTCTCCCCTGCCCTGCCATAATAGCCAAGGTAAACCTCAATGGGTCAGCTCCATGCTTCTCAATGAGGTCCAAAGGATCAATCACATTCCCTTTTGATTTGGACATTTTTTCACCCTTTTCGTCTCGCACCATGGCATGTAAGTAGACTTCACGAAAAGGAACATCCCCCATAAAGTGGATCCCCATCATGATCATCCGGGCAACCCAAAAAAACAGAATATCAAAGCCTGTTTCAAGAATAGATGTTGGATAAAAAGTCTTAAGTGCCTGAGTTTTTTCAGGCCAGCCCAAAGTAGAAAACGGCCAAAGTGCAGAACTAAACCAAGTATCTAAAACATCTTCATCTTGTTTTAAGTCTGAACCAGAAGCTTTACAGAACTTGCACTTTTCTGGGATATCTTTTGCCACGGTAATTTTCTGGCAATGCCCGCAATACCAAGCAGGAATTTGGTGCCCCCACCAAAGCTGCCGTGAGATACACCAATCTCGAATGTGAGTCATCCACTCAAAATAAGTTTTCTCCCAATTGGACGGGAGAAATTTCACCTTCCCAGCCTGTACTGCTTCCATTGCTGGTTTTGCCAAAGGCTCAATCTTCACAAACCATTGCTTGGATAGAATCGGTTCAGCCACCGTATCGCACCGCTGACAAAGGCCCACTTTATGACTATGATCTTCTGTTTGAATGAGCAGACCTGCTTGTTTCAGATCCTGAATCACTCTCTCCCTGGCTTCTGCAAACTTGAGCCCAGCGTAGGGACCTCCGGCTGAAGTCATCTTTCCGTCTTTTCCCATGACTGAAACCATAGATAAACCGTGCTTACAACCCAAATCGTAATCATTGAAGTCGTGAGCAGGAGTCACCTTCAAAGCCCCACTTCCAAATTCACGATCCACATACGAATCCGTAATGACCGGAATCAGCCTTCCCAAAAGGGGAAGAACTGCTTTCTTGCCTTGAGCAAAGCAATACCTGCCCCCTTCGATTCCATCTTCGGGATGGATGGCTACAGCGGTATCTCCCAAAAGGGTTTCAGGCCTAGTAGTGGCTATGATCAACTTTGCAGGCTTTCCATCCGATCCTATGACCTGGGTATGATCCTCGTTAACAATCCAATAAATCAGATGCCAAAAATAGCCTTTTCGCTCCGTGGGAATGACCTCTAAATCAGATAAGGCTGTCTGACACCGAGGACACCAATTGATGATTCGCTCTCCCCGGTAGATCAAGCCCTCCTCATAAAGCCGAACAAAGACTTCTTTAACTGCTGCTGAGAGTCCCTCGTCCATGGTAAACCGCTCCCGACTCCAATCGAGAGACGAACCGAGACGTTTCATTTGATGGATAATTTGGCTTCCGTGCTCTTCTTTCCACTTCCAAGTCCGCTCAATAAATTTTTCTCGACCTAAATCATGCCGACTGCAAGGCTTGCCTTGGAGGGTTTTCGATTCTTTGGCAATAGCCTTTTCCACCTGAGCTTGGGTTGCAATCCCTGCGTGATCCGTCCCAGGCAGCCAAAGCGTGTTTTCTCCTTGCATTCTTTTCCACCGCACCAAAATATCTTGGATCGTATTGGTGAGAGCATGCCCCATATGAAGCACCCCCGTCACATTAGGGGGAGGTATCACCATAGAAAAAGCTTTTTGTCCTGGAGCATTCTTATCTGAAGCCTTGAAACAGTCATTTTTTTCCCAAAACTGGTAGATATCTGACTCAAAAGCAGCTGGCTCGTAGCTTTTAGATAAAGGAATACCGCTCATCTCAATAGGTTTTGTGGGTGACATAAGACCCTTGAACTTAACATGGTTGACGCAAACCGCAAGCCTAGGTAATGATACAAAGATCATGCATGCGCTCAGCATCCTTAAGCCGTTTGGCGTCGACCTCTTTTGCACGGGCAAAAAATTTCTGGTTTTTAACTTAATTAGCAAGAATCTTAAAACCAAATACCATCGATCCGTACTGGGACTTCTGTGGACCTTGCTTAGCCCCTTAGCCACCACCCTAGTTTTTTATTTTGTTTTTAAAGTCGTCCTCAATGTCCAAATCCCCCATTATCTTCCATTTATCCTATCAGGAATGCTTCCTTGGACTTTTTTTAGTCAAACCATCTTAGAAGGCATGGAATCTTTGGTAATGAGCTTGGGATTGCTTTCCAAAGTACCTATTCCCCTTCAAGTGTTTCCTTTTGTAGGGGCCTTAACTAACTTAGTAACACTCAGCCTTGCTACCCCAGTTCTCATTGGAGCAGCACTTCTCAGCGGCGTTCCATTGTCTTCCTCCTTAATCCTTCTTCCAGTCTATTATTTAATTCTATTTTTTATTGCTTATGGGATTTCTACCACCTTAGCCATACTGTTTGTTATATTAAGAGATCTACGCCATATCATGGGAATTGCGCTGCAGATCTTATTTTATGCCACACCAATTGTTTATCAGGATTCTATGATTCCAGAAAAATACCGATGGGTCATCTACACCAACCCTGTTGCCTTTGCCTTTATCGATTTGCACACCATTGTGGGACGAGGAGAATGGCCAATCCCTGAACATCTGTTGGTCCTTTTTGCTTGGTGCCTGGTTAGTTTACTATCAGCAACAGCTTTGCATAAACTTTTAGGAGCTGAACTTGTGGAGCGAATTTAAATGAACCCCAACGCCTCATCGACTCCTGTCATTCAACTCACTGAAGTGACCAAGCAATTCTTTCACTGGAAGGATCCACCTCCCTCTCTCAAAAGGGTTTTAGTGGACGCTTGCCGTGGCAAAATGCCCTGGAGAAAGCGAACTCGATTCACTGTCTTGGATAACGTGAGCTTTGATATTTATCGGGGAGAATTTGTAGGAATTATGGGACGAAATGGGGCTGGCAAGAGCACTCTGCTTAAACTCATTTCCGGCATCTATCAACCCTCCTATGGTACGCTCACCGTTCGCGAAAGCATTGCTCCGCTCATCGAACTAGGAGCAGGCTTTCATCAAGACCTTTCTGGCTATGAGAACATTTTCCTCAATGCAGCTATTCTTGGATTTGGTCGAAAGGTAACTCTCGATACTGCCCCTGCGATTATCGAATTTTCTGAATTGGGCGACATGATCGACATGCCGATCAAAAATTACTCTAGTGGAATGTTAGTGCGGTTGGGTTTTTCGATTGCTAGCCATCTACCCGCACCCATTATTTTGATGGATGAAGTCCTAAGTGTAGGAGACATCGGATTTCAAATGAAAGTGCTTAAAAAAATTCAAGACCTGCACCAACAAGGGCGCACCATCGTTTTGATTACTCATGATCCTGAACAAGTAAAAAGGCACTGCGATCGATGCATTGTCATCTCCCACCATAAGAAAATTTTTGATGGAACTGCACTGCAAGGAGCTGAACGTTATGTGCAAATTGCAAACGAATCAAGCGTACCCCTTTCCGGCTAGTTTCCTATGAACCCACAGTATCGAGTCCTTGCTATCATTGTCGATTACCAAAGCGCACGAGACGCTGCGCACCTTTCCATTCAACTGGCAAAATCCAGCTTAATGCTGCCTCAAGGGGAACTTCATCTTCAGATTGTTCATGTGGATAACGCAAATCAACCACCTACCTCGTTAACTGCTGAACAGTTAAAAGCTGGAATCCAAAAACTGGTAACTCCAAAGAATTTAGGCTATGCCGGCGCTTTGAATTTTGCGATTCAAGCTTGCAAAAAAAGCCAAAACCAAAACTATGACGCTTACTGGCTCCTCAACTCTGATTTAGAAGTGGAACCCGACTGCCTTTTTAAACTCACAAGTTTACTGAAAAATCACCCCAAAGCGGGTGCCGTTGGCCCTGTCGTGCGCATGTTCTCACAAAGAGAAAAAGTCTGGGGAGCCAGGGGAGTCGTCTCACCGTGGATGGGTACCACAGCCATGACTGACTGGAACAAACAAACTGCCTTGCCTAAATGGTCTTATATTCCTGGTTGTAGTTTATTAGTCCGCTCTGATGCCTATGAGGAGGTGGGAAAACTTCCAGAAAAATACAAACTCTATTATGAAGAAACGGAATTTTGCATCCAGCTCCAAAAGATCGGATGGGAACTTTGGGTTGCCCCCTCAGCAACAGTTTACCATAAAGTAGACAGCATGAAAGGAAGGATACCCGCTCGACATTTTTCCTACTATTTTACAAGAAATAATCTCATTTTCTGGAAAACCTGCTTCAATATCCCCATTTGGATTCAACTCCCGCGCACTTTTTTTGTAGTATTCAAAGAAGTTCTACTCCCTTTGAGGCGTTCTAAAAGTAGATTTGAGCTAATGGATCGCCTGAAATGCGCTTGGGGAGGTATGATAGATGGTCTCCTTTTCGCACGTGGCTTGCCTTTGCGCTTTGAAAGAAATCTCTTTCAATGAAAATACAGCAATTCCCAGCATCTAGGATGGCGAAAGTTGTGAAAGACACGATGTCTGTTCTTTTGCAAAAACACACCGGGAATTACTCATGAAAATAAGAATTTACGCTCCCTATTATCCATTTCCCATCTCAGAAGGCGCATTCCAAACCATTGGAGATCAGATTCGAACTTTCCTTGAACAAGGACATGAAGTTGAGCTGGTACTCATACTGGAAACTGCAGAAAGCCTTCAAACGAAAATAAAACAAGCCTCTACTCAAGAAAGAGAACTTCCCTTTCAAATCGTGCTCCTAACCAGTCGAACTTTAGCAACCTCTCAGCATCAGTCTAAGAGCTCTAAAAGAAGCCTGCGGGTGGTTCAATCCCTTTTTTCGACATTGTCCTCTCCTGAACTTTTCTATTATCCCCCTCAATTAGCGAATCGATCTTTCTTAGGAGAGGTTGACCTTGCAATCTATCACTACGGGTTTTCCTATAGCTGGCTTAAAAATGGCGAACTCAGTGGAGAGAAAAAAACTGCTGTTTTTTTTCACAACTTAGAAAGTGACCTATACCTACTACGAAGTCGAATGGAAAAGAATCCTATCAAGCGATGGATTCACCATTTAAACTATAAAAAACTCAAACACCATGAGCGTTTGCTTGCAAACTTATGTCATGAAATTTGGTTTGTGAGCCCCGTCGATCAAAAAGCTTATACTCAACTTAATGGAATTTCAGAAACCCATCCATTCAGACTCACTTCCCCTACCTATTCTCCGGATCTTCATAGAGCACGCACGCAGAGCTTTCAATCTAGACTTCCCTCTCACTCTGACACCGTTTATTTAGGGATGGTGGGAGGTCTAGACTTTCAGCCCAACCATGATAGCGCTCAATGGATTATTGAAAACTTAGCTCCCCTACTTTTGGAAAAAAATTTTGGGGGAAAAATACTTTTTGTTGGAAAAAATGCAACCTCTGACCTTTTGAAAAAAGCCAAGCCTTACCCTTTTATTGAATTTCTAGGATTTGTCCCAGATCTTGAAACTATTTGGAACAAGCTTTCCTTTATGTTAGTTCCACACATCAGTGGATCAGGAGTTCGAATGAAGCTTTTGGAATCGCTAGCCTCAGCTATCCCTGCTCTGGCTAACACAGATGCTATTTGCCGCATTCATCCTGGCTTGCAAAAATCTCCTTTTGTCATCCACTGCCAATCCCCAAAACAATGGGTGCAGAAAATTTTAGAAGAAAAGCCCTATCAAACCAGAAATTCCCTCCAACAATATCCACTCGCTCCTGAATTATTAGGAAAAACAATTTATCAGTTTCTTAAGCCAGGAAAATAGGAAAGTGCATGAAGCCAGTCATAACAGAAGAAGTCAAAACCAATTGTAGGCAGTTTAATGGCTATAAACCTTGCTCTCACCATAAGAAAACATCCGCTCACTGCAGTACTTGCACAGCCTATGATCCAATAGGCCCTCGCATCCTGCTGATTAAAACGGGAGCTGCAGGGGAAGTTCTCCGAAATACCCCCCTGTTAGCTCGAATCAAAAAACTTTACCCAAACGCAGAAGTTCATTGGCTTACGAAGTTTCCAGACCTAGTGCCTCAGAGCGTGGATAAAATCTATCCTTTTACCTGGGAAAGTGTCGAACTTCTCGCCGTTCAGGAATTCGACTTAGTCTTAAGTCTCGACAAAGAACCTGCAGAATGTGCCCTGGCCACGCGACTAAAGGCCAAAGAAAAACGAGGTTTTATCCTAAATTCTCAAGGCCGAATTATTCCTGCTCAACCCAGCTCCGAAAGGAAATGGCAAACAGGCGTCTTTGACGACCTCATGAAGTCCAATCGCAAACACTACGTCCAAGAACTTTTTGAAATTTGTGGTTGGGACTATGAAGGCGAAACTTATCAGATAGACCCACCTGCCCCGTGGAACTCTCCCCTCCCTGCAGGCTCACCCCTGATTGGATTAAATACGGGGGCTGGAAAAGTCTGGACGACTCGAATCTGGCCAGAATCAAGTTATGAAAAGCTTATTTGCATTCTCCAGCAAAAAACTTCTGCAGGCATTGTCTTGCTGGGTGGCCCTGAAGAAACAGAGCGCAATGAACGCCTTGCTCAAAAGACGGGAGTCACCTTTCCAGGAGTTCGGCCTCTCAGAGAATTTCTGTCCCTCGTGAACACTTGTGATACGATTGTGACTTCCGTGACGATGACTCTGCACATCGCCATTGCTTTAAAGAAAAAAACGATCCTTCTCAACAGCATTTTTCCTTCCAATGAGTTCCATCTTTACGGCCTAGGAGAAATTCTTGAGCCCCACCTTCCCTGCCAATCGTGTTACAAGCCCAGATTTGATGCTCATTGTCCTACTCCAAACTGCATGGATAAAATCCAACCGGAACACATCTTTGAAGCTCTTTGCAGACAAAATCACCGTCTCCGATAGATCTGCCAATCTGCTATATTTTGATACGGTTCATAGTGTGTTTGGACATAGGAATGAACATCAGGCATTCGCTTTTCATTAGAAATACCATCAATATTAATAGTCCATCTCGAACTTGAAAATAAAATATACTTAGGAGAATAAATACTGAGATCTTTCAAGATCTGTTCACGAAGTGGCTTGGGAGAGGCAAACCAAACAATAAAAAACTTGCCGCAAGAAGGTTTTTTTAACAAATAAGGCAAAGCGGCTTCAGAAGTAAGCGAAAAAAAACAAGGTTCATCTTGAAAAATCTTCTTTAATTTCTCTAACTTTTTCAGTTCTTCTGGAGGCAAAAATTTATCATCAGAAGCTGAAGCCAATGTTTGGATTTTCTGATAGGCCGTCAATATCTGCTTTGGCTCCAGACTGGAATAGACCTTTATCAGTTTCTGGAAATTATAACTCATTAAAAAGACTAGCACCCAGGGTAGCCATTTGACTTTCGCAGAAAGTAAGCAAAGAACACCTCCCATTAAAAATACAAACCCTAGGAAAGCAAAAGCAGAACTATAAAGAACATGCCCAAAATCCGAACGTCCGAGTGCTCCTCTGAAATAGCAAAATGACAGACATACAAAAATAAAGTGCACTACCGCAGCGGTAGGATATATCTTCGACTGAAGTGCCAGGTTTCCCTTGATCGGACGATTTCTTTTTCGATAAAATACAAGGAACGTAGCTCCGAATCCCAAAATCTGAACCCCAATAAGAACTATTGGCAGTAAGGTATGATTTTTAAAATGATTCAATTCTGGAATGGGATAAATATAAGAGTCAAACAAATCTTTGGTTCTAAAAAGCATCCATGTATTTGATAAAAAAGATTGAAATTCAGTGGGCCCAACCCATAGAAAAAACCCTAACCAACCTAAAAAAAATCCAGCTAAACTATAAGAAAGAATCTTATAAGCTTCTCGCCTAAATGAAACGCGAAAGGAATCCCACTGAAAAACAATCCCCAAATAAAAAACAAGAGCCAAAATCCAGGTAACCAGATAATAAGCTCCTCGATCAATGGAATAAAAAAAAGAGATGCTGCTAAAAATTCCAGAGAAAAAAAGAAAAATAGGTCGCGAAGAAATGAGCCCAAAAATAAGGGAACTCATCCCAAATAAAACTGGCAAGTCCCTGTCCACAAGAGTTTGACTTTTACCAAAAGTAAAAAACCAACCCCAAAGAAGACCGTGAATCATCATCAAAGACGCAAGCCTACCTCTAAACCTCAGACTCCATCCTGAAACCCAAATAAAGCCAGCTAAACCTAAGGGTACGCAAGAAGCGAAAAAAGCATGAGCTATTTGACTTGCCCCTATCGTTTGATTTCCCAGTGCTTTCCATCCTAAAACCGAAAGCAAGGGATCGTAAAATGCACCATGCACAAAGTAGGAACCGGACCATATCTTATGACTCACCCAGTAATTATAAGCCGGAGTGAGAAGCTCCCCTGCATGGAAAAAATCAAGGCAGTTGAATCCAAAAGAGCTGTTGAGGAAGCTTAAGAAACCGGAAACACAAAAGCATCCCAGCATTAAGTAAGTACTTATTTCTAGAACTCGGACCCACGCTGGATCGGGGGAAAACTTTTTGAAATTTGATGGCACCGAAAAGTGGGGTGAATACCTAAAATAAAGGTCTCTCAAAGGCCGAGCCAATAAAGAAATCAAGAAAACAAAACTCGGGGCAAAAACAAAAAATGAAAATCTGAGAAGATTGTTGAGCGGGCTAAATTGGGCTTCCACCAGAGGCCCCATGACTTCAAGAGGATTGCTAAAAGGAATGACAATTTTATTCCAAGCCCACTGTCCAATAATAAAACCTACTAAAGCAGATACAGTTAAATGAATCAGCCAATACAACCACTGAATCATATCTTTTGAGTCTCTGTTTTGGATGGAACCATACGCAGTCCGCTTGCAGCACTTTGCTGATCTCCTGCCTCACCAGATTCATGATATTCTGCGTCCTGATTGACTTTCCAAACATCATAAACTGTGCGTCCTTGGAGAATATTCTCCACAGTCAGCATGGCTGTCATCATCGCATGGTCTTGGTTATTGTATTTGTGCATCCCATTTCTTCCTGCCAGATGCAGGTTCGGGTAATGAGACTCTAAGTCTTTTCGCACCGTCTCCACATGTTGAACATAGTTGTCATCGTAAACAGGATAAGCTTTTTTCTGTCTAACAACACATCCATCTACCACATCTTCACGATTCCCCAAGCCTAAGGCAGCCAATTCCGACTTTGCCATTTCAATCAGTTCTGCATCTTGACTGCTCCACAGACCATCCCCTTCAAAACAGAAATATTCCATTCCGTAACAACAAAATTGAGGATCAGGCACCAAACTAGGAGACCAGCTTTTAAAGTTTTGAATTCTTCCTACTTTGACATGAGGTTCATGAATATAAATCCAATTATCCGTAAACCGCTCTGTGTCCTTTAAAATCAAAGCAACAATGAGAAAGTCCCGATATTTCAACTGATTGGCAGCCTCCAAGCATGAGGGTCGGGGAGTTAAACCGTTCACTAACTCACGGATCGGTGCAGTAGAAATCACATGTTCTGTTTCCATCCTCTGCATTTTTCCTGAGGAATTTAAAAAGCTGACCGTCCAACTTTTCGTAGTAGCATGAAACTCCAGTGACTCCACCTGACACCCCAGATGAACCTCACCCCCTTGCTCTCGAGTCTTTTGAGCAGCAGCCTCCCACATCATGCCGGGTCCTAAACGAGGGTACCTAAAAGAATCAATCAAAGTCTTAATCACTTTATTCTTGTTTTTTGATCCTCTTTGCGGAACTAAAGCAGTCCAGATTGCTGAGAACAAGGATAAGCCTTTAATTCTTTGCGCTGCCCAATCCGCAGAAATATCTTTGCAATTCATGCCCCAAACTTTTTCTGTATAGGTTTTAAAAAAAATCTGAAAAAGCCTTTTTCCAAACTGATTGGTCACCCAATCCTCAAAATTCTTAGGATTCTTGACAGGAAAAACCCTCGCCTTCCCGTAAGAAAGAACACACAGAACGGATTCAAAAATACCTAATCTAAAAAGAGCTTCCACAGCTTTTAGGGGGTAACTAAAAAATTTTTTGCGGTAGTAGATCTGAGAAGACCTGGGTCGGTCAATGAAATCCTGGGGTAGAATCTCAGTCCACAGATCTTCCACTTCTTTTGACTTAGAAAAAAAACGATGTCCTCCCAAGTCAAAGCGAAACCCATGGTATTGAACTGTCCTAGATATCCCTCCCACGTAGGTCTTATCTGCTTCCAAAACAGTAACTGACACCCCTTTTTTTGACAAAAGGTAAGAAGCAGTCAGTCCTGCTGGACCAGCACCAATACACACAACTCGGGCTTGTTTTTTCATGGCCACAAAAATAACACAGCTTCATCGAATAAAGGTATACTCTTGTGAATGGAGAATGATTTTTTGATATGAGGATAAGTTCAAAATGCACTTAGCAGTCGGAGTAGTCACCTATCATAATGAAATTCAGGAACTAGCCCGTTTTTGTAAAGCTTTTGAAATTGCGGTTCAGAAAATGCCCCCCCACCATTCAGTTGCACTTATTTGGATTGATAATGGGCACCCTCAAAAACCTTGCACTCCTTTATCCCAATGGATACCGCAGGCTGTTTGCCTGCCTTCCGAGGGAAATGTCGGATACACTCGTTCGATCAATCGCATCATGAGACAGGCGTTTGAAAAATTAGGCGTCGATGCCTTCGTGAGTGCCAACCCAGACGGCGCCTTCCACCACCTCACTTTAGAGAACTTCATTCGCCATCACCTATCTCATCCCACAGCTTTATTGGAAGCTAAACAGTTTCCTGAAGAACACCCTAAAGTATTTGACCCCCAAACTTTGGAAACACCTTGGAGCTCTGGGTGCTGCCTTTTTATTCCAAAATTATTATATAAAACCATTGGTCCCTTGGATGATCAGTTTTTTATGTACATGGAAGACGTGGACTTTTCATGGCGCACTCGAGCCATGGGATTTCCTGTAAAACTCTGCCCCGACGCCCTTTACGCCCATGCTGTGGTCAATCGAAGCGTCAACGAAGTGAGTATCCACCAGCACTACCTTTCAGCTCGATATTTAGGTTGGAAATGGGGCCATCGACGTTTTTTTCGTTGGGCTGAAAAAACACTGCTGAAAAAAAAAGGGTTCACCCGTCAAACCCTGCCTGAACTTCCAAAGCAAAGACCTTCTTTCTCCTGGAAGCAAAAAAGGGTGACTTGTTTTGGAAAAGTTTTCTCATTTGGAGAACGAAGATGGTAAAGGGCTTGGTTACCGATCAAATGAGCGTTGTTGTTCGTTTTCATGATCCGCAGCGGCTCAACCAACTGGATGAAGCCCTTTTCAGCCTGAGCTTCCAAAACTACACTCCTATTCAAGTGGTCGTTGTCGTACAAAATGGAAATCCCTCATTGATCCAAGCTATCGAGGAACTGATTTCCAAACAACCATTTCAAGTAAGTACCGAACCACTTCACAAAGTTCTATCAGTGGAAGTCCCCCCCAGCCAAGATGGAAGATCTATCCTGCTAAACCAAGGAATTCATGCCGCCAATGGCCAATACCTGGGATTTTTAGATTACGATGATACCGTTTATCCCGTCTCTTACTCCCTTCTCATTTCAAGGATTAAGAACTCCGGATTTCCCATTGCCGTTGGAGGATGCCGAATTGCCTTTCAAAGACTGGTCACTGACCTTAAAGGCAATTCCTATTATTTTACCAAGTCCAAGCGTCCTTATCTCAGTCCAGGAGAGGTTTTAAATAAAAGTAAATTGGATCTTTTTTTAAACAATTTTATTCCTATTCATTCCTATGTATTGGATCGCAAACAGATCGATCCCACTATGATAAAATTTAACCCCGAACTGAGCTGCTTCGAAGATTATGAGTTTTTACTTAAATGTGCAGCCCAGTACGAATTTGATTTTGCTGAATTAGCTACACCAGTCGTTGAATATCGCATTCGCAATGACGGATCCAACACGATTCCAACAGAACATAATAATCCACTCGTCAAACAAAAATGGGAAAATGCTCAAAAAATCATCGATCAACTCAAATCTCACTTACTAGTCCGAGTAACAGCTCAAGAACTTTCCCAGCTCCTCAAAGAAAGACATCAGCTACGTGAAATGGGAATATTCCATAACATTCAAAAAAGTGGATTTTTTAAACTAGGTCGACGACTCTATCAAACCTTAAGAAAGTTCCGCATTTTTATTTTCAGGTCGTTTCGCTACAATGACTAGATTCAAAAACTAGCTTTGTGTCGTAACAAGAATTTACCAAAGATCCCCATATAAATGATGAAAGCAAAAAATGAAATTTTTGCACCCAGGACAAGACCTGGCATAACAAACTCTGATTTGAAAACATACTGCCCTTTAGGAAGGTGCCAAGCTCTTAATCCACCACAAGCGCTTTCGGCCTGGATTTCAGCAGCCTGAGCTATCCCTTTCCAACCGGGAAAATAAACCTCATTTTCCACGAAGGTAAAATCCTCAGTAGCGTTCACACGATATTGGATTTCATTCATTCCATAACTCATCTGTTCAACTTTATTATTACTGGAGCTCACCTCTAAAGTTGCACAATTTAATTCAGATAAATTGCGCATAAGCAAAGGCGTCCAAGGTTTTTCCATGTATTGACTTAATAGGGGAGAACCTACCAAAGCCTTTCTTTGTTGGATAATCGAGGTATCATACCCGGTATGAATAAATTCACCCGTGAGATACCCTCGCCATGAAAAATCGACAAAATCCTTTGAAACAAGCCGCTTAGGCCTCGTCTGAGGAGGTGACTTCAGTACAGTAGCAATGGGTAGAGTTTTCCGAGTATCTAACCGCAACCCTTCCCAATACCACTGATTCACATCCCCCCAATGCTTCCACCCGAAATCGGATAAGGAGATAACATAAAAACCTGAAACCACGACTAAACCCAGCAATCCCAAAATCCATTTTGAACTGTGAGCAAGAAAAAGTACCACAACTCCAATTGAAAAGAGAGCAACCAAAGCAGTGCAAAAAAATTCCCTAGCTAAATGAGGCACAGAGAATAAACCCACCCCGTAACCAAGAACGATGAAAAAAGGGATAGCTCCCAGCCTCAAAAACACTGAGCAAATCGAAACATCAGAGGTCCGGTCTTTCAGAGTGGATCCTTCAAACTGATCTAAAAAAAGAATTGAAAATAGTATAAAGAAAAGCGCGACTAACCCTCGATAGTCAGAAGTGGGAAACCGAGAAATGGAGAGTAAGGGAACAAGTTGAGTGATCCCACGATAAACAGGAGATGCTAGCCCCCCCGCCATGGCAACCGCCAGAATGAATCCCAGCATCCAAATCCCATTTCTTTTTACCACCTGAATGCGAGCCAACCCCCAAAGGCAAACCATCGGAACGGTTACAAAACACGAAACCATGGAACTATCATCTCCATAGCCGTCGTTAGTCCAAACCATGAAAAGCGTAGGCCAATTTTTAATAGTCCAATTGGTTTTTTGAAATTGGTTAAAATCAGTAGACCTTGATAAAAACTCCCGCAGCCAAGTCACAGGCACTAAGTAAATGCTGGCAAGAGCTATCCCTAACCCGCAAAGGAAAAGCACATAAAAGTAAGGCCGCACCTCTGGCCATTTTAGTCTGGCCCCTTTGCAACAAAACAGAAGTTCAAGAAAGCGGATACCACCCAAAAACGCTAGATGGGAAAACAAGTTTCCAGGATAACTACCTGTGACAAAACAAAGCAATACAATTGGAATAAAATAGTTCCGCAACGACAGGACCGTCCCAGTTCGGTTCACAGCCAAATTCGCTGGCCACTGCACTTGGGTTACATAAAAGAGCCATGGCAACCAAGCATAAGCTCGAACAATATCCGGATGCTCAGCGTTTGAGTAAAATCCTCCAAAAAACTGAAAAGCAACCGCCCCTAAAAGAGCCAAACTAGGAGTTCGGACAAAAAGCCGCAGAAATAAGAAAAATCCAATTGCTCCAAACAAAATATGAAGTGACTCCATTACCACTGCCGATTGAATGGAATAAGGGAGAAGACCACTCAGAGTAAAAATCCAAAAGGGAGGGTAAAAAAAAGCGGACTGAACGGAGGCAACAAAAGGAAATCCCATGTTTTGAAACGGCATCCACTGAGGAAAATGCCCTTCGCGAATCACGGTTGTCCAATAGGCAACCATGCCATAGTAAGTCATTAAAAAATCAAAGGAAAAAAATGCTCGTCCAAAATAATGATCCCAAAAAATGGCAAGATTTTGAAAAATCAAAAACAAAACTGAAATCCAAAAAACACCCTTTTTCATGAGCAATTCCCGGTGTGTTTTTGCGAAAGAACAGACACCCTGTCTTTCACAACTTTCACCATCCTGGCTGTTGTGAATCTTTCGCAAAAACACACCGAGAACTCCTTGAGTGCACTGCAGGAATTGCTGCTTTTTCATGAAGAAATCCAAACCCTTACCTTCTGCCGCAACCCTCTCAAAGTGCGCCACAAAACCCTCAACATTAAAAAGACTCTGCGCTCAATCCGCTGAAAATGAGGTAGACGTTCTAAATGAGTTTGGAGCACTTTAACTCCTTTGATCATCCCCTTTTCTTGAGCTAAGGCGTTTTGATTCCACTGACTTAAATTGTATTCCCTGGGGAACGAGCTTAAACTCTGCTCCTTAAAAAACTCCTGATTCTCTCCACTCTCTAAGATTTTGAGATAAGAAAGTAAGTACGGATGTTGATCTCTGAAGAGTTTTTCACTAAACCGACGAGCCTGATTTAATAATTCAGCATATCGAGTAACGAGATCCTCGCACGCGGCAATCAAACCTGCTCCATCTGCCGTGATCATCACACTCCCCAATTTTTCCTTCTGAGTAATAGCGGCTGGGTTTCCGAAAGGTCCGACCACTACCGGAACCTTTCCTAAAATCAATGCTTCATAAAAAACATAAGAAAACGTCTCAGCCGACAAAGAAGGAATAGCGACAAAATCAGGCTGCCTCTGCTGAAAAAGCTTGGCTAGCGCTTTTACCTCTTTAAAGGGAATTACCTTAACCTGAGCCAGAACCTTTTTACTTGAACGCGCACTATAATAAGAACCCCAAATCTCAAGAGTAAACCCTCTCGAGACCAACCCATCTAAAGCTTCCGCTATCACTTCGCTCCCTTTGTGAAGCGCATAATGCCCAATAAATGCTATTTTCCTGCCTGGCTGTTTTTCCAACCCACCAGTTTGGAAATGCTCTGAAATATAACTTAAATCATGTCCCAGAACCTGAAGCTTAGGCGCAATCCCCTCAAATTCTTGCTGAGAAAAGGCCGCCTTAAAATAGTCCAGAATCACTGGCGACGGTAAAATAATCTGGTCCATTTTTAGCAGCACTGCATAACACCGATACCGGTAAGACTCAATCCTCAGACTCCAGTAACCATACGTTTGTTTCAGACATTGATTGCAAACTTCCAGATTTTTTTCAACACCACAAAAAATTGTTCGACCCTTGAGCAAGTTAACCGAAGGGCAAAGAAAAAAATAATCATGGACTGTCAAAAGTTTTTTTGCAATGGGAAGGTCTACCAAAACATCCACCACATCCTGAGGCCAATCCATCACGTGATGAACATGCAAAACACTGATCCAACTTCCTAATACGCGAAGAAGTTTTGAAGCCAAGTCAACATGAATGACTTCCTGAATAAAAATAAAATCCTGAAAAACCAGTTTCAGTTCAAACGAATTCCTTCCCATCCAATAAATACAAAAAACCGGATGCTCAGAATGAAGTAAATCTATGAGCCGCTTGGCATGTTTTTCAGCGCCACCTCCTGCTTCATTCCAAGGATCCGCATGAAGCGCAAACAAAAACACTTTTGACGCAGGATTGAGCTTTCTTGATTTTTGGCAAATCAGTTGAGCCAAAACAAAGAGGCACTCCATGGCTAAAGGCCGCTGGCCAACATACCTCACTACCTGAGCATTATATCCTGGATTGCGTTTCTCCAGAAGTTTGCCATTCGCCTCAGTTAAGTGTTTTTTCTCCTCGCTGGAAAATGAAGCCGTACCCGTGTGATGAACATAAGTTTCAGTGCAGATAAGGTGCTCAAAACCAACTCGCATAGCCCTTTGACACCAATCGCACTCCTCACCATAGCCTTTGCCAAAAACAGTGGAAAGCTCTCCCACGATTTCCCAAACCCGTCTCGGAATATACAAACAAAATCCCACCCCAGTAGGAGCAGAAAAATGAGGAGTTGGCACATCTAAAAAGGCAACTGCTTCAGCTATCTCCTTGGGAGTGAACCCAAAATCAGACTCAAGCCCATACGGCCATTGAAAAAGGCTAGCAATCGTGCCTTGATTCGTAAGGGGTGTGATAGATCCGGACCTAGGATGCCGTAAGCTCACTTGCTGCAGTTTTTCAAAACTTCGGGTCCAAACTTGAGTATCAGAATTTAAAAGGACTAAATCAGCTCCACCTTCAGCAAGTCCAATCGCTTCATTCGCTGTTTTGATAAAACCATGATTCACACCTCTTTTTTTAAGAACAACATCTGGCCTTTTAAAAAATTCGTTCTCGTAAAACGAATGAAGATCGGCATCGGTAGAGCCATCATCCAAAAAAATAAATTTAAGGTACTTCTCTGCTTTGGGATAAGTCTGCTCCAGAGATTCTATGAGTTTTTTAAAAAACTGTGTCCCATTGTAAACTGGAATAATGACCGAGATAGGTCTTACAGGAATCCAGTTTTTCAAGGCCGACCTTCCTTTCTAGCTCCTTCATATTCCTGTTTTTTATAAACAATAAAATTAGGACGCTTTTTTGTGTTTTCAAAGGTTCTCCACAAGTATTCACCTAAGATTCCAAGCCCAAAGGCATTCAACCCTCCAAAAAAAAGGATGAGACTTGCTAATGCAGAATATCCTGGCACGCCAATGGAACCTGTGAGCCTTGCAAAAAGGATCACGCACCCTAATAGAACTGCAAGGCCCATTCCTCCTAAGCCAACCAAGCTCAATAGCCGAATGGGTAAGTCTGAAAATGCAAAGCAGCTATCCAATAAGTATCGAATTTTCCTTTTCAATGACCAAGCGCTCTTGCCATGTACGCGGGCCCACCTATCGTATAAAACAAAATCCCGCTGAAAACCCACCCACAGGAGAAGCCCCACCAGGGTCGTATTGGACTCCTCTAAAATCAAAATCTGATTCCGAACCACCTGGTTGCAACCAAAAACATCAATTCCCCCTTCAGGCATCTCTTTTTGCACTGAGGTTCGATATAAAAACCAAAAAAGCTGAGAAAACAGCGCGCTAAAAAAAGGGTCTGAACGGCGATTCCTTTTCCCAAAAACGATATCTGCCTTTCCCAATTTGAGGCGCTCGAAGAATTGAAACGGAAGTTCCACGGACTCTTGAAGATCTGCTGCCATGACAGCAAAAAAGGGGCCCACTGCCGCCTGCAATCCCGCTCGAATTGCGGCAAACGAGCCAAAATTTCGACTCAGTAAAAGCAGTTGAGATCGGAAACCACATGCAGGAAGTAGCTGAGTCAAAACAGAATAGGATTGATCCGGACTTCCATCGACCACAAAAACCACCTCAAAATCTGTTTTTGTTTTTTTATTCATTTCCTTAAGCTGCTGGACGAGTTCACCCAGAGAATCTTGATTCTTATAAACAGGGATAATAATAGAAAGCTGACTCATTCGACCACCCAGCCATTGCAGGCTTCAATCACGCGTTGAATTTCTGATCCCGTCAAAAAAGGATGAATCGGAAGACTCACCTCTGATGATGCAAATCTCTGAGCATTTCGCAAATCCCCAACAACCTCGAATTTCCCATAATCGATCAGTGCTTTTTGATCTGAAATCAATCGAGGATAGTGAATTCCAGTCGAAATTCCACATTTCTTAAGATGCTCCTGAAAATGTTGACGCTCTGCTTTTAAGCCACGCTTTTGTACTATCACCGGGAAAAGATGCCAAACCGGCTCCTCTGCATGCCTCACTCTGGGAAGCTCTAAAGCAGGATGGCGAATTTCAGCAAGATATTGCTGAGCAATTTGAGAGCGTTTTACATTCCAGGAAGAAAGCTGCGGCAAAATAGCATTTCTTAAAAGTGCTGCTTGGAGTTCATCCAGACGGCTATTCATTCCTAATTCAGAATGGATATATTGCGAACTCTGACCGTAGTTGCGAAGGCACCGTGCTTTTTCAGCTAACTTCGTGTCTGAAGTTACAAAAGC
>Ga0302320_10004283_pt1 | contig 32467 bp, 29 predicted proteins | sample Bog_T0_3_FD_202130 | JGI IMG/M metagenome (GOLD analysis project Ga0302320, IMG submission 202130) | Peat permafrost microbial communities from Stordalen Mire near Abisko, Sweden - Bog_T0_3 | ecosystem: Environmental > Terrestrial > Soil > Wetlands > Peat | place: Sweden: Abisko, Stordalen Mire... | reverse complement strand
CGCGGCTGGCGCTCAAGCGGATTGCGCCCAGCGCCGCCGAACCCGGCGGCTTGTGGCAGACTGTCTCGCCGGGTGGACGGCAGAGTTTCTCGACCGCTGACCTGGTGGGAATTCTTGAGGCCGAACCGGAGCGAATTTCGCCCTCGGCGCTGCTGCGGCCCGTTTTTCAGGATTTTCTGCTATCGACTTCGGTCACCATCGGCGGACCGGCGGAGGTGGCTTATTTTGCCCAATCCGCGGTGCTGTTTGAGCGCATTCCGGGCCCCGGAAAATTGGGCCGCGTCACGCCGATTCAGCCGCGCTTTTCCGGGACTTTGATTGAGCCGGCCATCGGTGAGCTGTTGCGCAAACACGAGCTGACCCTGGAACGGGTTTTTGCCGAGAATCCAGCGTCGCTGGCGCAGTTGTTGGCTGCGCGTGCGATGCCAATCGAGGGAAAACGAAATCTGGCCGCCGCAGGCACGGCGCTGGACGCTGAACTTAAATCGGTAGAGGAATGGATGGGCCAACTGGACGCGGGGCTGGGCCGGTCGGCGAAGACGGCAGCCAGCAAAATGCGCTACCAGATGAATCGCCTGCGCAGGCTCGCGGCGAACTTTCAGTTGCAGCGCGAGGCTTCGCTGGGGCTGCACGCCGAGGCCATCTGCCAGGCGCTCTACCCCGGCGGCAGCTTGCAGGAACGGCTGCTGGGCGCGTCCTTCTTCTTTGCCCGCTACGGTTTTGAGCTGGCGGAAGAACTGGTCGAGCAGGCCGCCGATTCCTGCCCAGGACATACTGCGGTGTGGCTATAGAACAGGGAACAGGGAACAAGGGGCATTACAGGCTGCGGAAAAACGCATTTGAGGCTGCAAAAAGTGTCAGGGCACGACTTCAGCCGTGCCGAAGAGGTGGAACCAAACCGGTGCGGCTTCAGCCACTGAGGAACTGTAAACTGCTGAAAAGGCTTGTTTCGGGAACTCGAGCCCGGCACTCCTTCCGCAGCTGGCGGCAGGGCTGAAGCCGTGCCCTTTCAAAGCAAAGGAATGGCTACCTGAAGGAATCTCCAGGTGCTTGTATAATCCGGGGCGAGCTGTGGGGAGGTTTCAAGTGAAGCGGATTCTCTTCATCATCATCGCTGTGGGTTTGCTGGCCTGCGCGCCGGCGCAGGCGCAGAAGCAGCCGTGCGCGACGGCCGGCAACAACAATGATTTCCTGGGAATTCAGACCATCCGCCTGTGGCCCGGCGAGGCTCCTGAGGCCAAGGGGAAGGCCTGCGAGGATACGCCCACTCTGACCGTCTTTGAGCCGCCTCGCGGCGCCGAAAACGGCTCGGCAGTGGTGATCATGCCCGGCGGCGCGTATATCCACCTCGCCAGCAACCTGGAGGGCCGCGCCGTGGCCGACTGGTTCACCGCAAGAGGCTTTCGGGCTTTTGTGCTGAGCTACCGCCTCTCCTCGAACGGCTACCTGTTGCCGGTGCCGCTGCTTGACGCCCGGCGCGCCATCCAGACGGTGCGCGCGCGGGCGCGGGACTACGAAATCGACCCCGATCGCATTGTGGTCATCGGCTTCTCTGCCGGCGGCCACTTGGCTGCACTCTCCGGAACGCAGTTTGTGCCCGGCAATCCAGACGCCGAGGACCCCATCGATCGCGTCTCCAGCCGCCCGGACTACATGGTGCTGGGCTACCCGTGGATTGGGGCAATCTCCAGCGACACCTCACACCTGAGCTACTGCAAGCTCTTCAATGTGATGGACCGCTGCGAGGCGCTGCGGGCCGCGTACTCCCCGGACCTTTTTGTCAGCAAGGACACGCCGCCCACGTTCTGGTATCACACGTTCACGGACCAGACGGTTCCAGTGGAGCAGGGGCTGCGCTTCTATGAGGCGCTGGTCAAGGCGGGCGTTCCTGCCGAGGCGCACATCTTCGCCAAAGGCCTGCACGGCACCGGGCTGGGCAAGGGCGATGCGGCTCTGGACCAGTGGCCGAACCTGCTGGAGACCTGGCTGCGGGCGCAGGGGCTGCTGACGGTGAGGTCGGCGGCAGGGGCAAAGCCGTAGACGAAAAACCGTATGGAAAACGACGGGCAAGAAACAGGCTGAAAAAGTAAGAGGCGGGCAACCGGCCGAGGGAGTGGAAGGACTTCCCGGAACCGGTTGCTCGCTGGACCCTGGACCGGGTCTAGGTGATATTCTTAGTCTAGGCTTGTTCACGGCGAAAGCAAGTTCTTTTTTGAACAATATTCCGTTTTGGTGACAGCAGTCACAGGACCCCGCCGAATAGGCTCTATCTGCGTTGACTTGACACTCCTCCCCTGATACAAAAAGATGTTCCACCCGCGAATAAGACCAAACTGACCGCCGGAGCGAATCGGACCAGCATGGAAGAAATCATCCAACAAGTCGGGACTCTTCTGGTTGGCGCCGTGCCCACGATTCTGCTGTTCATCGTGCTGGTTTTGGCCTACCAGTTCCTGGTGCAGGGCCCGTTGACCTCGACGCTGAAACAGCGCCGTGCGCTCACCGAGGGCGCCATCGAAGACGCGCACAAGGCGATTGCCCAGGCCGAAGCCCGGGCTGCCGAATATGCCGCCAAGCTGCGCCAGGCGCGAGGCGAGGTTTACAAGGTTCGTGAACAGCGCGTCAAGCAGTGGAACGCGGAGCGCGACACCTCGCTCGATGCAGCCCGCAAGGCGTCTGGAGTGAAAGTAAGCCAGGCCAAGGCCGAGCTTGAAGCCGAGGCCGACGCTGCCCGGCAAAACCTGCGGGCCACCGCCGGAGATTTGGCCACGCAGGTCGTTCGCGCGGTTCTGCCGCTGGCTGCCGGGGGTTCCCGTTGAGAGATTCGATTGCGCCTGTGCGTTTTGCCGCCACTGTTGTCCAGCCCCGTCTTTTCCAGTCCCGAGTCTTCCAGCTTGCGCTCCTGGTTGCGCTTGCGGCTGCGGTTGCGGCAGCGCCCTTCAAACTTGCCGCACAGCAGGCCGCCCCGGCAACGACGAGCGATGCCGCTTCTTCGCCAACCGGCTCTTCGGCCCATGCCGCGGCCAAGCCCGAGGCTGCCGAATCCCAGGAAGATCAAGACAAGGCTTTCCGGCTTGAAGGCCCGCTGGTCAAGGCTTCCGCCAAGCTTCTCCATCTCAGCCTCGAAGCCACGGCGCGGATGTTTGAGCTGATCAACTTCGCCATTATCGTTCTGGCCATCGGCATTCCCCTTTTCCGATTTCTTCCCAGGTTTATTCGCAATCGCGGCGAGAAGGTGCGCACCGATATCGAGTCGGCGCGCAAAGTGACCGAGGACGCGAACTCGCGGCTGAGCGCGGTCGAGGCCAAGCTTTCCTCGCTCGATGAGGAGATTGCGAAGTTCAAGACCGAGGTCGAGGAAGAGATCAAACGCGACGAGGCGCGGATCAAGGCCACGCTGGAAGAAGAGAGCGCCCGCATCGTCGCCGCCGCTGAGCAGGAGATTGGCGTGGCAGCGGCTCAGGCGAAGCGCGGACTGCGGCACTTTGCCGCGGATCTGGCGATCGGCCAAGCCGCCAAACAACTGGTTCTCACGCCGGAGACCGATCGTGCGCTGCTGGCCGAGTTTGTGGCCAATGTGGGCAAGAATGGCGCGATCAGAGGAGGGCAGAACTAGATGGCCGCCTTTGTTGCCCGCTACGCCAGCGCATTTCTTGAAGTCGTGACAGCCGCCAAATTGGACACGGCTGCCATCGGGGTCGAGTTCAACGATTTTCTGGCCACATGGGACGGCAGCGCCGAATTGCGCGAGTTCTTTGTGAATCCGGCTATACCCGCCGTGCAGAAGGTGGGATTTCTTGACACGTTGAACGCAAAGCTGGGACTCCGGAAAGAACTGCGCAACCTGTTGGCGGTGCTGATCGACAATGACCGCATCGGGGCGGTGAGCGAAGTGGCCGAGGCCTATCGCAGGCTGTTGCAGGAGCAGTTGGGGATTCGCCAGGCGGAGATTGTGACGGCGCGCGAGTTGGACGCGGCGGAGCGCGATGCGCTGGTTGCCGAAATCGGCAAACTGGCTGGCGCGCAGGTGGAAGCCAGCTTCAAATTGGACCCCGCGATCCTCGGCGGCACGGTGGTGCGCATCGGTTCCACGGTGTACGACGGGTCGGTGCGCGGACGGCTGGATCGGTTGAAGGAAGCATTAGTGAGTGGTCAGTGATCAGTGGTCAGTGATCAGTTTTTCGTCGAGAAGCAGTCGGCGATTTCGGAATCAAGGGATTGAAGTCGATGACCGGGAGAGTCAGTGAGCAGTGACCGGTGGCCAGCGAACTGACCACTGGTCACTGATCACTGACCACTCAGAGGAACGAAATGGCTCAGATCAAGGCAGACGAGATTACGCAACTTCTTCGCGAGCAGATCGCGAATTACGACTCGAAGGTCCAGGTGGACGAAGTCGGGACCATCACATCGCTCGGCGACGGCATTGCCCGCCTGCACGGCCTGGATAAGGTGATGGCCGGCGAGCTGCTCAGCTTTCCGCACGGCATCGCCGGACTGGCCCTGAGCCTGGAAGAAGACCAGGTGGGCGCGGTGGTGCTGGGCGACTATACCGAACTGAGCGAAGGCAACGAGGTCAAGCGCACCGGGACCATTCTCAGCGTGCCTGTGGGCGAGGGGATGATTGGCCGCGTGGTGAATGCTCTGGGCCAGCCCATCGACGACAAGGGTCCCATCGCATCCACGAGTTCGTTGCCGATCGAGCGGCTTGCGCCCGGCATCATCGACCGCCAGCCGGTTCGCGAGCCCATGGCTACCGGGCTCAAGGCCATCGACTCCATGATTCCCATCGGCCGCGGCCAGCGCGAGTTGATCATCGGCGACCGGCAGACGGGCAAAACCGCGGTGCTGCTGGATACGATCATCAACAACGCCAAGAACGACCTGATCTGCATCTACTGCGCCATCGGGCAGAAGCGGTCCTCCATCGCGCAAGTGGTCCAGACCCTGACTGAAGCCGGCGCCATGGGACACACCGTCATCGTGGCGGCCTCGGCATCTGAACCCGCCCCGATGCTTTACATTGCCCCGTATGCGGCCTGTGCCATCGGCGAGTTCTTCCGCGACTCCGGCCGCCACGCGCTGGTCATGTTCGACGATCTTTCCAAGCACGCCATGGCCTACCGCGAGATTTCGCTCCTTTTGCGTCGTCCGCCGGGCCGCGAAGCTTACCCTGGCGACGTGTTCTATCTCCACTCGCGGCTGCTCGAGCGCTCAGCCAAGATGAGTAAAGCCAAAGGCGGCGGATCGCTCACGGCGCTGCCGGTCATCGAGACCCAGGCCGGCGACGTTTCGGCCTACATTCCGACCAACGTTATTTCCATCACCGACGGACAGATCTTTTTGGAAACGGATTTGTTCAACTCCGGCGTTCGACCGGCCGTCAACGTGGGCCTGTCGGTTTCGCGTGTGGGCTTCTCGGCGGCCATCAAGGCGGTCAAGCAGGTGGGTTCCACGTTGAAGCTCGATCTTGCGCAGTACCGCGAACTGGCTGCCTTTGCGCAGTTCGGCTCCGACCTCGATCCGCTAACGCAGAAGCAGTTGAACCGCGGCAGCCGCCTGACGGAACTGCTGAAGCAGCCGCAGTTCCAGCCGCTCACCTGGCAGCAGCAGACGGTGGTGCTGTTCGCCGGCACGCAAGGCTATCTTGACGATCTGCAAGTCTCCGACATTCGCGCATTCGAGGTTGGTCTTTACAAGTACTTCGAGAGCGCACAAACGGCGCTGATGGACAAGCTGACCGAAAAGAAGGCGCTGGACGACGACATTCGCAACGGGCTTCATGCGGCGCTCAAGGAGTACTCGGCCAACTTCAAGGCGGAACTGGCCGCGAAGGAGCCGGCTGCGGCGCCAACTGCTCCAGCGGCAGGCGCTAAGGAAACTGCTCCGGCGGCAAGCACTAAGAAATAGGAAAGGCTATGGCAAACGTCCTCGATCTACGGCGCCGCATCCGCAGCGTGAAGAACACGCGGCAGATCACCAAGGCCATGAAGATGGTCTCGGCGGCCAAGCTGCGGCGCGCACAGGAGCGGGCGCTGGCGGCGCGGCCCTACGCCAAAATGATCACCAGCGTGCTGGAATCGCTGACGCGGCGCATCGACATCTTCGATCCGGAGACGGGCAACCTGCGCCATCCGCTGTTTGCCACGCGTCCTGAGAAGCGGGTTCTTCTGATCGTGGTCAGCGGGGACAAGGGATTTGCCGGGGCCTTCAACGCGAACATTCTGAAGACGGCGTTTCAGTTCATCGGCGGCAATCCAGACAAGCAAATCGACATTGAGGCTGTGGGCCGCAAGGGCCGCGACCAGATGCGGCGCCATTACCCCTCCGCAATCAACCAAGAGCAGACGGACGACAATGGCCACACCGTCAAAATCAGGGATCGCAAGGCGCCGGTCGAGGTCACCGGCGATCATCCTGGGATGCTTTTGAAGCTTGAGAACAGCCGTGTCTTTGAGCTGGCGCAGAGCGTCATTTCCCGCTACGTGCATGAGGAGATCGACGCTGCGTACATCGTTTACAACGAGTTCAAATCGGTCATCCAGCAGCGCCTGGTGGTGGAGAAGCTGTTGCCCCTGCTCAAGATCGGCATTCCGCAGATTACGGGCGCCGTTGAGCCCACCGAAGAGGAACGCGAGCGCGCCGCCGAAGCCGCTCTCAGCGCGGGCATCCTGCTGGAGCCGGTCGATACCGCGGCCGCCGACGAGGAAGCGAAGAAGTTCGGCACCGCGGAAGTGGACTACATCTACGAGGAGCCCGCGGAGGAACTTTTCAACGGACTTCTCCCGCAATATGTTTCTTCCATGCTGTACCACGCGATGACGGAGTCGGTCGCCGCGGAACATGCGGCGCGCATGACGGCAATGGATTCGGCTACCAACAACGCCTCGGATATGATCGACTCGCTCACGCTGCTGATGAATCGCGTGCGCCAGGCGGCCATCACCAAGGAGATCATCGAGATTGTTTCCGGCGCGGCGGCGCTGCAGTAAGTGTTCAAGAAACTGCTTTGTGTCAGGGCACGACTTTAGCCGTGCCGAAAAGGGCGGAGCAGACAACGGGCTTTAGCCCCTGTTTTGAAAGGGCGCGGCTTTAGCCGCGCCGAAATGCGGCAAGAAATAAGAGGGGGCTTTAGCCCCCGAGGCAATGAAAAATGGCAGAAAACATCGGCAAGGTAATTCAGGTCTCCGGTCCCGCGGTGGACGTGCAGTTTGAAGAAGCGACGATGCCGTCGATCTACCAGGCGTTGCGCGTAACCAGTGATGGATTCAATGTCCCCACGCCCATCAGCGTCATCCTCGAAGTCCAGCAGCACCTGGGCGAGGGACGCGTCAGAACCGTGGCCATGGAAGCCACCGACGGCATGGTTCGCGGCATGAAGGTGATCGACCTCGGCGGCCCGATTAAAGTGCCTGTGGGCAAGGAGACGCTGGGCCGCATCATCAATGTCATCGGCGAGCCGGTGGATGAGCTTGGCCCCATCGGCGAGAAGAGCCGCATGCCGATTCACCGGCCCGCGCCGCTGTTCGACGAACAGACCACGCATGAGGAGATGTTCGAGACCGGCATCAAGGTCATCGACCTGATCCAGCCCTTCCTCAAGGGCGGCAAGATCGGCCTGTTTGGCGGCGCAGGGGTGGGCAAGACGGTCGTCATTATGGAATTGATTAACAACGTGGCCAAGAACCACGGCGGCTACTCGGTGTTTGCCGGCGTGGGCGAGCGCACTCGCGAGGGCAACGACCTTTGGCTGGAGATGACCGAGTCCGGCGTCATCAAGCCGGGCGACTGGGCCAACTCGAAGTGCGCGCTGGTTTACGGGCAGATGACCGAGCCGCCCGGAGCGCGCCTGCGCGTGGCCCTCAGCGCGCTCACCGTCGCCGAGTACTTCCGCGACGTGGAGGGCTCTGACACGCTGCTGTTCATCGACAACATCTTCCGCTTCACGCAGGCTGGCTCTGAGGTTTCCACGCTGCTGGGCCGCATGCCGTCCGCCGTGGGCTACCAGCCCAACCTGGCCACGGAGATGGGTGAGCTGCAGGAGCGCATTACTTCAACCAGCAAGGGTTCGGTCACCAGTGTGCAGGCCGTCTACGTGCCGGCCGACGATTTAACCGACCCAGCCCCGGCCACCACCTTTGCCCATCTGGACGCGACCACCGTGTTGAGCCGCCCGCTGTCGGAGCTTGGAATTTACCCCGCGGTAGATCCTCTGGCATCCACCTCGCGCATTCTCTCCGCGCGCATTGTGGGCCAGGATCACTACGACGTGGCCCAGGGCGTGAAGCGCATTCTGCAGCGCTACAAGGACCTTCAGGACATCATCGCCATTCTGGGCATCGACGAGCTTTCAGAGGAAGATAAGCTCACCGTGGCCCGCGCCCGCAAAGTGCAGAAGTTCCTCTCGCAGCCCTTCCACGTGGCCGAGACGTTTACCGGTATTCCTGGGGCGTATGTGAAGGTTGCCGACACGGTGCGCAGCTTCAAGGAGATTATTGCCGGCAAGTACGACGACATTCCCGAGCAGGCTTTCTATATGAAGGGCGCCATTGAGGAAGTGCTGGCAGAGGCCGAGAAGCTGAAGGCAACGGTGTAAAAGCAGGGGTCAGAGATCAGGGGTCAGGGGTCAGTAACTGCCGGTTCTTCCGGGTCTTTACTGACAACTGATCACTGTTCACTGACAACTGAATCCTGAAAGGAGCCCATGGCAGACAAAAGCAATCAACTGCGAGTCCGGCTGGTTACTCCCGAGCGCACGCTCTTTGAGCACGCGGCGGTCGCGGTCGAGCTGCCGGCGAAGTCGGGCTACATGGAGGTGCTCTACGGGGCCGCGCCGCTGATGGCTGAGTTGGGCGCCGGCGACGTCACTGTGCACGGCGGGGCAGAGGGAGAGCCTGGTGGTTCAGAGAGCATGACCCGCTACAACGTGAGTTGGGGGTTTGTCGAAGTGCTGCCCGATCGGGTCACCATTTTGGCCTCCGACGCTCTGAAGCCCGAGGAGATCGACGTGCCCCGCGCCGAGCAGCAGCTCGACCGAGGCCACAAGGAATGGAACGAGGCTGGCGACAGCGAAGAGGCTTACGACAATGCTCTCCGCGTCATCGCCGAGGCTGAAGCCAAGCTGGCTACGGCGGCGGAAAAGCACTGAGACAGCTTCGCAGATTGCTGTTTTAGATAGAAAGGCCCTGCTCCCGCGAGCAGGGCCTTTTTGCAGCAGCCAAGATCGGTCAAGAATGTATTTGCACCGCCTTCCAGCCCGATGTATCTTCGTCTGTGCGTAGAAGAGCAAGCGGGGTGCGCTTCCAACTGCGCTGGAGGAAACTCGCAATGCAGCCTGTACGATCGGATCGCCGGCTTGGCTTCGTGCGGTGGCTCTTTCTGTTTGCCCTCCTGGCCATTGCTTTTCATCCACGAATGGCCTTTGCGGCCACCAAGGTGGTTACGGATGCGGACAAGGGCAGCGATGTCGAGTTGAAGGTTGGGGATACGCTCGAAGTCCGTCTGGCTTCGAATCCCTCCACAGGGTACATGTGGTACGTCCATCCCAAGTCGACCGGCTTGTTGAAGTTGAATGGCCAGACGCAGACCGATGCCACAGAACCGGGCGTGGGCCGGCCCATCGTTCAGGTGTTCACCTTTCAACTTAAGCGAAAGGGCGACGGGATTCTTCTGCTCCGCTACGTTCGCTCCTGGGAAAAGCCTGCGCTCGGCGAAGAGCAATTCAGCCTGCACATCGTGAGCGAGTAGAGGCGCTCTGAAACGCCCATCGTGTTCTTTCATCCGGCCGCGGCGTAGGCCGTGTGCCCTCTCCGGAACTCCCGATTACCGGACGGTTCGGGGTTGGCTTTTCGTCCCTCTGTGCAAGCCGGCCCGCGAGCGCATACAATTCTCAATGTAATGGCTAAAGCGAAGGAACGGATTTTCGAGGTTACATGCCCGGATTGCGGGGCGATGCTCAGGATCGATGGAGTCACCGGGTTGTTGGTGAGCCACACTTCGGCGCCGCGCAAGCGGATGTTTGAGGACCTGGAGGGCGCGGCCAAGGCGATGCGCGAGCAGGACGAGCGCAAGGAGTCAATCTTCCGCCAGTCGGTGGATGCGGAGAGGAACAAGGCCGATTTGCTGGAAAAGAAGTTTGCCGAGGCTATGCGCAAAGCAAAGGACGCGCCCGCGGGCAAGCCGCTGCGGGAATTCGACCTGGATTGAAGGGATGCTGCTACGAATGCAGGTAAGGGCTAGGGCGCATTCGGGTTAACTCTTTACCGTCGAGATGGACATCATAGCCCGCCCACCCATTGTGCAAAGGACGCACAATGGATGGGGCACAGCCGACGTGTTAACACTTGAGTTGAAAATGCTCTAAAGCCCTGACCTGCCAGTCCGGTAACCCGAAAAGCGGTGTGAGCTTTTTGGACCTTCCCACGGCTTGCGGCTTCGGGCGATACTTGAAAGACCGTTCCAGCGACCGCGATCCGGAACGGGAGGAGAGTTTATGGTGGTTGTGCCGCTTACCAAGTCAGCTTACGAATCTGAGCCTATGCCCCGCACCTGCGAGGCGAAATCCACAAGTTGGGCCGGGCTTGCCGCGGGCGGAACCCTGTTGGCAGGCGGACTGCTCTTGCTGACGGGGCGCCGTCGCGCCGGGCTGGTGGCGGCTGCCGCGGGGGCGACCCTGGCGCTGCTTGACCAGAAGGACACGCTGCGCTCCTGGTGGAATTTGGCGCCGGTCTATATCGACGAAGTGCAGCAGGTGCTCAACCAGGTGCAAGCCGGCGTGGAAGATATTGCCGCCAAGCGCGAGAAGCTGCGCAGGATTCTGGCGCCAAGAGGTTAAATTCCCAGTTGCTTGCGGCCCGCTTCGCTGATGCGGTGGGGCGTCCATCTGGGTTCCCAGACCAGCTCGACCTCGACTTTGCCGATGTCGGGAATGCCGGCGAGACGATTGTTTACCTGCTCAAAGATGAGCCCGCTGGCGGGGCATTGCGGGGTGGTCAGGGTCATGGTCACCTTGACCCACTGGCGCGGCCAGGCCGGTTTGGAGTCTGGGTCGGGGCCGGTTGCGACCGCGTAAATCAAGCCCAGATCCACGAGGTTCAGCTTCACTTCCGGGTCGAAGCAGTCGCGCAGCGCGGTAAGAATGTTGGCTTCAGAAAGCATTGGCTAGTTTTTCCGCTCGACGATGTAGCACGCGATCGACTTCAATCCTTCGGCCCGGCTGCCGTAGGGCGCGAGGGCGGCGAAGGCTTCCTCGATCAATTGCGTGGCGTAGCGCTGGCTCTGCTCGAGGCCGAAGACGGCTGGCCACGTGGCCTTTTCCGTGGCCAGATCCTTGCCCGCGGTCTTGCCCAGTTGCGCCGAATCGACGGTCATGTCGAGCACGTCATCCATGATCTGAAAGGCCAGGCCTGCCTTGCGGCCGAATAGGTCAAGGCGTTCCACGTCGTCGGCGCCAGCTCCGGCGTAGACGCCGCCAGCCACGACGCTAACCCGGATGAGCGCGCCGGTCTTGGCGCTGTGGATGGCCTGGACCAACTCCGGTGTGGGCTTGATGTGCTCGCTTTCCAGGTCCAGCACCTGGCCGCCAATCATGCCCTCGACGGTGCCGATGGCGTTGGCAATGAGGCCGATGATCTGGACAGTGGCCGCGGGCGGGGAGTCCAGGCCGGCCAGCACCTCGAAGGCGCGGGTTTGCAGGGCGTCGCCGGCGAGGATGGCGATGGCCTCGCCAAAGGCCACATGGCAGGTGGGCTTGCCACGGCGCAGGTCGTCGTTGTCCAAAGCGGGCAGGTCGTCGTGGATCAGCGAGTAGGTGTGGAGCATCTCGATGGCCGCACCCAGCCGGGCAATTCCCGCAGGTAAAGCGCCCGCGATGGTGACAGCGGCCTGCATAGCCAGCACCGGCCGCAGGCGCTTGCCCCCGGCAAAGGTGGAGTGGCGCATGGCGCCATGAATCGAAGCAGGGACAGTTTCTACGCTCGGGAGCAGCTCTTCCAGCGCCCGATCGGTCAGGTCAGCGCCCTCGCCAATCAACGATTTCACATCGACAGCCATTGCTCTCATGATAGACGAAGTTGGCTCAATCTTCGCTCCAGTAAACATAGAGCTGTGAGCAGCAGGAGCGCCATTCCGCTCAGCCAGCGCCCGGCGAGGACGTCGGGGGTGGTCGTCCAATCCACGGTCAGATTCAGTGGGCCCTGTGGGACGGGCACGGCGATCAGACCGTCGTCGCGCCTGGGCAGGCCGGTGACCGGTTGGCCATTGACCTTTACCTGCCAGGCGGGATAACTGCGCAGGCGAAGAATCAGGAAGCCGGAATGAGGGGTGACTGCGGCGATCCGCAGATGTTCAAGCCGGGCTTGTCCCCGGTTTGGCCCGGCGCTTAGCGCGGGGTCTGGGACCGCGGCAAAGGTTGCCTCGCAACTGCCCTGGCCCGCATCCCACACGGGGGCCGAGTCCGGCGTCCCTGTCCCTTTGCCCAACTCGATGGAGGGATCGCTGACCAGGCAGGCGCTGGGCAGCCCCGTGGCCACCAGGGAATCATCGGCGCCGATGGGCGCGTACTCGTCCGATCCGCCCACACCACTGCCTGAGTGGTATGTGGCCAACAGGCCCGGTACGGCGTCCTCCTCATCGCAGGGTTGGAAAAAGACCTGTTCCGCGACGGTGGTCAACGCGAGAAAAATCGCGGTGCAAGCAGCCAGAACGGCAATCCGCCGCCAGAGCCGGGCAGAATTCGCAGGCCAGACCGCCCCGGCGAAGAAGACTGCCATCGGCGCTTCCAGCACCACCAGCCAGCGCCATGGAAACTGCAGGAACCGGAGCTTCGGCAGCGAGTTCCAGAGCGGCAGCGAGACGGGGAACTGGAGGAACAGAATCACTACGGGGATAAGGGCAAGGGGAATCCACCATTGGCGCTGGCCGGGTAAACGACCGCGCAGCCAGCAGACCAGGAGACCGCAGAGGGCAACTGCGATCATGGCCACGGCGATGAGCGAGGCCTGGTGCAGCACGAAGTCATGAAAATTCAGGGCGGGGTCGGCATGACGTGCAAAGAGCCAACTGTTCTCGATCCTCTGGCCGAAATCGGCGGCTGCTTGCTGCAAATCGGCCCAATGCTGCTCCCATACTGCGGGAATCAGATAAATGGCGGCCAGCGCAACTCCCAGAGCGGCGCTGATCGCGGCACGGAGCACCGGGACCCATGATTTTTGAAGCAGGGCGGCAGCCAGCGCGACGGCGGCCAGCAGGTAGCCGGCCATGACCCCCAGCGGAGCGTTCGAGAGCCAGGCGCCAGCTACAACCAGCGCCAGGGGGGCGGTGGAACCGTCAAAGACTCGACGAACTGCCGAGCCTGATGGATTGCGATCTCTGAGGATCAACAGCAGCAGCAGCGGAATCCAGAAGCCGCCGGAAAGCTCTCCGAAGGCCGAGCGCTCGTAAGCGGTGAATAGGGCATAACCGGAAAACAGGGCCGCGCAGCCGGCCAGGGTTGCGGGACCGTCGGCAAGCGCCTGGCGTGCGAGCGCGCGGGTAGCCAAGCCTGTGGCGGCGAGCATCAGAAAGGTCAAGACCACCGGAACGAGCCCCCAGGGCAGGACCATTCCCAGGGCCGCGCCCAGCATCCAGGTCAGCGGGGGGTAAAAAACAAATCGCGGTTCGCCGGCGCCGAAGTTCGGGCTGGGCGTCCAGTGGGGGTAAAGGATTCCCTGGCGCCAACTGTTCTGCGCATCCAGCCAGGAGAGCAGGTGGAAGTCGAAGTCGTGACCGCAGGTGTTGCCGCGAAAGAACTGAGGCGCGATGGCCACGGCGGCGGCGAGCAGGATGATGGCTGGGCCGATGAAGCCCTTCAGACGGTCTGCGGAAGGCTGACTCATGGCAGCAGACGCAGCGTGTGCCGGGTCTGGGCGGCTACGGCTGCCGGGGTAAAGGGGAGCGCGAAGGTCGTCCCGCCGTACCAGTCGTTCCACTGGTCGCGGAAGTAAGGGCTGAGTGGGTCGCCGCTCTCGCCCAGCGTGATGTTCTCCGTGGAGCCGTCGATGTTGCTCCAGTCCATGGTGAATCGCTGCGATGGGCCGTGTTCGCCGTCGGCCTGCTTCACCGTGGTCGTGTCACCGCTGAAGGGCTGGGGTCCGGTTCCAGCCACGCGGCCGACAATCGGCAGAAACCGGGCCAGCGGATGCTCAATGTCGAGCACATGCCAGCTTCCGTAGGTCCATTCGGCCACGTCGGAGGGAGCTTTGCCGTCTTCCATGCCCTTGCGGACGGCTTCGGTCAGCAGCGCGTCCCAGTTCTTGTAGGCTGGCGGAAGCCAGTCGGGGTTGGCGTGCATGACGATCTCTTCCTCGGCAAAGCTCGACTCGGACCAGCGGTAGTCTTCGGCATCCTTGCCTAGCTTGGGCACGAGAATCAGCGGCCATAGGGCCATCCTCGTCTGGGTCACAATCGAAGCGGCGGCGGAGTCGGTGGTCAGGCGGCCATCCCAACTGCGCATCAGGTCGGCGGCCTTCTTCAGGCGGTCGTCTGCGCCGGGAGTGTGGTCGATGGCGTAGGCAAAGCGATGGCCCAGCTCCTGATCCACCTCGCTGTAGACGTCGTTTTGGACGGCCAGCATGTCTGCGGGCTTGAGCTGATCGCGGCCTTGCAGCATTTTGTAAATGCGCTCGGTGCGATAGGGGCCGGCCCATTCCAGCGTCAGCGGGTAGGGCGATTTGTCGGTGGTGACGCGGGAATTGGCTGTCGCCAGGAAACCCGATGGGGGATCGAAAGCGTTCGGCAGCAGGTCGAACGGGATGTATCTCGGACAGATCCCAGCACAGTCAATGTACCCCCATACAGAGCGCGTGTCGTTTGTGCCGTGAGGGAGAGGCACATCTGGTATGCCGACTCCACCTCCACGGATGGGCACCTTCCCGATCGCGTGATAAGCAATATGCCCTTGATCGTCGGAGTAAACCACATTTTGAGTTGGCCAATTCCATGCGCTTAGAGCGGCCGAAAACTCCGTCCAATTGGAAGCTGTATTGATTTCGTAGAGCGGAATCGCATTGAGCGCCGGATCATAGAGGGTCCACTTCAGCGAGATCGATCGCGTTTCTTTTGTAAGAAGGGGATTCAGCAGCGGCCCATGCGCTGTTGATCGAACATCGAGCTGCACGTCCTTGCTTCCGCGTACGTGAATTACTTCGTGGTCCACGGCAAGCGGCTTCCATTCGCCGTCGATGTCCTCAAAGTTGCCTTTGCCATCGAGCTTCTCGATGTAGAGATCCTGCACGTCGGCGTAGAGCGCCGTAAATCCCCAGGCGACGTGCTCGTTATGCCCGGCGATCACGAAAGGCATGCCGGGCAACGTAACGCCTGCTGCGTGAAAGCCCGGCGCCTTCAGATCGGCCATGAACCAGATGTTAGGCTCGGTGAGGCTGAGGTGCATATCGTTCGAAAGCATCGGCTTTCCGCTGGCGGTGTGACTTCCGGCGATGACCCAGTTGTTTGAGCCCAGCGTGCAGCCTTCGCAGGTGGAAAGGCCGAGCAATGCGTGGAGGGAACGCAGGTCCTCGCCGGAAGATGCCGGCTCAGCATTGAAAGGGCACGACTTCAGTCGTGCCGCAGATGCGGCAAAACATGCTCGGGCTTTAGCCCCTGAGGGAATCTTTGTTGAGTCATTGGCATTCCCTCGGGGGCTAAAGCCCGCCATCTCTATTTGCTCGACATCGGCACGTCTAAAGACGTGCCCTTTCAAAGCACCTTTCAAAGCTCCGTTCGAAGAGTCAACGCTTGCCTGGGTGTTGTCGTCGTCCTCGTCTTCGTTGGTTCCAGGCGGCGCGGGATGCGGCTGGCTCCAATCGATAACCTCGCCGGTGGGCGGATGATCGCGCCACGAGCCGACCGGGTAAAGATCGGCCTCCAACTTCGGATCGTGGAGATCGCGCGAAATCTCTTCGCGCGCCATCTTCGTATACCAATGGGTGTCGAGGTCCTGCACCATCATCAGGCCGATGGCGATGGAGTCCACGCCGGTCCACGGCTTGGGGCGATAAGCGAGCAGCTTGAACTCAGCCGGAAGCGAGTTCTGACTTCGCGCGATAAAGAGGTTGACGCCGCGGGCGTAGTCGTCGAGCCGTGCGCGATCGGCCGGGTCCAGGTTGGCGTAGATGCGCCGGGCGGTATTCCGAAACTGGAGGACCCGCTGGGCTTTATCGTGCTGCACGAACGATGGGCCGAGTACTTCCGCCAGCTCGCCGTTGGCATTGCGGCGGAATGCATCCATCTGCCACAGGCGATCCTGTGCGGTCACGTAGCCCTGAGCCACAAAGAGGTCGTCCAGCGTGGCCGCCTCGATATGAGGCACGCCGTGCGCATCGCGGCGGACGGTTACCGGAGCCGAGAGACCGGAAAGATGCAGGTCGCCGTCCAGAATCGGCAGAGCCGCCTTTTCCGCCCCGCGAAGCCAGAGCACTCCGGCGGCCGCGGCCAGCAGCGCGAGCGTCAGCAGGCTGGCGGCGGACCAAAGAAGAATCCGCAGCCAGCGCCGTCCGCGGACATGCGGCCCTGGCACAGCATAGTTTCGAGGCGTTTGGGCAAGAGGATCTGGAGCGTCGTTGGTAGGCATCGGTCATGAACAGGATACCTCCGCAGCGGCGCCGATGCCATGCAGTGCGCTGGGGCCGGGTCCAAAGGCTATCGGAAGGGAATCCGTCCATCCGGTTGGTTTGACGCCCTGGAGCTCACGCTTCGCAAAACTGGCCCATCATGGGGCCTGGGCAAAACGGTCTCCGCGCCGCCACGTGCCGAAATCCTTCGTCAGCTTGCACGACTGGAGCTTCCCGTTCTCGTGGAACTTGGCTCCGCCGCCGCGGCCGTCGGCGAAAAAGCCTCCACTCATGCAGGGAACTCCCTGCACCAACTGGTCTCCCGCAAGGTAACACTGCTTCAGCTTCCCGCTGGGATAAAACGCCGTAGCCGAGCCCTCGCTGGGTCCGAGCCAGCTACCGCCGGAGCATACATAGCCGAGTACAGGCGAATCGTGGCTCAGCATGAGATATTTCGGCTTGCCGTCCGGAAGCAGAGCGATGATGGAGCCGGAAGGCGCCTGGGCCTCACCGAATGCCGTCTCTCGCGAGACAGTACACCGGTTCAGATGCCCGTCCGCATAAAACCACGCGTACCCTTGCGCGCAAGCGTAGCCCTCGATCTCCGACGGTTGCTGGAGCGTACTGCGATGCAATTGAGGTTGGGGCTCGGTGCTGCCCGCAGCTTGCAGACCGCAGAACAAGAGCGCGAAAACGATGTCCTTCCTCATACCTTTCTCCTCTGCCGGAAATGCCGTTGGAGACGAAACGTCTCTGCTCCTGCCTAATTCGATGCAGCGTTCTTATGGGAATCTCTCAGTTCCTTGACGATCTGGCGCGTTCTTGAAGAGGCTTTCAATTGATCGAGCAGCAGGTCGGTGACATCCACTTTTTCCACCGAACTGCCGGCATAGGCCAACTCGGGCACGATAAGGACCACCTTCGACTGAGCGGCTACAGCCGGAAACACAGGCTGTAGCATCTCCAGAATTTTGGTGATCGGAGCCTCGCCGGCCAACTGTTTGTGGGCCAGTTCCTGGGAATCGCTGCCCCACTGATTCAGCTCAGCGATTTTCTTCCCGTCGTTTGCCTGCTTTGCCAGTTCCATCTCAGCGTGCTTCTCTTTCAGCTTCGCGGCCCAGAGCGGCGAGCCGTAGAAGGCTACAACGATCGATGCCTTGTCAAAGGTGCCCACCTTCACCGTCTGGGCCACGCCTGCTCGCGCGGCAACGAAGGAGGCCAGGGCAATCAAGGTCAACCTGAAAAATGCTTTCATTTCAGTTTCCTTTCCGTTTCGACAGCAATCCTGCCATGAGAAAGAGGAGACCTGGCGCTGCAACCAAGAAGGGAAACGGCCCCCGAGGCCACACTCCGGAGATGTGCCGAATCCAGGCATAAAACCCGATCAAGCATCCAATGGCGAAGATTCCTCCCCACATCTCACGAAACCAAGACACCGCTAATCCGACACAAACCCCAATCGGAAAGAGGGCCAGGCCGACCCAAGTCTTAAGGCCCAGTCGTGGACCTCCGCCTCCGATGCTTTCGCCGATAACGAACATGAGAATAAAAGCTACGCTGAGGGCGCCCCATACGCGAGCCGTCCAGCGCAATACGAGCGCTAAAGAATCCGTTGCCATAGGCTCCTCCTCAATATCATTGGGCTATTCCTTTCCGCGGAGTCTGTCCGCTAGCTCCACTATCGCAGCGCATGGACCGAAAAGGAGCTTCTCAATGTGTGATGAATGATTGAAGAAACTCTTCAGAGCACTTAAAAACGAACCGAATCACGGATTAACCGGTAAGAAGCGGCTTTGAACGGCCAGATGGGCGCCGACCTGGGCAGAGATCTCGCGCGCCGCCTGGCTCTGGGCATCTCCCAACTGCTGAACAGGATACTCGTAGCTGTCTGACCAGACCAGTTTCGCGCTATGCACGTCCACCAGCCGCGATGTGATTCTGACACGATCTCCGACGTGTTGAATCGAGCCGTCGAGCACCATGTCCAAACCCAGGACGCGGGCCATGAAGGCCGTCGAAAGCCGGGCGCGCTGATAGCTGTAGACCGTAGACGGCGAAAGTACGTGCACGCCTTCGATCTTTGACAGTCGCGCCGCCAGCAACTCCGTCAAGCCGCGAGGAAACGCGCCGCAGTCCAACTCGGGGCTCCGGCACTCGAAAGGGATGACCGCGATGCTGGCGATGTGTTCGCCCGATGAAAGATAGCGCGACGGCCGGTAGAATTGCCAATAGACAAAACCCAAAATCACGCAGAGCAGACCTGCGGCCAGCAAAAACCGCCCCATGCGCCAAATCGATTGCGGCGTCGCTCTTGACCGCGATTCGATGTCGTTCTCCGGCCCGTCCTGCACAACACTTCCCACAAACCGATATCCACGCTTGGGAAGCGTTTCTATGTATTTGCCTGATTCGCTCTCGTCACCCAGCGCTTTGCGAAGCTGCGAAATGTTCCGTGCAAGCCCAATCTCTTCCACGGTTGTATCCGGCCAGACCTCCGCCATGAGTTCGGCCTTTGCCACCACCCTTCCATGGTGCCCCAGCAGCACACGAAGGGTCTCCGCCACTTTGGGAGCAAGCGGTACCACTGCTTCATCTCGAAAGAGAAGCCGTTGCCCGGAGTCGTAGCGAAACGGGCCGAAACGGTACACCGGATGATCAGTTTGACCCATGGCTCCCCGCTGGACCGCGATTGCAGAAGCGGATGTGCCACTCCGGCAATGGTCAAATCAGGCGAATCAAACAGCCAACATTTCCCTGCATCGATTTTATTTCTTTTCACGGAGCGATTGCACACAAAACAAGGGGCAGACCTGGACAGAATTGGAACCTTCACAGCAGTGATACGGGGCAAAATCACCTGTCCCCGCCAAAAAGCGCGATAGCTAAAAGGGCAAGCATAACGATGGTAAAAATCACGACCCCTTTCTGGCTTGGCCCATGCATCATTGGATAGCCCGGATAAGCTGGATAAGCAGGATCGCCTGGGTAAGTGCGCTCAGGAGAACTGATAGCCGTCAGGCGGAGCTTGATCAGCTTTCCTGGCTCCAGGTCTGTCAGCCGGATATTGAGTTCGTCGCCCCGATTCGTCCTATAGGAGCCGTACCTCACCTTCGTGATGGTCCCATTCACGGCCATTCCCGCCGGGAACACTGTGGCTCCGTTGACTACTACATCCCTGGTCACCGCAAACCGCACAGGCTCGCCAAGCGTTGCGTCCGCTGCCGAGAGCGAATCAAGCGTGGATAACTCGACTTGTGTCCCGTGTGCTGTGGCGATCAGGATTGGCTGAACCGTTGTTGCAACCGCCGCTGCCGGAGCTGGCTGTTGGGGGGCCTGTTGCTGAACGCCGGCGATAGTCTGCTGGGCCGCCAGCAGCGGGCAAAGACTTATACAAAGAACGGTTTGAAGCAAGGAACGGATCATCGCAACTCCTTCAAAAAACTTCCAGAGTCCGATGTTAGGGGGATTGTTTCGCCGGCTGAAGGCCGATTAGGACAGAATCAAGACTGTCCTAATGGCTACGCTAGAGCCGAATGCGGCTCTTCCTGGCGGCGCAGTTCAGCAAGCGTCGGCTCGTTGAGCAGGGTGAAGCGAAGCGGAAACACCCCCGCCGGCAAATCGAGGGCGGTGACTGAGTCGCAGACCACCCCAGCGGTAGTGTCCAGCCCGCGCTTCCACCCGGGGCGCACAGCATCGCGCACCAGCAGGCTTTCCGGGGCCAGGCCGGCGGCGATCAGCATGGTCTGGGCGATGCGCTGAAAATCTTTCCAGCGCGAGGCGATGCCCACCAGCAATCCTGGGGGAGTGGGCAGATAACGCTTGAGGTAGGCCTGCAGCTCGGGCGCCACGGGTTGCACATCGAGCACAGTGAGTTCTGTGCCGGAAGGCAGCAGCTTACGAACGCGCGCGGCCTTGCTGGGCAGAACCACGGGCATCGCGCTCTCAAGTCTGCCGCCGTGGGCGCATTCATCCGGCGCACAGCCGACGACTGGAAGCACGAGCTTCTGCTTCATCTCGTGGATGATGATGCGGCGCAGCTCCGGGTCGGGCTCGATCACCAGCCAGTGAGTCGGAGGCTCAACGGAGAGCCAGCGGCGGAGGCGAGATCGGACGAAAGCTTCAGGCGCGCCAAGCCTGCGCCCCTTTGCCGCCATTTCGCCGATGAGCTGATCGACCGCAATCTCCGGCGAGAGCGGGGCAGCGGGCCGGGTGGCCTGCACGTATACCCCACTGCCGTGACGGAACTCAAGCCAGCCCTCGCGTTCCAATTCGCGATAAGCGGCGCTGACCGTGTTGGCATGAATGCCGAACCTGCGCGCGAGTTCCCGCGTGCTGGGCAATCGCTGGCCGGGGAGCAACTCCTTGCAAAGAATGCCCAGCACGACCTGGGTGATCAACTGCTCGCGCAGTGAGACTTCGCCGGTACGGTTGAGCCAGAGTCGCATGGGATTATCCGGCCACCGGCTCGGGAACCGGTGCGTCGAGTCCCGTTGATTTTCCTCGTCCGTAGATCGCAATCAGCGCGACCAGGAGCAGCAGGATGATGCCCAGCACCAGCAGGCTGCCCTCGGGTCCGTCCGTGCCGCCGCTCCACAGCGCGTTGCCGGCCGGGCTGGTCGTCAGATAGTGGCCCTGGGGCTGAAAGCCGCTGTCCGCGGCGCCGTAGAAGTAGGTTTCCGCCCAGTCCCATGCCGCGTGGCAGCCAATGGCCCACCAGGCTGAACCGGTGACCCGCACGCTGACGCAGAAGACGAAGCCGATGGCCGCGGCGGCAAAGATGCCCACCCAGTTCTCTCCGATGTTGTTTGTATGGATGAAGCCGAAGAGGGTCGAGGTCACCCAGGCGGCCTGCCAGAAGCCGGAGCCGGGCTTCTTCTTCAGGTGCAGCAGAAGGCAGGGAACCAGCCCCAACAGGGCGATGACATAGACGCCCCAGATGGTGTTGCCGTTGACCATCGGCAGAGAGTCCATCCAGATGAAGGCGATAATGCCCGCGTTGCCCTGTGATCGCAATAGCAGGTCGAGACTGACGACCGCAATGACGGCGAGCGCCCACCAGAAGTTGATGCCCCTGGTGAGAGTGAACTGAAGAAAGCAGCGGAACATGCCCTCTTCTACACAGCCCACCAGGAGAAAGGCGATGGCCCACAGCGCGCCGAACTTGAGGATTGCAATTCCTGAGAGCGCGATGGGTCCAAAATGCAGCCATCCGCCCAAGGCGAGAGTCCCCACCAGCGCCGAAAGCGCCGCCAACCCGGCAGCCAGTCCAGAGACGAAGTGCAGCGGACGCCGCGGTCCAGTCAGGTTGTAGTCCAGAATCTTGCGCTGGTCCATGCGCGACAGAAGCACACCCGCCGCCACCATGGCCAGCAGCGGCACCAGCTCTTGAAAGATCGCCGCAGTGGGAGAGAAATCGAAACTCATTAGAGCGGGATAAGACCCAACGGCCACCGTCCCCAGAAGCCGGTTAAAGATGCGAAAAAGAATCACTGCAATCACCACCACCCAGGCGACCCGCAGGCCCTGGCTGCCGATGAAGATCCAGTGCAGACCGTGAAGCTCATTCGCATCATCGCCAGGGTCCCTGGGATCGAGTGGACCACGTCGATCCGCGGCAGCCTCGGCTGGCGGTGCTTCCGAGGGTGCGGGTTGCGTCTCCGGGCTTACCGGATTCATAGAGCCTCTTTCAAAATGAAACAGACTTGGGCGCGCTGAAGTGTGCTGATGGAAAGATACTCTACGCACGGACTCGTTGGGGAGTTCCGCGGTCAGAAGGATTCAGGCCATTCACGGGCGGCGTGCCAAATCCCCAGAATTTCGACAGATTGCTCCGAGACCTCATACACCACAATGTAGGGAGAACGGGGAACCACTGCTTCGCGGGTTCCATCAATGCGGCCCACGCGGCCGGAATATGGCATCTGGCCTAGTCGACGCGCCGTACCCAGAATTCTTCGACTGATGGTGATGGCCCCAGCGGAGCTTTCGCCTTGCAGGTATTCCAGGACTTCCTGAAGATAACGCACCGAGGCAGCGGACCAGAGGACCTTCATTGGGCTTTGCTTTGGGCCTTGTCTTGGGCCTGGTCTTGGGCTTTGCGCTCCCAATTACCAATCATGCGCACCACCTCTTCGTCGGTGAAGTACCTGCCGCTGCGCATATCTTCGCGCCCCTCCTCCACCATCGCGGCGAACCGCCGCTGCTCGCTGAGGTAGGTCTCCACCGCTTCATTGAGCAGGTAGCTGCGGTCGCGGTCCATGGATTTGGCGATCAGGTCCAGTTCGGCAACCTTCTCCGGGGCGATGCGGAAGCTGATGATGCGCGGAGTACTCATAATACAAAAGAATACGCCGTACTACACAATCCTGCAACGGTTTGGCGCGGCCGGTTCATCTGCCATCTCCGAAGGAAATGCCCAAACAGCCGGCGGAAAAGCGATTCGGAAAGCGCGGCGGAAGAGCGGTGAAACTGATGTTGCCGGTTTCTACTCGTCGCGCAAGGCCACCATGGGATCGATTCGAGCCGCACGCCGCGCGGGAATCCAGCTTGCCATCATCGCAATGCCCGCAATGAACGCGGTAATCGAACCGAATACGAGCGGGTCGTTCGGACTTACACCGTAAAGTAGATTCGCCACCCCGTGCGCCAGCGCGAACGCCAGCAGCAGGCCGGCGCACATTCCAAATCCGGTGAGCCATCCCGCCCGGCGCAGAATCATGCGCAATATGTCTGCGCGCTGGGCGCCCATGGCCAGCCGCACGCCGAACTCCCGGGCTCGCTCGCCAACCAGGTTGGCCATCACGCCGAAGATGCCAATGGCGGCCAGCAGCAACGCTACCAGGGCATCAAAGCCCAGCATCGCCGCCACAAAATACATGCCTGTCAGCCTTTCATTCATGAACTGCGCATAGGTCTGCACCGCATCCAACGGCAACTCAGGGTCAATTGCCGCAAGCGCCTTTCTTGCCGCTGGAGCCAGCGCCAGTGGATCGCCCTTCACGATCATCGAGTAGGTCATGCCGGCCTGGGGCAACTGCGCCACGTTCATGTACACAGCCGCCGGGCGCGCCTTCGTCCACAACGAATAGTCAGCCTCTTCAGCGACACCGACGATTGTGAGCCATGGGGTCTCTGCGGCGCTTCCGGTCATCATGCGAATGCGATGGCCCATCGGGCTTTCGCCGGGGAAGTAGCGCGCAACAAATGCGCGGCTTACAACGGCCACATTCTGCGCATGAAGATCGTCGCCTTTTTCAAACCCGCGCCCATCGATGATCGGGATTTGAAAGGCGCTGAAGTATCCAGCGCTCACCGGCAAGCGCAGCGCGCTTGGCGAATCGCCGCTTCTCTGCGGCCGATTCGCAATTTGGACGCCGTCCACCCAGCCCCAATCGCTGCGCGGGAGCGCAGTGGTCACCTCTGCATGTTCTACGCCGGGCAGAGTGCGGAGCCGGGCAAGGCTCTGGTCATACCATGTGGCCAGCTTCGCCGGAGTATCGTACCGCGTGACGGGCAGATGGACGTTGAATGTAAGCATCTGCGCCGGCCGGTACCGGTCAGCCAGGTGCAGCATCGCCAACATGCCTTTGCACATCAGAGCCGCGCCGATCACCAGGGCAACGGCAAGCGCGATCTGCGAAACCGCCAGGATGTTGCGAAGCTTGTGGCCGCGTCCCGAGCCCAGCACGGAACGCGAGCCCAATTTGAGTTGCTCCACAAGATTGATGCGCAGCGCTTGAAGAGCCGGCGCAAACCCGGAAACGATGCCCGCTACAATTGCCAGCAAGAGAGACAAGGCAAGTGCGCGACCGTTCAGCGAAATATTCGACCAGCCTGCCATGAATCGTGCCACGCGCTCCGGCATCGAGATCTCGCAAATGCGCATGTAGACCATTGCGAATATCAGGCCGCCTGCACCGCCAAGCAACCCCAGCAGAATATTCTCCGTGAGCAGTTGCCGCATCAGCCGCCAGCGGCCCGCGCCCAGTGCCGTGCGCATCGCAATCTCCGGACGTCTCGCAATCCCCCGTGCAAATTGCAGATTCGCGATATTCGCGCAGACCACCAGCAGAACAAAGAATGTGGCGCTCTGGACGAGGCTGAAATACAGATTCGTAAATTCGCCGTTGATGCCGGCCAGAAGAGAGTCGACCTTCACCGTCCACCCCTGATTCGTCGCCGGATACGCGTGCGACAGGTGGTCGGCGATCGTATTCAACTCGGCCTGGGCTTGCCCCGGAGAAACTCCCTGGCGCAGCCGCCCGATCACAAGATAATCGTGCGAACTGCGATTGCTGAGCTGCGTATCAGAAGGCGCAAAAGGCAGGAAGAAATCTGCCGTCGATGGATATTGCATCGTCTTTGGCATCACGCCGATCACCGTGTACGCCTGCTCATCCAGCTCAATCTGACGACCCAGCACCCCGGCATCGGAGCCGAAATGCGACTTCCAAAACGCATAGCTGAGCACCGTCACGCTGTTCCGGCCTGGTTGCGTCTCACTTTGATTGAACACCCGACCCATGAATGGGTTGGTCCGCATCACGCTGAAGAACGACGGGGAAATCAGCTCCGCATGCACGTGAGCGGCATCCCCAGCTCCGGTCAGGCTCATGTCCTGGTCGCTTTGAACAGCCAGTTCTTCGAATGCGCCGCTTTGCCGCTGCCAGTCCTCAAAGTTCGCCAGCGCAACCTGCTGGTCATCGCCGTGATTCTGCTGCTCAGAGATGGTAACCACGTGATTCAGTTCAGGCACGGCAAGTGGGCGCAGAACCACCGCATCCATGATGCTGAAGCCCCCCGTGTTCACGCCAATACCGATGGCCAGCGTGAGCACAGCTGTGATCGTGAAGCCAGGCGACTTCAACAACTGGCGTACCGCATACCGCAAATCCTGAAGCAGATCGTGCATGGAACCCTCCGCGCTCGCTGGAGATTTCTGGTCGAGTACGTACCCATGCTCAGAGCATTACTCCGGCCAAACCGCTTGGCCGGACCTCCGTTGATTGTAAACAGCTTAGATGGAAAACGATGTGTGCGGGGCGTGCTCAACCTGTTCGGAATCGGATCGAGCTGTTCGTAATTGAACACTCAGGCAGCTACAGAGCACGCAAAACCGTCCCCACCTTGACATAACCGGCCAAGCCCTTGATGCTTAACAGTTCAAGTTATTCAATTTTCAGCCACAAGGGAGAGCAGGTTTGCGGGTTCGCGTCTTCTATCACGACAAATGCTTTGACGGAGCTTGCTCAGCCTCGCTGTTCACGCGATTCCACCGGGAGTGCGTCGCTGCCGGAGCCAGCTATGAATATCACGGGCTGGTCCACCGCGCCGGCGCCCTCTTTGACGAGAGCGAATTCACCGGCGACGAGAACGCAATCGTCGACTTCAAATACTCGGCCTCGCCCAGGATTACCTGGTGGTTCGACCATCATTTGTCGGCTTTTCTAACTCCTCAGGATCACCAGAGTTTCCTCGACTGCCAGAAAGACCCGGTCTGCGGCGCGCATAAGTTCTTTGACCCCCATTACACTTCCTGCACCAGCTTTCTGGCGCACATTGCCTCGACGCGCTACGGCTTCGACACGGCGCCGGTCGCGGAGCTGATTCATTGGGCCAATATTGTGGACGGAGCGCAATATGAGAGCCCCGAGTCGGCCGTGGAAATGGCCGCTCCGGCCATGAAGCTCACGCTGATCATCGAGTCCACCCAGGACCCGGAGTTTATTCCACGGCTGATCCCGCTGCTCACCGAGATGCCGCTGGCCGAGGTGCTCAGCCAGCACTTTGTGGCCAGCCTGCTGGAGCCGCTGCTTGAGCGCCATCTACAATCGCTGGAACTGATCCGCGGCCGCGCCGAAGAACGCGACGGCACCATCTTCTTCGATATTACCGACCATCCGCTGGAAGGCTTCAACAAGTTCATCCCTTACTATCTCTACCCCAACGCCACTTACTCGATCGGCCTGTCCAAGTCCAGCTTTCGCACCAAGGTGGCCGTGGGCTCGAACCCATGGACCAAGGCCGATCCGGCGAAGATGGTGAACCTGGCGCAAATATGCGAGCGCTACGGCGGCGGCGGCCATGCCCGCGTGGGCGCAATCAGCTTCAAGCCCGACCAGGAAGAGAAGGCGCGTGCGGCAGCCGCGGAAATCGTTGCGGAGCTGAGGGCGACGAACCCGTTCGCCTGAGGCGGGCTGACTCTCTAAAAGTGTCACAACAGTCCCACGGGCTTGCTGCAACTCGGGCGTACACTGTACGCGCAGTTGGCAATCTGCTGCCAAGACTCTCCTTTTGAAAGCGCAGGGGAACCTATTGAAGAATGTGGTCCAAGCGTCAGTCTTGAGTCTGTTCGTGGCTGCCTCAATGGCATCCGCCCAGACCGGGCCCCTTGCGAATGGGTACATCTATACGTACGCGGGTGACGGCGTCCCTGGTTACAGCGGGGATGGAGGACCGGCCACCAGCGCGGGACTTTTCCAGCCCTCCGATGCAGCTTTGGATGCTGCCGGAAACATCTACATCGCGGATACTTACAACAATCGAATTCGCAAGGTGGAAGCGGCAACGGGCATGATCGCCACGATTGCCGGGAATGGAACTCAAGGCTATAGCGGAGACGGAGGACCGGCGACCAGCGCCGAATTTTGTCTGCCCAGTGGGATTGTCCTCGATGCCGCCGGTAATCTTTATATTGCGGATTGGTGCAATAACCGCATACGGAAGGTAGATGCGCTGACAGGCATCATCACAACTTTCGCCGGCGGCGGCGTCGGCGGAGACGGTGGGCCGGCGACAAACGCCGGAATTGAAGCCCCTTTTTCACCGGCTTTGGATTCTTCCGGAAATCTTTATTTTGGTGATCTCGGCAATGATCGTGTTCGCAAGGTGGACGCCGCCACAGGCATCATCACCACGGTCGCAGGCGACGGAATCTTCGGCTACAGCGGCGACGGAGGGCCAGCCACCAGTGCGGAACTTTACTTTCCCTATGGAGTGGCCCTCGACCCTGCTGGAAATCTGTATATCGCAGATACATACAATAGCCGGGTGCGGAAGGTAGCAGCAGCGACGGGCATCATTACGACCATCGCCGGTAATGGGATCCAAGGCTACGGCGGGGACGGCGGACCGGCGATAAATGCGGAACTGTGGTCTCCGTGGGCAGTAACGCTGGATACATCAGGAAATCTCTACTTCGCGGATGCCAACAATAACCGCGTTCGACTTGTGAATGCGGCCACGGGCATCATCACCACTTACGCCGGCGATGGAACAGAAGGCTTTAGCGGAGACGGCGGCCCGGCAGTCGATGCCGCACTGTCAGAACCAGCCGGACTAGCGTTAGATGCCAAAGGAAGCCTCTACATCGCGGACCCGGACAACAGTCGCATCCGCGTCGTTCGCCAGGGTACTCTTGTCGCGACCACGACGACTCTGATCGCTGTTCCAACGACTTTGACGGTTGGCCAGACGCTGACGCTGACTGCCACGGTAACTGCAGCAAGCGGCAGCGGACCGGCAGGATCAGTATTGTTCTACGATGGGACCGTTCCCCTGGGCACCGCTAACCTGAATAGCAGCGGCGTGGCGACATTGACGTTAACACCGGCAGCAGGAAGCTACTCCATCACTGCAAGCTATGGCGGTTCTTCGAGCGATGCGCCCTCACAGTCCGCCCCGCCGGTCTCTGTCACGGTGAATGGCATTGCAACCACCACCACTCTTACCGCGTCTGCAACCACATTGACCTTCGGCCAGACTCTCACCCTGACGGCCACGGTTGCGGCGGCAAGCGGAGGAACGCCGACAGGAACGGTAACCTTCCTCAACGGAACAACATCTCTTGGAACCGCACCATTGAACGGCAGCGGCGTGGGTTCGCTTGTGTTGACGCCTCCAGTCGGCGTCTACTCCCTAACTGCCAGTTATGGCGGCTCATCGAGCGACAGCGCCTCAGTCTCATCGCCGCCGATCACGGTAACTGTGATAAGCACGGCAACGACCACAACTCTTACCCCATCCCTCAACCCGGCTCCCTTTGGAGCTAGCGTGACCTTCACCGCCGCCGTCGTAACTTCAGCGGGAATACCTGCGGGGACCGTCTCCTTCTATGACGGCCCTTCCTTGCTCGCGACCTCAACCCTTGCGTCGGGAGCAGCCACTTATTCCACCAGCTCACTCAGCGTGGGTTTGCATAACATGACCGCTGTCTATGCGGGCGCAGTGGGATACTCTCCAAGCACGTCGAATACTTTGGCCGAAGTGATCTCCGCCGCGGATTTCAGCATCTCTGCCGCGCCGGGTTCGCAATCCGTGTACACCGGGGAAGCGGCATCCTACGCAGTTGCCGTCACGCCCGGCACAGGCTTCGATTTACCAGTTGCTCTCAGTTGCTCTCAATTGCCGGCAAATACCACATGCACCTTCTCCCCGGCAACCGTCACCGGTGGCAGCGGAAGCTCGGCGCTAATGGTGCAGACCACCGCGCCCAGCCCTCCCGCTGCTGCCTTCGTGTTCTCCACCAAGATTCGAGTTACCGCGCTGGCCGGCCTTTTGCTGCTCTTCATTCCCCGACGCTTGCGCCGCCGAATCGGCCGGCCGATGCTTCTCCTGATCTTCGCGCTCCTCGCCGTAGGGGCGGCAATGGCGGGATGCAGCGCGCCTGGTCTGCTGACTGGAGGAACGCCGGTGGGCGCCCAAACCATCACCTTGACCGGGGCCGCAACCAACGGATCCCAAACCCTTACCCATGCAACGACAATGACTTTGAACGTGAAGTCGCTGTTCTAACCGGTACGATTCCGGTTTTACGAGACAGGTCGATGCTTACCTCAAAGATGAATATCAATCTTGCTCATGCGGACCGTAGCCGAGCGGGCGCTCCCCTTCGATCCTCTGACGCCCAATGCTGAGACCGTGGAAGCCATGAAGGCCGCGCGCCGGGGCGAACTGGTCAAGATAGGGAGCGTCGAAAATCTTCTGGTCGGCCTTAACAAGGGCGATTAGGTGTAGCTGTCGCGATTCGTATGATTACACTTTGGCGTGCAGGCTGGGCCAGTCGGGGCGGCGGTGGTGCATGAACGCTAAGACGCCTTCCTCGAAATCCTCGGTGGAGCGCTGCTGCGCGTTGGCCTCAATGGCGTCTTCAATCTCCTCGTCGAGCCTGCGCTTGGCGTGCTTTGACAGCAGCCGCTTGACCGCCTGCATGGCCTGGGGGCTGTTCAGCAGCAGCGTCTGGGCCAGCGCGTGGGCGGATGGCAGCAGATCGTTCTGCTCCACAATCTGGGTCACCAGCCCCAGTTGCAGTGCTTCCTGAGCCTTCAGGATCCTCCCCGACAGCAACAACTCGCGGGTGCGCAACTCGCCCACCTGGCGCATCAAAAATGAAGCCACAATGGCCGGGATAAATCCCACGCGGACCTCGGTATAGCCAAACTTGGCCTCCGGAGCCGCGAGCGTGAAGTCGGGGATGGTGGCCAGGGCCATGCCGCCGGCGATGGCCGGGCCGTTGACCGCCGCAATGATCGGCTTGGGAAAGTCGTAGAGGGTGCGCAGCACGACGGCCATGTTCTCCGAGTCGCGGCGATGCTCCTGCGGGGTGCGGGCGTTCATGGTTTCCAGGTGCTCCATGTCCAGGCCGGCGCAAAAGGCCGGACCGGCCCCCGTCAGGATGACGACGCCACAGTCGCAGGTCTCGGCCTCGCGGAGGGCCACTGTAAGCTCCTCAATCAGCGCCGGGCTCATGGCATTGCGCTTGTCGGGCCGGTTCAGGGTAATGGTTTTTACCCCATTGGCGGATTCCGTCAGAATGTTGTTGAAGCGGGTCATCCAGATCTCCTTCCGCATTCGGACCGCGGATCGATTCCGAAGCGGAACTGCCTATCGTAGCGCATCCTTCGCATCCAGTGCGAGTGATTCAAGTCACGGGACAGAGCCGACGCATATAAATTGCAGCCTGAGCCAAGCTTTTAGGCACTTATAGGCCCGCGTTCTACCTGATCGCCCCGCTCACCAGCAACAGCAGCGCCCCGGCCAGAAGGTGAAGGCAGGCGATTCGTCCGATTACGGCGAGAGGCCTGACCTTGCCCTTGATGATGCACTTGGCGAAGAATCCCTCAAGGGGATACTCGGCGTAGAGCATGAACTGCGGCAAGGCGGCCGCCAGGTGGCTGCCAAGGTGCAGTTCCGGGCGTCCGCACAGAACAACGAAGGGGAACACCAGTCCCATTCCCCATGGCCAGAACAGGAGGTTGAGCATCTCCTTCAACTCCGGGGCGATGCTGGCCACCACCAGCCCCGCGAAAACCGGCCAGAAACGAACCCAATACTGCCGGGTCAGCTTGCGTCTCTCCGCCTCAAGCCGGCGGTGCAACCGGGCAAGTGCAGCCTCCATCTCCATCTTCCAGATCGTTTCGATGTAGGCGAGGGAGTACCCCGGAGTACCCGGCGCAGGAGCATTCTTGCCGAGTTTGATTGCGGGCTTGTTCGGCGTCGTGTCAGGCCGCGGTGCAGTGGGCGGATTGTGTTCCTGCGTCAGAATCGTCGTCGACTTCGATTCCCCATGGAGGCGGTAGGACTTCGTTCTCCTTGAGGCTAAACTCCCATTCCGCCGGCAACAATCCCACCTTTGAGCCAAGATGCTCTCTGTCCCAGAGAGGAGATTCGGAGGCCGGGCCTTTCAAAGCCTGTGCAGATTGGTTCCCAGGATCTGCGTCAGTTCGGAGGTTTCGCCGCGCATCGCGGCAAGGTCGCGTGCATGGTAAAGCCGCTGCCGTAGTTCCGCTGTCTGAGCTGTCGGAGCCCAGTCGAGCCGATGGCCTGCCGATTGAGCAATGTCAGGCGTAAAAGCCCTGAGGGTCCTTGAGTTTCCATCCCGAAAGGCGTGAATGGGATCGAGTTCGCTGTAGTAATAAGCGAGCCGCTTGGCGATGGCCTCGGTATCGAGGCCCACCAGGCAATTCTCGGCATTCAGAGCCGCAAAGGTATTCGCGAGGGCAGCGGGAACATTGTGAGAAGGCCCGTAGGCGACCACGGAGCCTGAAGGGCGGGTTTTAGCCATCATGCCGATGTCTTAGCGGAGTTCGCCGGCCCATGGGTACACATTGCCAAAGATGCGGCGGTGCGTCTCCTGCAAGCGGCGGGTGTCGAGCGGGCCTGCGATGGAATGGCTTTTCAGCCCTGCGCTGGCCAGGAGTACTGCGTCCGCCTCAAACTTGTTCAATTCGGCCTGCGTGCGATAGTCGCCCCTGTTGATGAGAACGTCCGTGCCAGGGTAACAGTACGGATCGTTGGGGAAGGGACTCACGCGATCTTGGAAGCAGCAGGCATGTAGTGGGCGCACAATTCAGCGTCGGCCTGCTCGATCGAAATCTCGCCGCCAAGAACGCGTTGTTTCAGCGATAGGCCAAAAGCGGTGGGCTTCAGCCCCTCGAGGAGCAGGCTGGCTTCGCCTTCGGCAAACCCGTGTTCCAGCTTTTCCTTTTCGTCGGGTAGCAGCATGGGGAGCCTCCGCATTACCGGTCGTTTCGACGGACTCAGCCTGGAACCATTTTATCATTGCTCATTTTTTGCCTGTGCCGGGTCCCAGGCCGCACAACCGAAATTCGTGCTGGATACAACGGACTGCTGCCCCCAGTGCAACGCTATTCAGCCGTCGGCGGGTTTCCGAACTCACAATTTACCGCGACCCCTGATTCAATCGAATTCCGCGACAGGAAACGCTATTGACTGAGCCTCTTGCAAAATTGCCTTCAGGCTATCGATTGTGTCAGGGCACGACTTCAGTCGTGCCGCAAATGGCCAATTTAGATTCCGGCTTTAGCCGCTGCGGGATTGCAAATTACTGAAAACAAAACCGCAGGGGCTAAAGCCCAACATGA
>Ga0302320_10004280_pt1 | contig 32473 bp, 20 predicted proteins | sample Bog_T0_3_FD_202130 | JGI IMG/M metagenome (GOLD analysis project Ga0302320, IMG submission 202130) | Peat permafrost microbial communities from Stordalen Mire near Abisko, Sweden - Bog_T0_3 | ecosystem: Environmental > Terrestrial > Soil > Wetlands > Peat | place: Sweden: Abisko, Stordalen Mire... | reverse complement strand
GGGGAGAGACGCGATTCGGCAAGGTATCCTTTGCTTTCGTCGAGCAGGATTGCGGAATGCTCGGCGAGAAACTGCCGCAGATATTCGAACTCCGCCGCTTCAAGCCCCATAATCACCACCTTGTGCAAGAAGTCGAGAGGTCAGCGCAGTGGCGCTGGACGCAGATGCGCGCGGTCTGCGATTGACGCGGCGCACAATTTCTCCGGCGATGTCACAGAGCGGGAGAACCGAGTCAGCCAGGCCCGCTTTGGCAACGTATCCGGGCATTCCCCACACTATGGAAGTGGCTTCATCCTGAACGATAATCCGGCCGCCTGCCTCCTTGATGTGCTCGCATCCTCGCAGCCCGTCCTGCCCCATGCCGGTCATGACCACGGCAAGTGTGTTGTGCGCGAAAACCTCAGCGACAGAGCGGAAGAGGACATCGACGGATGGGCGGCAGGAATTTTCAGGCGGTGCCTGAAAAGTACGGATGTTAACGGAAGACTCGTCGCGATAGAGGCTCATGTGGAAGTCGCCGGGAGCGATCCAGACAAGACCGGGCTGGAGCACGGCAGACGGAATGGCTTCCCTGACAAGCAAGGAAGAGCCGGCGGTAAGGCGCTCGGCGAGGAAGCGGGTAAAGGTTGGCGGCATATGCTGAACGATGACGATGGGTACCGGGAAATCGGCTGGAAGTTTCGCGATCAGTTCGGCGAGGGCGTTCGGGCCTCCGGTGGAAGTTCCGATCGCGACGACGTCAATTCTCTGCTCGGTGGGTGAACGCGGCGGGGCGACGACACTGGAAGCGCCTGCCGCGGCGACGATGGTGGAAGGGATGGAGACGGGCACGGGCGTGCGGTTTGGCTTGATCTTCCAACAGAGCGCCTTGATTTTGGGGATGAGTTCAAGGCGGATTCGCAACATGCTCTCTTGCACGTTGCCTACATTGGAGGGCTTGGCTACATAGTCATCGGCACCCGCGGCGAGAGCGTCGAGAGTGGCTAGAGCTCCGCGCTCGGTAAGCGTGCTGAACATGATGACGGGAGTGCGGACGCCGCGCGCACGCAACTCGCGTAGCGTCTGGAGGCCGTCCATCTCAGGCATCTCGATGTCAAGGGTGATGGCATCGAGAGTGTTCTGCTCGACCATGGCGAGAGCGATGCTTCCGTTGGCCGCGACACCCGCGACTTCAATCTCCGGATCGCCCTCAAGCGATTGGCGGACGATTCGCCGCATGACGACGGAATCGTCCACGATGAGCACTCGATATTTCATTGGATTAGACCGATGATCTGCAACTTGTCGAGAATGGAATCACGAGTGAAAGGCTTCATGACGTATTCATCGGCGCCTGCACGCAGCGCGCGCACAAGTTCGGCCTGCTCACTTTCCGTGGTGACCATCATGACCTTCATACGGTTATGGGCGGGGTCTGCGCGGACCTTTTCAAGCAGCTCAAAGCCAGACATCTCGGGCATGTTCCAATCAAAGAGGGCGACGTCGGCTGATTGCCGGTCGAGGCTGGCGAGCGCCTCAGCGCCGCAGTTCGCCTCCGTCACCTGGAAGCCGGCTCCGGTGAGGATCGACTTGAGAATTTTTCTCATAGTGGAGGAATCATCTACGATCAGGGCCTGCATACCTTCTCCCTTCGGTACACAGCCGGAGAGGCCATCGAAGCTCTCCGGCTGTATTCGCCCGCAGTGTTGTGTTAGTAGCGGAACTGCGAGATAAGAGTACGCAGCTCGTTGGCCATTTTCTCCAAGCCTTGTGCTGATTTGGAAGTGTCTGTGGCTCCCACGGTGGTTGCGTGGGCAGCCTCGGCCACTCCGCCGATGTTCTTGCTGATATCGGTGCTTCCCTTGGCAGCTTCTGCCAGGGTTCGCCCGATCTCGTTGGTGGTTGCGCTCTGCTCCTCAATGGCACTGGCCATGGTGTTCTGGATGTCACTGATCTGGCCGATAACCTGGCTGATCTGTCCGATGGCCGACACTGCGCCGTTGGTATCGCCCTGAATGGCTTCGATCTTGCGGCTGATATCCTCGGTGGCCTTGGCTGTCTCCTTGGCGAGTTCCTTGACCTCGTTGGCAACCACGGCGAAACCTTTGCCAGCTTCTCCGGCACGCGCCGCCTCAATGGTGGCGTTGAGCGCAAGGAGATTGGTTTGCTGCGCGATGGAGGTAATGACCTTGATGACCTGACCAATTTCAGCACTGCTTTGTCCGAGCTTGGAGATGGTCTCATTGGTCTGTTCAGCGGTGCGCACGGCGGCGGAAGCAACGCGAGTAGCATCAGCCGTGTTCTTGGCGATTTCCTTGATGCTGGCGCTCATTTCGTCAGCACCGGTGGCAACGGTCTGCACGTTGTTGCTGACCTGTTCAGCAGCGGCCGAGACGACACTTGCCTGAGTTGCCGTTTCATCGGCGCTGGCTCCCATGGACTGGCTAACCTTGTTCAACTCTTCTGACGCACTGGCCAGGGCGGCAGCGTTGTGTCCGATCTGCTCAAGAGCCGAGCGCACGGACTTGGAAAGGGTGTTCACGGCTTTTACGAGAAGATCGAAATCTCCTGCGTAGTTGCTGGTGACCAGCGCGGTGAAGTCGCCTCCGGCAAGTTTGCTGAGGGTTGTGCTGACATCCTGCAGCGGGCTGATTACCGCATCGAGGGTGTCATTGACGCCCTGGACGATCTTGCGGAAGTCTCCCTGATGCTTGGTGGCATCGGCACGAGTCTCAAGCTTGCCTTCGACCGCTGCCTTGCTGAGCATGACCCCGTCGGCAACCATTGCGTTCACGGCGTCAATGCACTGGTTAAGGTTGTTCTTGATGAGATTGAAATCGCCGTTGTAGTTATCGGTGATCTTGGACGGAATGTCGCCTTTGGAGATGCGGTCAACATAGCCTGCGGAAACATTCAAGGGCACGATTACCGCATCGAGCATGTCATTGATGCCCTGGACGATTTTGCGGAAGTCCCCCTCATGCCTGGTAGCATCGGCGCGAGTCGCCAGCTTGCCTTCGACCGCTGCCTTGCCGAGCATGATTCCATCGACAACCATGGCGTTCACGGCTTCGACGCACTGGTTCAGATTATTCTTGATGAGGTTGAAATCGCCGTTGTAGCTATCGGTGATTTTGGGCGGAATGTCGCCTTTGGAAATACGGTCAACGTAGCCTGCCGCAACATTCAAGGGCACGATCACCGCATCGAGCATGTCATTGATGCCCTGTACGATCTTGCGGAAGTCGCCCTCATGCCTGGAGGCATCGGCGCGAGTCGCCAGCTTGCCTTGCAACGAGGCCTGGACGAGAGAGTCAGCGTCAGAGATGAGAGCCTTCAGGTTCTTCCGAACGTTCTCGATGGTGTCATTGATGAAAGCTTTCTTGCCGGGGAACTTTTCCAACTCAGCTTCGAAGTTGCCTTCGCCGAATTGCTTGAGGCAAGCCATTGCCTTCTTCTTGACGGTGATGTGACCCTGCACCATATCGTTGACGCCCTTGGCCATGACGCGATAGGCCCCTTCGAACTGGTCTTCAGGGATGACTACATCGATATCGCCAGCATTGTGTGCGTCTGACATGTGCTCCATGTCGGCGACGAATGCTTTGAGGTTGCTGCGGAGACGCTCGATGTTGTCATTGATGAAAGCTTTCTTGCCGGGGAACTTTTCCAACTCGGCATCGAAGTTACCCTTGCCGAATTCGGCGATGCACGCCATTGCCTTCTTCTTGACGGTGATGTGACCCTGCACCATGTCGTTGACGCCCTTGGCCATGCCGCGATAGGAACCTTCGAACTGGCCTTCAGGGATGACTACATCGATGTCGCCAGCATTGTGAGCGTCTGACATGTGCACCATCTCACCAATGACCGACTCCATAGCCGCCTTCACGGCCCCAAAGCTCTCATTGATTTTGTCAAATTGTTTTCTGGTTTCAGCAGTGTACCGGTCCGCCTCATTCGCTTGGAGATCAAGAGAGAAGTCACCCTTTACCAGTTTCGTCAGGTTGGCAGCGACGCGGTTCATTTCGTCTTCGGCATACTTCTTGCTTCTTACAATGGAAGTAAGATCCTGTACGACCTCGACGTAGCCGATGTGCTCGCCTTTGATGTTAACCAGCTTGGAGGTTTCCTGCAGGCAGTCCTGTCCGTGCCAATCGAAGTGGGTTTCGTTGTTGCCTTTCGCCAACTGTCTGATTCCGCAGCCTTCGCTATTGCAGATGTTTGCTGCTGCAGACGAGCAGGGCATGCCCGGGGCATCCTTACGGCTGCGAATGATTCGATTGTCTACCATCAGCTTTTCGAATGCTTTGTTCAGAAACACCCACTTCATGTCTTTGTCGATCACATGAATTGGCGACTGCACGGCATCAATAATTGCCTCATACCAGTTGAGCTTGTCCACTACGACATCGAGCGTGTCATTGAAGCCCTGCACAATCCGGCGGAAGTCGCCATGGTGTTTGCCGGCGTCGGCGCGGGTCTCGAAGTTGCCTTCAAGCGCGGCTTTGCCGAGCGTGCCATTGTCCTCAACGAGAGCGTCGATGCTGGCAAACACCTTGTTAAAGCCATCGGAAAGCCGCTTCAGCTCTCCTTTATATTCACGGGTGATCTGTTCACCGTTAATGCCGCGACTCAGCTTATCGAGGTGCTCGACCGCTTTGCTTAACGGCACCGCGATGGTGTCAAATGCCTTGTTAATTCCATCCACAATTTTTCGGAAGTCGCCCTGGTGCTTGCCGGCATCGGCTCGGGTTTGGAGTTCGCCCTCGGCCCCGGCTTTGCCCAACATCTCGGCATCGGCCACCATTGCATTGATGGCGTCAATGCATTGATTGAGGTTGTTCTTGATAAGGTTGAAGTCGCCGTTATAGGTATCAGTGATCCTCTCTGGAATATCGCCCCTGGAGATGCGATCGACGTAACCTGCGGTGACGTTCAAGGGGCCAACGATCGCGTCCAACATTGCATTGACTTCTTCCACGAGCTCGCGATAACGGTCATGGAACTGGTCTGCCTTGCCGCGCTCGCGCAGTTGTCCATCCAGAGCTGCCTTGGCCAGCCTGAGGAGTTCGTCGCCAAACTTTGCCTCTTCGGAGTTGTCTTCAATCACTTGAACAATACCGATGAGTTTGTTGTCGGCGTTGTAGCGGGGAGTGGCGGAGGCGCGTACCGGCAACGCCTTGCCCTTGACATGGTATACGCCTTCGCCAGCAACGGCGCAGCCTTCACGCATGGCCCTGGCCGCAACGCAGGAACCGTTGTGGCAGGCATCATTGGCGAAGACATCCCAGAGCTTCATCCCCGCGCAGGACTCCTGCGAGACACCCGCGAGGAGCGCGGCAGCGGGGTTGAGATATTCGATGGTGTGTTCACAATCCATGACGATGACCGGCACCGGGGTGTCATCAACGTAGCTGGCCTTGTTCATGGAACGATCGAACTCGGAGGCGACGCTGTGCGACAGATCACTGACCGCCGCGTGTGAAGCTCCCATCCCGTTCCCGTGTGTGCGACCCACTGTTAGTCCTTTTGCTGCCATGGTCAGTTCCCTTTCAGTCGTTAGTAATTTGTTTCAATGCGTAACCGATCCGGCTTCGGCTGCGGTTGCGCTGATGTTCACGGAACGCTGCGTGTCCAGAACCAACAGCAGTCCAGTGTCGAGTTTGTAGACGCCGCGAATGAGCTCGCGGCTCTTGCTGGCCAGGGTGTCTGGCGCTTCTTCAAAATTCTTTTCTTCCACCTCGACGACGTCGCCGATCTCATCGACCAGCAGACTAACCGCGCCATCGGAGGTGCGGACCACCACGTTCATGGGCAACTCGCCTTGTTGGCGATCACACACACCGAGGCGGCGACGGAGGTCAATGGCGGTGACGATCTGACCGCGCAGATTGATGAGTCCGGCGACCACGTCAGGAGCCAAGGGGACGCCGGTCATATCCAGATGGCGGATGACCTCTTGCACGGTCTGGACTTCTACTCCGAACAAGAGCCCCTGGATGTAAAAGGTGCAGAACTGCTGCTGGGTTGCGCTCATGCGATCCTTCCCTCGCCGGACATTGACATCATCAACGCCGGAACATTGAGCAGGTCCGTGACATGCTGCTGGATGATGGCGGAGCCGAGGAGACGGGCATCTTCGGCCTTGCGGGTGACACTGACATGTTGATCGACGATGTCGAGAATTTCGTCGACCACGAGGCCGATGCTGCGACCGCCATCGGAGTGCACGACTACCTGCATGGGCCCTTCACGGGCGGCCTGAGTGGGAAGGCGCAAAACGTCAGCGATGCGCACGAGCGGCATGATTTCTCCGCGGTATTGCACGACCTCGCAATTGCCGGAGAATTCCGTGGTTGCCGGATCGAACTCCTCAAGGCGCGAGACCATGGAGAGCGGAATAGCAAGCCTGCCGCGGTCTCCGACGCGGAAGAGCAACCATGACTCACCTTGCCGTCCGTCGGTTGCGGCAGCGTCCTTGGCGGCAGAGGAACGCTCATGGGAGGTACTTGCGAGAGAAGCTCCCTGGGCGAGACCGAGAATGTCAAGAATGAGAGCGACCTTGCCATCGCCCATGATGGTGGCTCCGGCAAAACAGGAGATGCCTTTGAGCTGCTTGCCGAGCGGCTTGACGACGATTTCTTCGGTGTCGTTGATCTCATCCACCACCAGTCCAAACTGGCGGCCATCCGCCTGAAGAACGACGATGTTGATGGCATCCGAGGCGAGGCGGTTTTGGTTGTTATCCAACTTGAGTTGCCGAGTGAGATAGATGATGGGCAAGAGGTTGCCGCGAAGCCGATAGACGGCGGCTTCCTGAATCATCTCAATGCCGGTCTCGGCGGTCTTTCCTTCGAGCCTTACCAGTTCCACAAGACTTACCTGCGGGATGGCGAAACGTTCGCTGCCGCTGGTGACGATGAGTGCGGGAATGATGGCGAGAGTTAGAGGAATCTTTATTTTGAGGGTGGTGCCGTGGCCGCGCACGCTAGAGATATCCACGGTACCGCCAATTTTTTCGATGTTGGTCTTCACGACGTCCATGCCGACGCCGCGTCCGGAGACATTGGTAACCCTTTTGGCGGTGGAGAAGCCGGCGAGGAAAATGAGGTTTCCAATCTCGCGGTCAGACATGGTTGCAGTCTACTGCGGCGAGATGATGCCGCGCTCAACGGCCTTGGCACGGATTGCATCGAGGTCAAGTCCGGCGCCGTCATCTGCAATCTCGATGTTGACCTGTCCGCCCTCATGGAAGGCACGCAGCAGAAGCACTCCCTCGGGAGATTTTCCGGCTGCCTCGCGCTCGGCTGGAGTCTCAAGGCCATGGTCAAGCGAGTTGCGCACGATGTGAGTGAGAGGATCCTTGATGGCCTCAATGATGGTCTTGTCGAGTTCGGTCTGAGTTCCTTCCATCTCCAGGCGCACGGATTTTCCGGCGGAGTTGGAAAGGTCGCGCACGATGCGAGGAAATTTGTTCCAGACGTTTCCGATGGGCTGCATGCGCGTCTTCATGACGCCCGCCTGCAGTTCAGTGGTGATCAGATTCAGGCGCTGCGCGGTGCTGAGGAACGCCGCGTCTTTCTGGTTGGAGGTGAATTGCAGGACCTGATTTCGGGCGAGCACCAACTCTCCGACCAAGTTCATTACCTTGTCCAGGAGAATGACATCGACGCGGATGTTGCTGTTAACGGCTTCCTCGCGAGCTTCTTCTTGAGTTCGTAGCGCGTCACGTACGGCGGTCTGAGGAACGACCCCGTTGTGAACCAGGATTTCTCCGATGCGGCGCGGGTCGCCCGTCTGCTGAGTCTTGAGAGCATGCAAGAGGTCGGATTGAACAGCGGCGCCGTCTTGCAAGAGTATTTCTCCGAGGAGTTGCGGAGGATCTGCGACAGAGGCGTCGGTAACCGTTGAGGTGTCATCGGCTGATGCTGCGGCCCCATTCTTCCGGTCTTCGAGAATCTCGCTGAGGGTCAGGATGATGGCGCTGCAATCAAGGTCGCCTTCCTGGCCGGTGCTTTCAAGAGATGAGATGAGCTGGCGGGTCGCGTCAATCATGGAAAGCAGGGCGGAGGTGATTTCCGCAGTGAGACTGAGCTTGCCCTCGCGCAGACGTGAAAGAATGTTTTCGCCGTTATGATTTACCGACTCGATTTTCTTGAGACCGATGGTTCCACTGGTTCCTTTAAGGGTGTGAATGGCGCGAAAGATTCTGGCAACCAGCTCTTTGGAGTCTGGATTCTTTTCCAACTCGACGAAATCGCGGTCGAGCTGATCAAGCAGCTCGCTGCCTTCGATCAGGAATTCCTGGATAAACTCGTCCATCATTGTGACTCCCATCTACTGGGGCAGGTGTTGTTCGGACCGTGCGCGTAGCTCCGGACCTGGGTAGAACACCCGGAGCTTTGCCCGTAAACTCTGGAAGGTGCAGTACGAGAGGCACGCACAATCTCAACAGTGGATACATCGGACTGCGTGGCTGAAACTTTAGTGGCATTACCATCAAGCAGATGAAGCAGGTAACAAGTAAGCTTGGACTTCAGGCAGGCAAGTATGTCAAAGTGACGGGCGTTAGCAGTGGCGGAGGGACCATGTTCATAATCGAAAAGGACGCAGCACGATACATCCATGAAGATGTGCGCGCGGTGGTGATTGGCATGAAGCTGGAACCATCCACGGGTGGATGCCACTGCTCGCCGGTGAATATAACAGGCAGTTACATCCCAGTGCTTTCGCTTGGCAAGCCTCCGGAGAACGAAAGAGACCGCTACGAGGTTCAGTTGGTGGATGGAGTTGAAGTGTACTTTCCTGCCGACTTGACGGCGAAGCAGGGCTGCTCCGAAATCCGCATCAAGCTGAAAAGATTTCTATGGTTTCGATGGCTGGAGTTAGAGGGCGCAAAGGCGATTGCGTCGTATAGCTAGGACGAAATGAAAGAGCTGCTCAGGCGAAGCAGATTCTGGGGAGCTTCGCCTGAGCGCGCCAACTAGAACATGATCACCTGTCGGACGGCCTTACCTTCGCTCAACAGATCAAATGCTGCATTGATTCCTTCCAGCTTCAGTCTTCCACTCACCAACTTATCCACCGGCAGACGGCCTTGCTGGTACAGCGCAACATAACGCGGCAGGTCACGTACGGGTACGCATGTGCCAATGTAACTTCCCTTGACGGTGCGTTCTTCGGCGACCAGGTTGACCTGCGGAATTGGAATGGTATCGGCGGCGGGCGGCAAGCCAGCGGTTACAGTGGTGCCTCCACGCGCGGTGATTTTGTAAGCTAGCTCCATGGCCTTTACCGAGCCTGCCAATTCGAATGCGTACTCTACTCCGCCCTTGGTGGCCTCACGAAGTTTTGTAATGCAATCGGGATCGGAGGCGTTGAATGTGTCCGTGGCTCCGAGGCTTCTTGCCAGCTCCAGCTTGTCGTCGAAGAGATCGACGGCGACGATCTTGCGCGCGCCAGCCACTACGGCTCCAAGGATGGAACACAGGCCCACACCGCCGAGTCCTACAACGGCGACAGTGGAACCCGGGGAGACCTTTGCGGTATTGAGCACGGCACCAACACCTGTAAGGACAGCACAGCCGAAGAGCGCAGCTTCGTCGAAAGCAAGTTCAGGATCGACCTTGACGAGCGAGCGCCGCGAAACCGTTGCGTATTCAGCAAAGGCAGAGCAGCCCAGGTGATGATGGATATCGGTGCCGTTACGATGAAGGCGACGGCTTCCGGATAGAAGCGTTCCCGCGCCGTTGGCGGCCGCACCCGGTTCGCAGAGCGCGGGACGTCCCTCCGCGCACGGCAGACAGTGACCACAGCTTGGAACAAAGGTGAGGACGACGTGATCTCCCTTTTTCAGGTCGGTGACGCCGGGGCCCAGTTCCTCAACGGTTCCGGAGGCTTCGTGCCCCATGGCCATGGGAGTTGGACGTGGCCGAACACCGTTGATGGTGGATAAATCCGAGTGACAAAGTCCAGCAGCACGGATCTTTACCAGGACTTCGCCATAACCTGGCAGATCGAGCTCGACTTCTTCAATTGAGAGCGGCTTCGACACTGCATAGGGTCGCTCCGCTCCAGTTTTATTCAACACTGCAGCTTTAATCTTCATCATGACTCCGTTCCATGAATTGCTTGACGGTACTTACTCGATCCCCATACACAGGTATTTGACGACGAGAAATTCCTCGATGCCATACTTGGAACCTTCGCGTCCGAGTCCTGACTGCTTGACTCCGCCGAAAGGTGCGACTTCGTTGGAGACCAGTCCGGTGTTGATACCGACCATTCCGTACTCGAGCGCCTCAGCTACACGCCATACACGGCCGATGTCGCGGGAGTAGAAATAAGCCGCGAGACCGAACTCCGTGTCATTGGCCATGTGGACAGCCTCGGCTTCGGTATGGAAGCGGAACAAGGGCGCAACAGGGCCGAAGGTCTCCTCTTTGGCGACAGCCATGGCCGAAGTAACATCGGCTAACACAGTAGGCTCGAAGAAAGTTCCGCCGAGTGTGTGCCGCTTACCGCCGGTTAACACGCGTGCTCCTTTGGAGACGGCATCGGAGATATGCTCCTCCACCTTTTCAACCGCAGCCTTGTCGATCAATGGACCCTGAGTAACACCAGCTTCCATGCCATTGCCGACCTTCAACTGCAATACCTTCTCAACCAACTTGGCGGAGAAAGCATCGTACACTCCGTCTTGCACGAGAACGCGGTTGGTGCAGACACAGGTCTGTCCGGTATTGCGATACTTAGAGGCAATCGCGCCTTCAACGGCAGCATCGAGATCCGCATCATTGAAGACGATGAAGGGAGCGTTGCCGCCAAGTTCAAGAGACATTTTCTTGATGGTGTCAGAGCACTGCTTCATCAGCAGAGCGCCAACCGAGGTTGATCCGGTAAAGGTCACCTTGCGCACCAGGGGATTCGAGGTAAGTTCGGCGCCGATGGCTTTGGTGTCTCCGGTAACCACGTTCATAACACCCTTGGGTACTCCAGCACGCTCAGCCAGTTCCGCCAAGGCCAGCGCGCTATAAGGAGTAAGTCCAGCGGGCTTTACGACTACAACGCATCCAGCAGCCAAGGCCGGAGCAACCTTCCGGGTGATCATCGCGATGGGAAAGTTCCACGGGGTGATCGCGGCGCAGACACCGATGGGTTCCTTGATGACTACGAGACGCTTGTCTTTGGTGGGCGCTGGAATGGTGTCACCATAAACCCGCTTGCCTTCCTCGGCGAACCACTCCACGAAGGAAGCGCCGTAGGCCACTTCGCCTTTTGATTCGGCCAGGGGCTTACCCTGCTCAGCGGTCATCAGCTTTGCAAGGTCTTCCTGATTGGCCATCAGCAGTTCAAACCACTTGCGCAGAATCGCGCCGCGTTCTTTCGCTGTCCGCGCTCGCCAGGCAGGCCAAGCGGCATTCGCTGCTTCAATGGCGCGCCGGGTTTCGGCTGTGCCCATCTTAGGCACGCTCCCGAGGATTGTGCCGGTTGCAGGATTCTTCACGGGGATCGTAGCTTTGTTATCGGCGTCAATCCATTCGCCGTTTATGTAGCATTGCTGGCGGAACAAGCCGGCATCCTTCAGCATCGTCTTTACTTCATCCGTTGCGGTATTCATTTCCGTAGTAACAGCCATATTAAGTAACCTTTCAGAAATATGTTTCTACCGGATGCTCAGCACAGGCTCGGGCTCCGCGTCGGTTGTGGGATTCATAGGACGGGCGACGGCTTCAACCTGCAGGTTGAAGACGGGGTCCTTGGTCTTATCGTAAGTGGCCCAGTTGCGGAAGAAGTCTCTGCCGTAGATCAGAATACAGAGCACGATTCCAACACCGAATGCATATCCTGCACCACGCGAAATCAGCACGGCGCCAACGATTCCGGCCACACCAAGATCATTGAGCGTGCGCGCTTTCAGGACTCCGACGCGGACGGCCACAAAGCCCTGCACCAGCATGGTAAGAGAGAGAGCGATGGGCAAGATCGGTTTGACCAGGGTAACGATGGGAGAAAGGAAGTATCCGGTGAACGTGCCCAAGCGGAAGGAGCCGAGGCCACCATACAAACTGTCCATGGCCTCAGGACCGTGCTTATAACGCTCGCAGGTTACAACCTGCATTGCGGCCCACATGGGTCCGCACATGGAAATGTCAGGGCCTGCCATTGACATGGTGATGTTACGCAGTCCGCAGATGATGTTATTGCGGTTGGCGTTGTAGTGAACATTTTCATCGCCATGACGGAATTCGCGCGCTTCGTCCACAAGGGCTTCCGCCTGAATCAGTTCGCCGAAGAGCACGACATAGACCGCACCCACCAGAGGCAGAGCCTGCAAGTAGAGAGAGAGCGGCGGGAAGCCTACACGGGCCGAGAACGGAGTCCAGTCATGCCAGAGGTTATAGAACTGGGGGACGGTAAATCCCCATTGCAGATGCGGCCAAGGCAGTTCATGCATGAGCGGGGCAACAAAGATGGCAAGTACCAAAGCGGGCAGCAGACCGAGGTTTGCAATCTGCTTCAGGACCACATTCTTGTGGCGCAGAACCTTGAAGTTATTTGAGAACAAAAGATAGAAGGCGAATCCGATCGCAATACTGATCGTCCACGGATACTTTGCAAAATACTTACCGCTTGGCTCAAAGACAAGTCGAACCGCGGCGATTCCCGCGCCTAACAGGATACCGGACTTGATTGCGTCAGGCACGAGTTCGACAAACTTCTTCGCCAGTCCAGTCGCTCCGAAAAACAGTGAGACAACTCCCAATTCGAATTCGAATGCGATTAAAGCATGGAGTCGCGGAACGCCTTCGGGAAAAGTCTTGAGCCACAAAAGAAGGAGCGGAATGGCGGGAGTGATCCAACCGGGGACGACGGGATCGCCGAGATGCGCATGCCAGAGATAGAGGAAACCATTGAGGATTACCACGGTGATGGCAATCTCAAAGGGCATGCCGAGATATTCCATCAGGATAGGAATGATGCCAAGACAAACCGCACACATCATTAGTCCCTGAATATAATCTGCCGGCTCAAAACGATAGTGAATGAACGGCAGCCTTAGTTGAAATGGACCAAGCGGGATATAGGGTTGCACCTGTCCATACTGACGCTTGCGAATCGGCCCTAACATAATGTTCTCCTTGTGAACCGAATGATTCCGTGGCGACGCTGTAATAAGGGGTCGAACTCAGACGCAAGGCAGCAAGCAGATTGACCCAATGGTTCATCCCTATGAATGACGTTCTGTATATGGAACATGATCCCCGAAAGTGCAAGGATGATAGTACGGGCGTGCAGCACTGTCAATTCTTTTTCTGTATCAAGAATGGAGTTCTGTATACGGAACGACGGGTACTTAAGGAGGCGGGTGTGCGGCGTGTTATTCCTGCCTCGATGCCGTCGCGCGAGGATGGAATCAGCCGTACAAAACGGTAAGTATGACGAACTAAGAGGCCGCGTGTCCGACCGAAAGCTCACGTGCTCCGAGACGTTTTGAAAGCTCGGCGGCCATCAACTGGACAGCATGAATCGCCACACTCCTCTGACGCGCGTCGGTGTCGGCCTTCAGCAGACTTACGCCAATTCCGGCGACAGCCTGCGTGTTTCGCGAGTCAAAGATGGGAGCGCCGAAGCAGATCATGCCGTCTCGCGTCTCTTCGTCGTCCTGAGAAAATCCGCGCTTTCGAACCACAGACAATTGCTTCATCAGCGTTGGCAGATCGGTAATGCTTTTCCTGGTTAAGCTGGAAAGTCCGCCGGTATGTGCCAACTCGCCAACGCGTTCGGGCGGCAGGGTGGCAAGGATTGCCTTACCGCTGGCAGTGCAACTGGCGGGCAGCCTCATACCGATTCGAAAGTTAAGACCTAATGGGCGGGTTCCGTTGCGGCAGCCCAGGTAGACGACATCGGCACCATCGAGAACCGAAATGATGATGGTTTCTTCCGGTAGCACGTCAAGCGATTCGCCGAGGCTGGAGAATTCCGCCGTAAGATCGATGCGCGAGAGGAAGGAATGGCTGAGATCCATGACATGGGAACCCAGATGGTAAGAGCCGTTAGCATAGCGGCGGACTAAGCCAGCGTGGACCAGGGTTGCGCAGAGAGCGTGAATCGTACTTTTGGGAAGATGCAGCGCGGCGGTAAGCGATGCAAGGGTCAGAGGCTCTTTCGCCGCAGCCAAAACGTCAAGCAGGTTCATGGCCTTCACAACGGCCGGGACAAGGCCCCTGGGAGATTCATTTCCGGCGGAATTTTGAGTTGCCGGAGCGCTATGCTTCAATGCATTCTTCCTGGCGCGTTTATCCATAGCCCACCTTGGCTTTGTGACCGAATGAACAGGGACCCCGGAGTTTGGAAATTCAGCATAGCACATGACGTTCACCATACTGAACGGTTTAAATCTGGACTTATCGATCCGCTTCCCGCATTACAATGACGGGGCGCGCTGCGGACGATTGAGGTTGCGAGACTGAAATGACTTACGTGAGACCGGCGCTTCTTGAAGACATACCCGCACTGGAGCGTCTTATACCTGACTCCGTACGCGCTTTGCAGAGCGCCGACTATTCATTGGAGCAGATTGAGGGTGCTCTCGGAACGGTGTTCGGCGTCGATCGGCAACTGATTCTCGATGGAACCTACTTCGTGGTCATCGATCAAGGAATGGTGATTGCGTGCGGCGGCTGGAGCAGACGGCGAACGCCATTTGGCAGCGACCACACTCCTGTAAAAGACGACGCGGTGCTCGACCCATCACGCGATCCGGCGAAGATACGCGCTTTTTTTGTTCATCCCGCATATGCCAGGCGCGGCATTGGGACGAAGCTGCTGAATGCGTGCGAAGAGGCTTGCAAGGCGAGTGGCTTCACCCGGCTTGAATTGACAGCGACGCTGACGGGAGAACATCTGTATGCTCGGCGCGGCTTCCAAGCTGCCGAGCGCTTCGAGGTGCCGCTCTCAAACGGACACCGGCTTCCAGTGGTCAGGATGTTGAGGGTTCTATCGCAGTAACTACCATGCGGCGCGTGACAAGCCTACGCAAAACCATATCCTGCCTTCCGAACAATCCAATTCTTAAGAGATTGGGAGTTCCGCGCCTCTCGAGACGAATTTCTAAGCCATAAGAAACATGGATGTTTATCCTGTACTGCTATTTGGCCCCACAGTTGCGTGGCATTCACCTTTACTAAGACATCTGCGCCGCGCAGTTCTACGGTGCCTCACCTCAGCAGCTTTTCAGACTTGGAGACTATCAGGAGCCTGGCGTGGATTCTTTTTTCAAATTCGTATCGATTGCGGTGATCACTCTGATACTCAGTACGCTGCTGTTTGCACAGGGCGGCGCGACGGGTGCCATTAGCGGCACACTGCAGGATGAGCATGGAGCGGTCGTTGCGGGCGCCAAGGTTGACATCGTGAGCAGCGCAACGGGCCAGTCCGTCCGTCAGTTGAAGACGGACGCATCGGGGCAGTTCAACGCTCCGCTGCTGCCTGCGGGTGGCTACTCGGTGGCGGTGAGCGCGGAGGGATTCGCTCTAACCAAGATTGAGGGCGTGTCGGTACGAATCACGGAGACGACCCGTATCTCTACGGTGTTGAAGCCGTCGACGGTCAAAGAGCAGGTTGAGGTTCACGCGGAAGGAGCTGCGGTCAACACGACCAACGCCACCACGGGCGAATCGATTGACGAAGTCACGGTTACATCTCTGCCGCTGGCGACACGAAACTTCCAGCAGTTGCTCGATCTTTCGGCAGGTGCTACGGCGACTTTGAATAATGCCGCGGCGCTTGGCCGCGGCGATGTGCGTATCGACGTGAACGGTGGACGAGAAGACAACAATAACTACTTGATCGAGGGAATCTCCGCCTCTGACTACTCGTTCGGCGAACTGACGTACACGCCGGTTCCGAACCCCGACGCGATCCAGGAATTCAAGGTCGGCACCAGCCTGTATGACGCGACCCAAGGACGCAACGGCGGCGGCAACATCAATGCCATCCTGAAGAGCGGCGGATCGCATATCCACGGAGCATTGTGGGAGTACTTCCGCAATACGGCCCTGGACGCCAACGATTACTTCATCGGAAAATTCACGCTGCAGCAGAACATCTTCGGTGGCGATGTGGGCGGCCCGCTCGACTCCAAGGGCAAGCTTGGCTTCTTCTACCTGAATTACCAAGGCACGCGTCAGCGCAGCGGAGATTCCGCGGGAACCTATATCAGCGACGCGCCAGTTCCTTCGTTGCCCGTCAACCGTACGTGCGCAACCTTGACCGCCGCGCTGTTCCCCGCCGGCGTGCCTTCCTACGCATCCCCCGGTTGCGCGCTCGATCCGGTTGCTTTGAGCCTGCTGACGGCCAAGGACACGACCCATCAGTTCGGCAATACCCCTGGCAACTGGCTGTTTCCAAGTGTTGCGTCCGGTTCGTTCAGCGTCTCCAGCGCGGGCAAATACAACGACGACCAGTTCACGACCAACTGGGACCGTGATTTCAACAATGGCAAGGACCGCGTTTCGTTCCGCTTCTTCTGGTCTGACTCCGCGATGTATCAGCCGTTCGGCGCCGATAACCTTCAGGTCCAGACGGGCTATCCCGCTTCTCCCAGCAACCTGAACTTTCCTCTCAACATCCCGCTACGCGGGCGCTTCGGCAGCATCGCCGAAACCCACACCTTCAGCAATTCGCTTCTGAACGAGTTCCGTTTCGGCGTCAACATTATCAGTGACTCCCTGCAGAACGTTCCCATACCGGGCGCTTCGGCAACCGACCTCGGCATTTCAGACGGCTCCGGGGCACCGGACATGTACAGGTTCCAGTTCTCCAATGGCTTGCAGTTTGGTCCGTACCCAACGCAGCTTCAGTCGGCACTGTCAGACTCCTTTGTCTATCTGGATACGCTCAGTTGGACAAAGGGAAAACACTCGGTTCGCCTCGGTGGTGAGGTTGACCACACCTCGATTCGGCGCAACCTTCCCGTGCTGGACAATGGATTGCTGTACTTCCTTCCGGGAGCCGACAGCAACCTGAATCCGTTCCAGAACTTCGCACTGGGCGAGCCTACCTTCGGTGAAGAAGGCGGCGGCGCGTCCAACCACGTCTACATCATCCCCAACTATGCGGCCTTCGTTCAGGACGATTTCCGGATCACGCCAAGGTTGACGCTGAACCTGGGGCTTCGCGCGGAATGGGACGGAGCGGCATCTGACAATCTCTGCCACCTTGGCAACTCGATCTATGGGAATGCAAACACCGAGGGCAACGCCTATGTATATCCGAGCTGCGTCAATAAACTCGGATTTTCCGGCTTGAGCGGAACCCTGCAAAACTCCGCTACAAGCAACGAGTACGCTACGGTAATACAACCCCGGCTTGGCTTCGCTTATGACGTGGCCGGCGACCATAAGACGGTGGTCCGCGGCGGCTATGGCATCTACAGCGTCCGCGAAGACATCGGCGGCGTGGATAACATGGCGTTTTCGGCTCCGTTTTATCCCATCGTGATTGGAGGCGTTCAGACTGGAACGACTGGAACCATGGGCCAGCTATTCGCGTCGCCCGCAGTGCCTGCCCTGGGTGAGGTAAGCAGTGCCTTTGTGGCGACGCCCAGCTTCTTCCAAGGTTTTGGAGGCGGCCCCACCAACGGCAGCGCAGTGTTCTCAGGGACGGCCGCCAATTACTTCTTCGTTTCCGTTCCCCTGCACTGGATTGTGCCCACGACACAGCAGTGGAATCTAACCGTGCAGCGCCAGCTTGGAGAGAATTGGGCTCTCGAAGTCGGATTTGTGGGCAGCAAGGGTACGCACCTGCGCTCTGCCTTCGATCCTAACCAGGCGACTTTGGCCACATCGGCCAGCCCACTTAATGTAAAAGCGCAGAATGGAACCACGTACACCATTACGGACAGCACACAGGCCAATCTCTTAGCGCGGGCACCGTATCTTGGAATCAATCCCGAAGCGTCGGAAGCCTTCTGGCCAAACTCCGACTCTCACTATTACGGTTTGCAACTCACCCTTTCGCATCGCTTCTCGAAAGGATTGTATTTGCAGAGCGCGTACACCTACTCCAAATCGATTGACGACGTATCAACCGCGAGCGTGGCCTTCCTGACACGCTTCAACGATCAGACCAATCCCCGCGACTCGCGTGGCCTTTCAGACTTTGATCGCCGCCAGCGCTCCGTCACCAGCTTCAACTATGCCCTTCCGTTCTTTGCAAACCGCAAGGACCTGGTGGGACACACGCTGGGTGGCTGGGAGGCGAGTAGCGTAATCGTCCTGCAATCCGGTTCACCGATCACAATCGTCGATGGCAATGGCGGAACGGCCTATGGTCTGTCCAGCGCCGATGCTGTAACGGCTACCTTTGCGCCTGGCTACGGTTGCGGCAACGCGTTGACCAAGGGAAGCATGTCTGCCAAGATCGCAAACTGGGTCAACCCCGCGGCTTATCAATCGGATCCCGTTGTCAGTTCGGACGGGTCGACCGGATATGGCAACACTCCGCGCAATTGCATCATTGGACCGGGGCAGGCAAACGTAGATTTCACACTCGCCAAGACCTTCAAGATCGGCGACCATCAGAGTCTGCGTTTCCGGACCGAGGTCTTCAACCTGTTCAACCATCCGACGTTCGCAAACCCGTTGATTACCGGACAAGCGGACGTTGCGGCCGGTCCGAATGTTGGCCAGATCACAAGCACAGCCGGTACACCGAGACTACTTCAGTTCTCACTGAAGTACGCGTTCTAGCTGGTGATGGATGCGCGAGTAAGAAACTCACGCCGTCATCGCATAATCAGTTGAGTCACGAACAACAAAAAGCGATGTTCCTGATGACGGAACATCGCTTTTCTGTGCGCCTTATATCACGATCTTCAAGAGACGCTTTCGGGAAATATGTCATAGACATAATCGTAGGCGGCTAGAGCGGACTTCTTCATTGCGCCGGATTCAACGCGCTTGAGAATTTCCTCGCGCGAGAGATCGAAGACGGCCTCCAGAATATGCGAGCGCTCCTGTGGATTCGACTGCCCGACGATGAAGAGCACCCGGGCGCTATGCTGGATGTAGCGAGGCGAGAGCAACTGCTGCTTCAACAACTCCATGATGACGGTCGATTTACTGCGGTCAAAGCGCCCAGGAGCGCCCTGGCGATCCAGTTCCGCGAAGAATGCCTCGGTCCATTCGGCGTGATAACTCCACACCTTCTCGAACAACTCGCGAGTGAAGCGCGTACCAGCCTTGACTGGCTCGGCGTTCTTGGTTAGTTCAACGCCGTCTTCGGTGAGCTCCGCTGTTTTGAGGTTGCCATCCTTGGTGATGGTGGCCTGGTGCTGAATGAGCGTCCACAGCCAAGACACATCAATGCGATAGGTGGCGAGATCGTTCATGAATCGCAGCTTTAGCTCGTAGTCGTCGATGGCGGCGGCGAAGTTACCGTTCAAAATCTGGAAGCCGTAGTTCGCCGTCATGTAGAACGCGTGCTGAATGTGCTCGATAGTGACGTCACCTTTCGGCACACCATAGATGTCATTCCAAAGCTGCGGGGTGAAGATTTTCTCCGGCGTATCGAGGGACTCACTGGTAAGCACATGGGGCGTGATTTTTCCTTGAGAATCCAACAAACCACGGGAGTGCAGCAGAGCCCTCTCGGTGTCAGTAAGACCACTGGCGGCGGTTGCTACCGCTTTGCCTTTGACGTCGGCCACACCTTGCGGCGCGTCGAGGATTGCCTGGAGTTGCGACACATCTGCTTGCAGAGGCTTGTTGCCGGCGGCCACGTAGGCAGGCTCCGGACTTGCGACCCAGCTTTGCCGATAGGCGTCGTAGAGCTTTCCCTTCACGCGTTTTGCAAGGATATCTTCCAAGGTAGGCTTCTGGCCTGAAGGCAGCTCACCCTCGGGAACAAAGATGAGTCCGAGCAGACGTTCGCGCAACTTGTCGATCACCATTGCACGCAACGCTAGCGGATTGTACTTTGATCGGCCGTAGGCATCGCTATCCTGATAGATCATGACGGCAGCCATGCCGCCGATGGGCGCGCCCTGGCTGAGCTCGCCATTCTTCATTCCAGCCATCAGCATCATGAGCGCGTTGTAGCGCTGATAGGCGATCATGTTGGGCGATGCCATGCCGATGGTTTGCGGATCTGGGAAGACACCGTGCGGATCGTCTTTCCACATCTCAATGAGACTGCCCAGGTAGTCCCAGCGTCCGACGTTTGTCCCGAGCAGGCGACGGCGAAGAACCCAGGCGATTGCGGGCAGAGTGCGTCCGGCATTGCCCTCTTCGTAAAGCATTTTGATTTTGATGGTGCCAGCCTCAACGCCAATGATGCCTTCCAGCCGTGACATGAGCTTCTCAACGACCAAGGCTTCATGAGGAGATTGCAGCTTGGGGATGTAGAAATATACGCCCGTACCGGCACGACGAAGAGACTCGTAATTGTTTACGGTCCACAAGACGGCGACGGCGATGAGACCCGGTGCGGGCTGGCCATCGACCGTTATATGGTCATATCGAACGTGAATACTGGGAGGGCGAACGAAGCGGATGGGCCACTGCGCCGCGGGCCGGTTGATTCTGTAGGCGCGCTTCTTGTCTTTCTTGGCCACTTCATAAGGACGGTCATTCCATTGGCCTTCGAAAATTTCTTTGGCGTTCTGCATCGCCGCAAAAACTCCGACAGGCTGATTGGTAGGCGTGCCATCAGGCTGAAAATGCGTCGGCGAAGCATCCTCGAAATCCGGCATATTCATTGGCGCCGGGCTGTTCAAGGCATTGAAGGCCATGTCGAGCGGATACCACGGTCCAGTAAGTTCCAGTCCGGGATTGTTCAATGGGTGCGCGTCTTTGGGGATTGGAACGGTATCATTCAGCCGCCAGCGCCAACGGCTCTCACGTCCGAGGAAGTTATCAATCAAGCCCTCGACGATCTGGCGAAAGCTCCAGGACTCACCGGTCACCGCGTCGGCAAACTTCTCATCCCAATTCGGCCATGCGTATTTCTTTGTAACCGGGTCAGCGGAGTGCAGAAGGACTCGGCGGGCGGTCAGGGCCGCGGCGATATCGGGACGCAACTCGCGGGTGAGCGTGGCGATGGTTTCTTCAACGCTGACAGTTCGCCCGTTCACCGTTCGGGTAGCAAAAAGGTCGGGGAATTTCTGGAGAATGTCCTCACGGATCATATTTGTAGCTCCTCAGCTCTCTTGAATCACAAACAGCGCCCCAGCAGCCGGATAAGCAGGGGCTCAAAGGAAACGATTACGCAGCACTCTGGGTCGGGAAACTGGGATCGAAGTGATGGGCTGAATGCATCTGAATCACAACCAGAGAGCAGTTCCAGGATTGGTGTGTCCGCCGTTATCATGGCCGGGGAGAAACGCCCGGCTGCTTTGCCGGATACACCTTCCGCGATTCCGGTAAGCCACACGGCGCCAAGCACAGGGCCACCGACCCTTTAGAGATGAACATTCCGGTGCAATGGTTGCAGAACTTTGCGAGGCGAACTTAGCTATCCAGTGAAGTGATACGGATGGCGGAGATGCTTGCGGGCGGCGGCGACTGCATCAGGGTCACGCCCTCCGGCAATTGTCTTGCGGTAGCGCGATACAGCCTGATCGCGCTCTTCCAGCGTGTCATACATCTCTCCGGCGGCAAGCGCTGCCCGGTCCAGCAAGGATGGCTCCACGTCAGAGCAGGTTGCGACCAGGTCAAAGGCAACGGCTGCTTGCTGGAACTCATGCTGTCCGCGCAGCGAGACACCCAATCCCCAGGCTGCAACTTCAGGACGAAAGGTTGAGTACTTCCCTTCCCGTCCGTTTTGCAGCACGATGCGATACTGCTCAATCGCCTCGCGCCCGTGTCCGGCGGCGTTAAGCAGGTGCGCGTACTCGGCGGCAAGCACAAAATTTCGGGGATACTCGCGCGAAACCCGTCCCACGAGTTCCAACGCCTCCTGATAACGCTCCTCACGCCGCAGGAAAAGACTGAGCGCCATGGTAGCGTCATTGCTCGATGTGCCGTGAGAACGGCTCACCTCGCGTAGATATTCCAGGCCCTTCTGGCGATTGCCCGTGACTCCCACCAGGGCCACGGCGGCGCGCCCTGCCCAGCTCAGCGATCCGACGATGTAGTTGTGGATGCCCACGGTCATCTTGGCGTCAACGTAGTTTGGATCAAGTTCCAGCACGCGTTCGTGATCGCGCCGTGAGGCAAGCGCAGCACGAATCCCGGAGAGCCACGACTTCTGCGCCATACCCATGTAGGTAGCGCGAAAGCCGGTTGCTACTCCTCGGGCGTAGAGTGCGTCGGTGTCCTTGGGATTTGCCTGCAGCCGCGCATTGCAGAGGGTCTCGACCCTCGCGATCAGATCGAAAATCCGCTTCTGTGCCGCCATATCCAATGGACGCCGGGCCTTGCTGGTAAGAAAGCTCTCGCTCGAGTATGTTTCAGTGTCGAGCGCGCCAATGCGGTTCAGTTCCTTGAATACCTCAGCGGCCAGCAGGTAATTTGTGGGAAATGGATCGTCAGGATACTCAGCCTCGAGTTTAGTGAAATCACGAATCGCCGGATCGTACTCCATGTTGTAAAGCTCGTTGAAACCGCGCCCAGCCAATGCATTGTTGCCGGGGCGAGCCGCCTGCGGGATACTCTGCGCGACAAGCATCCCGCCGCATGCGAACAATGCGGCGGCGAGAACGAGAACGGCAATTCGATTCGGATTCATGAGGCTAAGAAGAGTTTAGTCCGTGCGTGAGGCTTTCGCCGCTATGTTCACGCTTGCGAAGCCTAACTATGCGAGCTGACCTCAACAGGACAGAACGCGCCAAGCAAAGGGAGAAACAACGCGCAACGTATGGGCCGGGGATCGAGGACGCGCAGCACGCGTGCGTAACGCTCCATGTCTGGGCGGTATTTATCCACCTGCATCTGCACAAATCGCATCGGATCACCACCCGTCCGCTCGGTAATCTTGTAGTCGATTAACCAGCGGGTGCCATCTTCGACGAACGTGCGATCCACGCGCACGTGTTCCAACCGGCCCTCGATCACCGCCGACACGGCGAACTCGCAACGATGTTCGCCGTGTGCAGATAGCAGCCAACGTCCGCGCTCGTCGTTCAGCGTTCTGGTCAACGCCTCAGTCACGCGTGCAATGCCCTGCTCAAGATCACCGCGCGTTACGCCCGTTCCAAGCAATGCTGCTGAAATCGCAGGACGCGACGAGACGATGCGCTCGGCGCTCCAAAGGGCGGGACCATCCTGCGCGATGCGTTGCAGAAAACTGTGCGCCACTACGCCAACCCTCGGCAGCAGGTCTCCAACCCACTCGAAGCGATGCTCGTCTTCTACGGTTGTTCGCTGCGGGCCGCGCCAATGCAACGGCTCAGGCAGCGAGGGCACGACATAAGTTGCAGGCAGGCGGCGAAGCAGCAACTGCGGAGTGGCTTGCGCCTGGAGTTCGACATCCTCTACCTGCTCCGGCGGCGCAAATGTTGCCTGCATTCCTGGAACGTCCCACAATAAGCCAAGAAATGAGTTGGCAACAGGTTTTCCCTGGGGCATGGCGGCTGAAAGATAAAGCCGCTTGCGCGCACGCGTGGCCGCTACGTAAAACAGGCGCTTCAACTCCTCTTGCGAGCACTCGCCTGAAAGATTGCGCAGATAGCTTTCGATGGTAGCCTCTTTGTGCGAGCTGTTGCTCTGAGCTTCCATCGGCCCAAGCAGCAGCAACTCCTCTTCACCACGACGCCGCAGACGCCAATAGAGCAGGCTCTTATCGTCTTGCCGCGAGCGGCGCTCCAGCGCGGGAAGAAAGACCACGTCCCACTCCAAGCCCTTGGCCTGGTGAATCGGCATGATCTCCACACGAATGTCACTGCGAGTGTCGGCGGGAGCGAAGAGATCGTGCAGTTTATTGGCAAACGTTTCCGGATCGCGCACTGCACCCGCGGAAGATTGAGCATCCAGCAGTGCGAAATATGCGTCGGCGTCGCGAACTCCCTGCTCGCGTTCGGCAAGGCACGCAGGGCCTCCGAGGCGCAGCCACACGGACTCCACGAGTTCACGCGGCGACACGCGCCCGCGCTGCGCAAGTGCGTCGTCCAACACATCCAGCACGCGCAAGAGCGCCGTCTGTGCTTGTGCGGAGAGCCGGGAGATACGTTCGCGCAAGAGCTCACGAATGGTGGAGCGCTGGTCTCCGCCGCACAGTTCCAACAGATCTGCGAGCGCAAAGCCACACCACGGAGCGCGCAGAATGGAGAGCCACGCGGTGCGCTCCGCAAGATCGGTGAGCGCCAAACGTAACGCTTCAAGATCGCGCACCAGCGGACGATCCGCCAGACGGTCGGTCTTCACCGCGCGATAATCGACTCCGGCCGCACGCAAGGCTTCTACCAACTCCGGCAAATGGGTGCGCGAGCGCACCAGCAGCGCAATCGTAGACTTCTCAGCATCAAGCGCAGGGAGATCAAGTTCGCGACGGACGCACTCTGCCAGGTACTTCGCTTCACCCGCACGATCTCCGGGCGCGAAGCCCTTGATCAGCACCGGCTCGCCGTCAATTGCCGGACACGAAGGCTCGGCGTCTTTGTCATACTTCACGGCGTTGGTCAGGTCGCTCTCTTCGCGCAGGATGAGCGGAAATACGCGGTTGAACCACTCGACCAGATGCCGCTGCGAACGAAAGTTCTGGCTGAGTTGACCGAAGCGATGCGCGTGTCCGCCAATGCCTGCGTAGCGCGCCTGCTGATAGATGGCCACGTCCGCCTGCCGGAAGGCGTAGATCGACTGCATGGGATCGCCGACATAGAAGGTGGAGCACTGCTCGTCCGCCTCCCAAGTGTGCAACAAGCGCGCCAGCAACTCAACCTGCACGCCATTGGTGTCTTGAAATTCATCGACGAGAATGTGCCGTATGCGATAACCGAGTTGCAGCCCCAGCTCGGTAGGGTCGCCGTGCTCTCCAATCGCATCCAATGCGCGCTGCGTGTACTCGCCGAAATCGATGGTGCCCTGCTCGGCGAAGACAACCTTCAGATTGGCGGCCGCCAGCGGAAGCAATTGCAGAACCGCGCGCATGAACTCCCACTGCGAGTCCGTGTAATGCGGGTCAGGCAAGCTGCGCACGCGGCTCAGAGCTTCGCAGAGTTCGGCCGCAGAGGGCTTCGCCGCTAACTCGGCAAAGAGTTCAATGCAGCGTTTGCGGCGAGCTTTCTCGTCTTTGGTCCCTGAGGGAAATCCATGCCTGATGTTCACCGTCTTGCGGAGATCATCGTCATTGGTCAAAAGGAATTTGCGGATGGCGCGCCACTTTGGCAGTTGCGCGGCGCCGGCATCGGGCCACTCCGTAATGTCGCGGAGAGGCTGCGCCAGTTGCGGCAATATTGAGACCACATCCGCGCTGGCGGCGATTGATTCAACCATCGCTGCAGATGTTTCCCGCTTTTGCGACGACCCGCATCGCATCATCTCAAACAACCTTGCGGACTCAGCGCTTAACGTGGAGCATACGCTCGCTGAGACCAACGCAAGGTCTTCGTCCACGGAGAGCGCCAGCGCCGCTTCAAGCTTGATTCTGAGTGCCTGCTGCTGCGAGGCGTCGAAGCTATCCGAGCGTCCGAGAAAGTGCAGCCACTGATCGCGCCGCGCCAGCATGGCAGCCAGAAGATTGCGTGCGCCGCCCACGTTGTTATCCACGTGGCGCAGCAACGTAGCGACGGCGTCACCACGCGCACCCTGCTCTGCCAGTTGATCGAGAACCCGCTGCGAGGCCAATTCATAGAGAGGCCACGCATCGTCTGTAACTTCTGCCGCTCCGCCCAGTAATCCCTTGAATGGCGCGCGCTGAGCCACCGACTCGCAGAACGAATCGAGGGTACGAATTTGTAAGCGCGCAGGATTGTTCAGCACATTCCATCCGAGTGCCGCGGACGTTTGCAATACCGCGCGCGCCAGTTCCAACGATAGCCGCTCATGCTCAGGGCGCTGCGAGAGTTCACGGTCGCTGAGCTTGGCTGCGTCATGCAGCGAGCAAAGAATACGATTGCGCATCTCTGCCGCGGCCTTGCGCGTAAACGTGATTGCAAGCACGGACTCCGGCTGATCAACCCGTGCGAGACAGGCGAGATAGCGCTGCATCAGCAACTCGGTCTTTCCCGAACCGGCAGGAGCCTGCAGCATCCACGACTGTGCGATGTCAAGAACGGCGCGGCGAACAGATGCGTCAGCAGGCGTTGTGCGCGGCGTGGTACGCGGCGTTGTGCGCGGGCCTGGGCTACTCATGATCGCCTCCGTTGGTGTCGTCATCCACCGCAACGTCGCCGATGCGGCATAACGAGGCCAAGTGACAATGCTCGCAGCTTGAAGCGCTGTGCCCCGGACCTATCTTGGGATCGACAGCCGCGGAGCCCTGCACGAAGGATGCGGCGATGCGTTCCAACTCATCGGCCCAACGCGCGATGTACTCGTCAAAGCCGAGCCCGTCGAAGGATTTCCCACGTGGAACAGCGCACGGAAGCAACTCCTTTTCACGCAGATATCCTTTGAAGGCCACCTCGCCCTTGCGGATCACGGCAAACGACACGCCCGCGACATTGAGCTTCTGCCGCTGCATGGCCAGCGCATAGAACGGCAGTTGCGGCATCCGCGGACGTGGAACCTGCCAGCCCGATACGCTGTTCGCGGCTCCGGTTTTGTAGTCGATCACAACGTGCGCGTCGTCAATCTCATCGAGACGGTCGAGGCGGCCGCTCAGTTCCATTCCGCCGAGCGTTAGCCTGACTTCAATCTGATGATCAATCACATGGAAGGCCGCGCGAGTTTCCTCAAGAGTGAGCCACTCCGTCAGTACCTCAATGGTGCGCTGGCGCTCGAGCAGACGAAAACGCACGGTCCACGGATCGCTACTTGGCGGCAGAGTGTTGATCATGGCGTCATCCACCGCACGCTCAACAATTGCCGCACGATCGGGGCGACGCAATCCTTCACTACCCTTCAGCTGCTCCCAGATCAATTGCAGAGCGCTCTCCACCACCTTGCCGCGGTCCGTTGGAGCCAGCGCATCGTTCGGTCCCTCCACTTGCTTTGCAAGCAGACGGCGCACCGCAAAGGCCCTAAATGGACAATTGGACTGCTCCTGCAGCAACCACGTTCCACCGCGCGCGACCTCGCCGGGTCGCAACGCCGGAGCCGTGTTGTCTGCTATCGCCTCCAGCACTGCGCGCTCAAAGCGCAAGGCCAGCGGCGTTGGCGGTGCGATCGACTCGCTCGCAAACTCGAAGCCCGCAAACGATGGACTCCAGCGCTGCTCGCGCTCGTCATCCGTGCGGAGCGCGAGGCTGAGCGAAACCTTCGGAGCGGAGTGCAGCAAGCGCGAAGTGATGCGCGAGATGCGCGTCTCCGCCTGAGAGGTACCCGCCAGCGCAAAACCTGCATCCTTCAGCAGCGCAATCGGAATCAGAGGCGAGGGCTTCGGCGAGTCTGGCCAGAGATCATCACTGCAGGAGCCAATCCAGAGCGCGTCAAAGAACGAGCCCTCGGCTTCGGCTGCGTCCATGATCTGCACGGGAGCGTCGAGCGTCTCAGGCTTGAAGTTCTGCGCCGTTGCGGCACGCTCGAGCCGCGCTACAAACCCGGGAAAATCGGTGCGCCAATCCAGCAAGTCCAGCGACGAGATCGCAACCAGTAACTCGCGCCATCGCTCAGTACACTGAAACTCCTCGCTGCTCAGGGCGGCGCTTCCGGGCCATCGAAAGGCTTCAAGAGCGCGGCGCGAAATGTCTGCCCAATATGCGGCCGACTGCTCGGAGGCAAACGGTGAGTACTTCGGCAATGACTCCATGGCGGCACGCAGTTTTGGCAATTGCTTCGACGCATGCAGCCACCCATTGAGTTCCTCAAAGCTAACTTCGCGATGCGCATGCTTCCGCACCTCGGCTACGAAGGAGGCATTCTGCTCAGGCGCTTCGGCTAGATATGGCGAAGTCAACAGGTCTTCAAAGGTATTGAAACTCACCGGCCCGGCAAGCAACGCGAGCAACTGCAAGGCGCAACGCACCACGGAATACTCGGCGAGCGCAATGGGCGAGGCAATTTCAAAAGCTGCGGGCGTGCGCCGGGAGAGCAGATGCTCGGGATGCAGCACCGAACGAAATGTGCTTTCCACCTGCGGAAGCTTGCGCTTCAGGTCGAAGAAGATCAGGCCAATGCGCGCGTCGGGCGATGACTCTACCTGCTGGCGCGCCCACTGCGCAGCCGTGCGCAACTCTTCGGTCACGCCATCGAATTCGTATCGCGCCGCACAGGCTTCGGCGTCATCCGCTTGCTCCACTGTCTGCTCAGGAGCAACGGTGATCTCGACTCCTGCGTCGGCGAGTGAATCCAGAAACGCGCGCTGCGCGGGCGTAATCTCGGCGAGAAATACGAAGAGCTGCCCTGGAAGTCTGAGCCCACGGAGACATGGAATCAATTCGCGCATAAGCAACGCCTGACAAGTCCAGCGATGCGCTGAGAGCCGGCGGCGGAATTCGGCGGCCCATCCGGAAAAGGCGCGGGTTTCGCTTGATGCGCTCATCTGCGGAGAGTCGAGTGCGATGTCGTATTCCATCGCCGTATGGAAGGCCTCCGCAGCCAGTGCGGCGGCGGACTCCGTGAGCAGCATCTCACGCGAACCGGGTGAGTGCTCGATGATCTGCCGCCACAACTGCAATTCCTGCTCCCGCTGCAACAGGTGTCTCTGCACTGCGCCCGCAACCAGTGCTTCCGAGTACAGCCGCCCGACGAAGGCTCCGGATGGGAGCACGTCGGGCGTGAGCCATGCCGCGCTCTCGCCGCGGAGACGATCTTCGGCGGCGGCGCGCAATGCACGCGCCGAGCGCGTGTTCGCCGTCAGCACCGTCGCTCCAGCGACCGTCGCACTTACCGCTTGCTCAAAGAACCGGCTGTATCTCACTTGTCTCCAAACGAAGAAGGCTGATTCCAGGCTACAGCAACGTTCTACCACGCGAGTGACGGCTTCTCAATGCGGAACACTCGTCCAAAGGCTTCATGGCGTCAAGAAGAACACCCGCAAATGCCCCCTTGCCATACTCTGTGGAGTGGAAGCGGAAGAGCATGGCCGAGCGGAGATAATATTTCTTGTCCGGCGAGCAGTTCGGTGTGGGCTAAACGTTTGAAATTGTGGATATTCCCTGCTTGTGGTTACATATCACAAAGTAATGTGACTTTGGTCCGTTGAAGTTGAAGCGAAGAGAGCTTAGAATAAAGTTGGTATTGAAAATGGTTTTCAACTTCATGACGCAGCGCGCTACCCATCCCGGCAATACTCTTTGCGACCTCGCGGTTGGCCAAACCGGAATCCTTGAAGACTTCAACATGCCCCAGAGCATTGCCGAACATCTTATGAACCTTGGCTTCGTGCCCGGCCTGGAGGTTCTGGTGGCGCGCAGTGGTCCTGGTGGCAACCCGCGCGTTTACCGTGTTGATGGAACCGAGGTGGCATTGCGCCGTGACCTCTCGCGCTGCATTGCCGTGCGTCCCCTGACCGCCGCTGAAGCAGAGGCGCGATCGCAGTGAGCGTTCCCGTATCGATTCAATCCGTCGCTTCCGCAGCCAGACACGTACCGGGCTCGCCTGCCTACAAGACTGTCGCCGTGGTAGGACCGCCAAACGCAGGCAAAACCACCCTTTTCAATCGCCTTACGGGATTGCGCCAGAAGGTGGGAAACTTCCCCGGCGTCACGGTTGAGCACCACACCGGAACCTACCGACTTGAGAACGGCACCGAGGTCTCGCTGATCGATCTTCCCGGCGTTTACAGCCTCAATCCGAAATCGGAAGACGAAAAAGTCACCATCGACGTACTGAATGGCGAAATGCCCGGAGCCGAGCGTCCGGACGCGATCATCCTGGTGCTGGATGCCAATAATCTCAATCGTCATCTGATTCTGGCCGGCCGGGTCATTTCCCTCGGATTGCCAACGCTTGTGCTGCTGAACATGGCTGACGAGTTGCACAAGCAGGGCGGACAGGTGGATGTGCTTCCCCTAGCGCGCCAGCTTGGCACTCCGGTTGCCCTGGTCAGTGCAGTCACGGGCGAAGGTCTGATTGCGGTGCAGAATTTCCTGGTGGCAACTCCGCAGGCGCCCGAGCCGTTGGAACTTCCCATTTTCGGCGACCCCCGGCACTGCCGCGAATGGGCCGTGCGGGTTGGAACTCACGCAGCTTATCGCCGAGGCGTCACTCCGGAGTGGACTCGCCGGCTTGATTCGATCTTTCTCCATAAATTCTGGGGCGGTGCCATCTTCGCCGTCGTCATTGTCGCGGTTTTTCAAACCATCTTTTCGCTCGGCCAGCCTGCCAGCGATCTATTGCAGAAATTCTTGGATGACATGGCGGTTCATCTCTCCAACGTGCTCCCCGCGGGCATCATCAACTCGCTGGTGGTGAACGGAGTATGGAAGGGTGCGGGATCGGTTCTGGTCTTTTTGCCTCAGATTCTTCTGCTCTTTCTCGTCATCGGAATCCTTGAGGACTCAGGGTATCTGGCGCGGGCAGCGGTGATCTCTGACAAGGTGATGGCCAAAGTCGGCTTGAATGGGAAGTCGTTCATCCCACTTCTCTCTGCCTATGGGTGCGCGGTTCCGGCCATCATGGCGACCCGCACCATTGAGAACAAACGCGACCGCATTGCCACCATTCTGATTGCGCCGTTCATGACCTGCTCGGCACGCCTGCCGGTTTACACGATGGTGATCGCTGCGTTCATCCCGAACCGTCCCGTGCTTGGGCCCGTGGTGGGAACGCGCGCGGTGGCCATGCTGAGTTTGTATGTGCTGGGCTTTGCCATGGCAGTGGCCACGGCCAAGGCTCTGAAAAGTTCGGTGCTGCGCAGCAAAGATGTCGCCTTCATTATGGAGCTGCCTCCCTATCGCTGGCCGATGTGGAAGTCGCTGGCCCTGCGGCTGATGGATCGCGCTAACGCATTCATCTTCCGCGCCGGAACCGTGATTCTAGGCGTCAGCATCCTGCTATGGGCGCTCACTTATCTGCCAATGCACAACGGGCAACCGCCGGCGATTGCCGACAGCGCCATCTCCCACATTGGGCACTTCATTGAGCCGGCGATTCGTCCGCTCGGATTTAACTGGAAGATTGGCGTGGGCCTGCTGAGCTCCTTCGCTGCCCGAGAGGTGATTATCGCCACCATGGGCACGCTGCATGGTGTGGATCCGCAATCGCACGCCATGGCATTGCAGCAAGCTCTCAAGAGTGATCTGACACCGGCAGGAGCCATCGCCCTGCTTGTCTTCTTCGCCTTCGCCATGCAGTGTATGTCGACCATGGCGGTAGTACGGCGCGAGACGAACAGTTGGAAATGGCCGGTCATTCAGTTCCTGTATATGACCGGAGTGGCTTACGTGGCTGCGTTTGTGGCTTATCGCATCACGCTGCTGTACTGGAATTAGCGCTCCGCCTACTTAGCGGCTGACAATTCTCCCCGCACCGAAGGGGCAGAAGGTTGCTCAAACGGAAGAGCGGCAAAAGTAGTCATATAGCGCGTGAATACCTGCAGCATGAGTGTCCCCGGTTCGGCCTTTCGCGATATGCGTAAGGTCACCAATAGATGACCGTCATCCTGAAGATCCATACGAACGACGCGCACTCCTTTGTGCTTCACCTTGACGCCCACAACCTTGTCCAGTTGCTCACCGGAGAGACGCAGTACCACTTCCTCCGAGGCTCCCCTGTGCAGGTTTGACGGTTCAACATGATCAACGACCACCGGAATCGGGCGATTCTGAGCGAGGAGAGCGGTACAGCAGATGAGAGTGATGACGACAGGGGCAATGGTACGGGCAATCCATTTGCAGCGAGTTGTGGGCATTCCCACCAGATTCCTCCGACGGCAGGAGCCAAGCGGCACCTCTCGTCTCCGAGCCTTTGAATCGGGAGGCTCGAACCACGCCGAACAGCCCTAGGATGCCTCTGCGTCATGTTTGAGTTTCCCTGGCTGGGCCATTACGCCGATGCAGCCTTGGATTGCGTGGTCACTTTCGCCAGCATTGCCTCATCCCTCTATGAAAAATGAAAACACCTGGAGGGTGCATGAACGTTGACCAGAATGGATTTAAGTAGCGCCTTTTCCACACCTTTCCGGAGCTGAGGTTTGACGCTACCCCACTCGATTGTTACTATCAGATTGCGGGGTGGAGCAGCCTGGTAGCTCGTTGGGCTCATAACCCAAAGGTCGCAAGTTCAAATCTTGCCCCCGCAACCAATCTTTTCAATCGGTTACAGGGAATCGGAACTCCACGGCAAACCCCCAAAAACCCCCAATAGCAGGAAGCAAGAAATAACGCCCTCAACGGGCGCTTTTTTTTGCCCTCTTCTGCGCCCGTTCCTCGCTGCCTTCCGCCTTGGCTCCCAGCACCATCGTCACGACCTTGCTGTTCGCCTTGCGCTTGCTGCTGCTCATCGCT
>Ga0302320_10004279_pt1 | contig 32474 bp, 36 predicted proteins | sample Bog_T0_3_FD_202130 | JGI IMG/M metagenome (GOLD analysis project Ga0302320, IMG submission 202130) | Peat permafrost microbial communities from Stordalen Mire near Abisko, Sweden - Bog_T0_3 | ecosystem: Environmental > Terrestrial > Soil > Wetlands > Peat | place: Sweden: Abisko, Stordalen Mire... | reverse complement strand
GACCCAGGATGCGCCACATGATTCACTGCCAACACTGCTTGGCGCTTGGCGCCGTGCGCCGCCGAGTGCTAGGCCGGCAAATCCGGCGCGTGGGAGTTACGCGAGATCTTCGATCAACTGTAGTTTGATCGCCATTGCGGTGGCCTGTTCTTTTACGGCACATCCGCTAGCTTGTCGCGTGCGATGCCGCGCTCGATTGCAGCCAGATTGCGATCTGTGTACGGGATAAGACGATAGATGCCGTTTTGAACGTGGTCGGGATTGGGCTGGTCCGGCTGAATATCAAACAACGCGATCAGCCGGTCTCCCTTCTTCAATTCTCTGACGCCGCCGTTGCGCTTGGACTGATCGATGAGTTCAAGCGGCTCCCATTTGTGAACTTCCGCTCCGGCTGGAACGCCGTTCTTCAGACTTTGCGTGAGCCGCAACGTCGCCCACTTCAAACGCTTACCATCCTCACGTGTGGTCACGGATGTTCCCGTAATCTCAGCAATCGACGCATATTCGCTGTCCCGGCCTGCGTCCTCGAGTTTTTCCTCTTCGGTGGACTCGCGTTCGCCCGATGAGTCGGTCTTTGCCGGGGCGCCGTACACCCGCCACGCTGTCGGCATCAACTCCGCAGGCTCCCGGCAAGCTAAAAAACTGGTCAGGCAGCCCAGATTGAAATCGAGCAAACTGCGAACGATCCTCGGATCGGCAAACGGGGAATAATCGACGTTGATCGATTTGCATCCCTCGCAACCGTTCGGTCGCCAGACTACATATTCTCGACGAGAGCGAAAATCGGAGTGCTTGTGATTTGTCAGGCCATGTGCCGTCCCAACCAGCGCGTAGTCGTCTTCATTCCAAAACGGAATGTGCGGAGTCGTATTGATCTCCACCTCAAAAGATTTCGTCCAGATAATCCCGTCTTTGACCTCAATTCGTGCGCCGACAATTGCGAACCTGCCTCCCAGCAGATAGTACGGGCGACGTAGCCATCGGCAGCACATTCGCGCGTCCCTCCATAGCCCGCCGTGCGGCACAAAGTAGATGGGCATGGCTCGAAATGTGTCTTCCATTGCGATCTGGTAGTCGCAGCGCTTCGCCGTGCATGTACCCTCGTAAGCGCCCCAGGCACCCCACTTGTACATCAACCGCTGCGTGTCGGCCCAGGTGCTCTTGCCCATCTGAATCTCGCGGATGTCGGCCAGCAGCCGCTCGGCTCGCCAGCGCAGAATGTGCTGCTGAATCTGCACATAGGCCGCAACCCCGGCAACCAACACGAGTGCCGCAAGGCCAACTACCCGCAATACTCTGCCCCAGCTTGTCCCGAAAGTCACACTTGGGTAGACACCGTGCGCGCCGAGTTTGTTCCAGACGAGCGATCCAATCGCTGGTTGGTTGAGAGCTTGGATTGGATCGGGCGGGCGCATAAAACAATCGGTTCTGCGCACGCGCCTGTTCGTTATAAACTTCTTTTGTGATGGAAACTACAGGTTGTGGCACAGCTATCGTTACGCCGTTCAAGGCGGATGGGTCGATTGACGAACCGGCGCTTGGGGCGCTGGTGAACTGGCAGATCGAGTCGGGCATCGACTTCCTGGTGGCTTGCGGGTCAACGGGAGAGGCTGCGACTCTGGACGAAGAGGAGTGGCTGCACGTCGTGCGCCTGGTTGTGGAGGCGGCTGGTCACCGCGTGCCGATTTGGGCTGGATGTACCCACAACTCGACGCGCACGCTGCTGCGCCAGGCGAGCCGGCTGCACAAGATTCGCGGTGTAGATGCCGTTCTCTCGGCCAATCCCTACTACAACAAGCCTTCGCAGGAGGGCCAGTTCCAGCACTTCCTGGCGCTGGCGAAGGCGGTTGCGCCGCTGCCGGTGACCCTCTACAACGTGCCCGGCCGCACCGCGGTGAACCTCGATCCGGAGACGGTTCTGCGTCTGGCCCAGGCCGCGCCCAACATCCAAGCCATCAAGGAGGCCAGCGGAAGGCTGCCGCAGATCGCCCACCTGATCCACATTCTGCCGAGCGGCTTCAAAATCTTCTCTGGCGACGACAACATGGCTCTGGCTGCCATCGGGGTGGGCGCGCAGGGGCTGATCAGCGTTGTCTCCAACGAGATTCCAGCCGAGATCGGCCGCATGATTCGCGCTGCGCTGAAGAACGAATGGCCTGAGGCCCGCGCAATCGAGCGGAAGTATGCGGAACTGCTCGACGCCAACTTCTGGGAGTCGAATCCGGGCCCAGTAAAGGCGGTATTGCATATGATGGGCCGCGTCGGCGAGCACGTTCGCCTGCCGCTAGTGCCGCCCACCGCCGCCACCCGCGCGCGGCTCGAGCGCCTGGCCGGCGAATTGGGCCTGCTCAAAGGATCGGCCCAGCACTATTGATACAAAGCTGGGCGAGCCGGCCGATTGGTACCGTGAAGACGGGCTCTTCGCGTCTGTTGTGACTGAGTTTTGCGGCCAGAGTGGGAATTGCTCCAGAATTCGTTCCGGAACTGGCAGATGGAAATGTTCGCTACAGCGCAGTCCCGCATAATTGGCTTATAATTCGGGGTTGCATTCAATCGGTTGCAAGGCGTGCATCCAGGCGCCGATAACCGGGGAGGCTACCATGCTGAAGCCCTATTTGTTCCTTTCCGCAGCGATCCTGATTATGTTCGCCTGCACGCCTGCCACAAGAGGCATAGCGCAGGAGACTCCGCAATTTCCCGCGAGCACGAATCCAGTGAAACCGACCGCCGCATCGCAGGAAAAAGCGAAGGCTCTTTATGTTCGCGACTGCGCTTTGTGCCACGGAGATAACGGCAACGGCAAGACCGACATTGCGACGGGCATGGGGGTGAAGCTCATTGACTGGACCGATCCCAAGTCGCTGGCCATGAAGTCGGACCAGGAACTCTTCAGCGCCATCCACAAGGGCAAGGGAGACAAGATGCCTTCTGAGGAGGGCCGCGCGAAAGTCGATGAGATTTGGAACCTCGTCACCTACATTCGCAACCTGTCGAAGAATCAGCCCGCTGCGCCGCCGGCTCCTGAGCCCGCCGCTACGCCAGTTGCCGAACCAGCCGCGCCACCGGCAGCCGAACCTGCCGCTCCGCCGGCTGCAGCCGAACCGCAACCCGCGACTCCGCCGGCTGCACAGCCGACGAACTAGCGCATTTTTCTTCTGCTTCTGAAATAAGGGCATCTCACTATCCCACCTTGGTCGCAACCATCTAAAGCTGTCGGCTGAGCTGAATCCAACCTCAGACGAACGAAAACCCACCGCCAACCGCGGTGGGTCTTCGTTGTCCAGATATTGTCGAGGAAGAAGCTATTGGACAGGCCGCGCCTTGCCGCTGTGCAGGCTCTGTTCGATAATCGACGACACTTCGTGCCCGAATTCCTGGTGTGCTACGCTTTGGTCGCCGCCGATCTGTCCTTGCAATCCTCCCAGTTCGCCCTGGAGGGTTCCAAGTCTGGCAAAATTGTCTCCGATCCGGCCCCGGGTTCCAGCTAGCTTATCTTGCAGGTTGCTGAGGTTGCTTTCCAGTTCTTGCCACTGCTGTGAAGTGAAGGTCTGGCCTTGCATGAACCTGAGTTTTGAGATCTCCAATTCAGCCGCGGCCATCGCATCACTCAAAGTTGAACCGGCGTTAATCGATTCCTGGCTCTCCTTGCTGAGCCGCTCCATCTGGCGGCTGAATTGCCGCTGCGAGAGAGCCAACTCCTCTTGTTTCTGACCGAGATCCACATAGTGTTTGAACAAGGGTTCAATCTGCGCGATAGCCGCTGGGTCGTCGACGATATAAACTTTGCCGCTGCGTGTGAACCAGAGAAACTCCCCTGTTGCCAGCTTGCGCGCGGTTTCGATCTGCCTTTTGGTGAGATCGTCCCAGGTGCCACAGAAGACAATGCCCTCGCGATTGGGCGAGATTAAAGCGTAGGAGTCTTGACGCTCGGCTGCGGGGTAGATTATGCCGTTTGCTTCAGCGTGCTCGGCGGAAATGAGCCGGTTCTGTGCCTGCTTCGGCGCCGACACGCTCTGCGTGGGTGAGGCAGCTTCGGATGGACTGGAGACTGCCTGCGGTTCAGGAATCGCCGTCTGCACGGGAGCCGGAACGGGCAAAGCAGCATTCGGCGGCGCAGGTTGCATTGCGGATTGCGGCGTCGCCGCATCGACGCGGAGGAAAGCGGTGGTGACGAACAGGGCGATGGGAACCAGCAGCACGCCCAGAAGGGCGCGGCGGCGGATGTCGGCGAAGGCTTGACGGAAGCTGCTCTCGTTGAGCAGGTTTTCAATACGACGCGAGAGATTGCCGGTGCGAGCCATGGCTACTCCTATCGGGGTTGGGTGCGGCAACGCCGCAAATTCAAGCAGGATTTGGGCATACGAGCTGGCGCTGGAGGCCTGTTCCAATCCCGCCCGGTCGCTGATGGCCTCGCTCAGAGCGGAGAGCTTGCGCTTCAGCCACCAGCCCAGCGGGCTGAACCAGACGATTGCGGAATAGAGTCCAGCAAGAAGTTGCAAATAGAAATCGCCCTGCCGGATGTGCGAGCCTTCGTGCGCCAGAACTACGCGAAGCTTCGCCGCATCCCAACGGACGAAATCCGCCGGTAGCAGGATGCCGGAACCGATGGTGATGGGGGCGGAAACCTCGCGGCTCGAGCGCAGACGCAGTCCCGCAGCGGAGGGAGAGTTTGTCCCGATTGCAATCGGCTCGGCGTTCAGCCAGAGACGAACCACGGAAACGAGCCCAAGAATGAGCCGGAGCAGCAAGCCTCCGGAAACCGCCAAGTAAAGCAGGAAGAATGATCGAGCTGAAACAATCGTCCACCAGCCCGTTGCTCTGGAGGGGGCGAGCCGCGATGCTCGGCGAGGCGGGAAGCCCCGAGGGCGTGGGCAATGAAGCGGCAAGCGGTTTTTCCGTAGCCGCACCGGTGCTCTTCTGCGTATCCATGAAACTCTCAGCCAGAGATAGCCAAGACTCGACAGGCAGCGTCAATGCAGCGCGCGACGGCAGCCATTGCCGGCTCGCAATCAGGGGCATCAGCAGCGGCATGGCCAGAGCGCAGGCTAAAACCATCCCCCACGCAGCCTTTTGTGTGACCACATTGCGCACGCGCAATGCTCGCAACCCAGCCCAAACGATGAGCGCAATCATGAGAGAACGCAAGGCGGCTTCAAATATCGAACCGGTCATGACTTTGCCTCCCTAGTTTTACCTGTGACGGTGGATTCTGCATTCGCGATACCCGTCGGAACGGGCGCGGCATTCCCCTGGGCGGCAGCGATGCGCTCCGCGAGCCTTTGCAGCTCGGCACGGTTGAGCACCTTCGAATCCACCATGCCGACCAGCAGTGCTTCGACGGAGCCCTCGCAGAACCAGTCCACGATGCGTTTGACGGCGCGACCTGCAACGCGCTGGCGCGATTCGGCGGGCCGGTAAAGGAATGTGCGGTTTTCGACTGAATGAGCCAGGTAACCCTTCTCCTCCAGGCGACGCAGGACCGTGCGGATCGTTGACTCCTTGAGCGGGCGGCCAAGCTCGTCGCGGACCTGCTCAGCGGTTATTTCAGCGTGGCGCCAGACGATGGAGAGAATGCTCCGCTCCAGTTCGCCCAACTCCGCAGGATCGTGACCGGCTGTAGTGTTACTCGTCATAATGTTACGCATAGTAGCATACAAGAACCACAAGGTGTCAAGAGGATTCTTTCAGGTTTTTCGCAACGGGGGTCTGGGCTTCGATCAGGCAGAGCTGGAGGCATGTGCTGCTCACAGCCCGGCGGGTCATCCTGCCTAATGGGAGACTCTGACCCTTCTGTTGGTTGTCGAATTGTCTCAGCGGAAAAGAAAAACCACCGCCAACCAGCGGTCTTTTGTGAGACAGCCGCTGAAGCGTCTTCAAGCCGTTGAGCGGTGGTACACTAGCATGATCCCAAAAAGGAGACAAACGATGCGATTCTTGCTGAAGATCTCAATTCCAGTCGAGGCGGGCAACGCAGCGGCAAAGAAGGACGGTTTCAAATCGATCCAACTGATACTCGAAGAGCAGAAGCCTGAAGCGGCCTACTTCCTACAAGATGACGGAAAGCGTACTGCTATCCTAATCGTAAACATGGAGGATGCTTCGCAACTCGCCGCAATCGTCGAGCCATGGTTTCTAGCGCTCAACGCGAGCATTGAATGTAAACCAGTCATGGTCGCCGGCGATCTCCAGAAGGCGTTCCCAGCCCTTGAGCGTGCCGTGAAAACCTTCAGCTGATGCCTTCGTCCGCTTGGGCGGCCACACTTTGGTCTGTCCGGAGCACCCCGTGTTTCATAAACGGTGGTTTTTTGTTGCTTGTGGAATCGCCGCTCGCGGTGGCGTATCTAGCCCATCACGCCCGGGTGCCCGAGCCAACTGCGCAAATAGGAGATCTGCCCGATGTGATAGGTCTCGTGAAGGGCGAGGAAGTTGACGACCCCGCTCACTTTTCCGTCGGCGCTCGGCGGCCCTTGTGTTGAGGGTGCGGCCAACGCTTCTTCAGAGACGGACTCCATTGCGGCGTTCAGGCGCTCACTTGACTCGTCCAAGGCGAGCTTGGCCTCTTCAGGCGTCGGATAAGCGGCGGATTCGTCGAGCTTTGCGCCACGGGCAAAGTGCGAGAACCATGGCTTCGACCAGTCGTCTCCCAGCCGTTTCAGCAACATGCCGCGAGTCCAGCAGACATGGCCCACGATCCACAAGAGATGGTTGGCACCGCCGGGGCGGCGCAGCCACTCTTCATCGGTTAAGCCTTCAACATTCTTTTTGAGGAAATCGGCGTTCATGTTGTAGTTGATTGCGGAAACGGCGATTGAGCCTGGGATGGGCATGGGAAAACTCTCCTTTTAGTGGAGGTGATGGATTGACGCGAGCCTCAAGCATGCACTGCTTGAGGCATGGGGAGGATCTCATAACGGAATCCGCTGCCTGCTTTCATAACAGGGTCGTCAGCGGTGAGAGCCCTGGCCTCTTCAAGGCCGCTGACTCGCAGGATGCCCACGCCCCAGCTTCCGGCTGGATCGGCGACGGGGCCAAAAGCAATGGCCTTGCCCTCGGATAGCTTGCTTCTCCAGTAGACGCTGTGTGATCGCATAAGATTCATCTCCTCGGGAGTGATATCCCGGATGAAGCTCGGTCTAGGCGGAAGCAGGCGGAACAAGAAATATGTAGATGGAGCCGGCGCAGGACGAAGATCCGCAGCCAGCCAGCCCAGCACACGTGTCCATCCACTGCTATGGTTCCTGCACATCGGCGCGCGTCCGGCAAAGCCTTCGTGGCGTAGTGTCAAGCGGGTACCGTCTTCGAGCGGTTCCAGGAGGTAGGTCACACGGGTTTCGTTGGGAGCATCCCAATCGGGCCGCCAGGTAAACACAAGCTTATGAGGCGGCTCGACCTCGATGTACTCGCCCCCCACTTGATAGGCGCGGCCGTCCTTCATTGTGCCCCCGGCCCGCCACTTGCCGCCGGGGCGCAGGTCGGCCTCCCACTCGGTGGTGCGGTGGGTGTCATCGGCTCTCCACCAGCGCAAGACATCTTCCGCGCTGGTCAGCGCCTCAAAGACTCGCTCAGGCGGGGCGTCAATTTCAACCGAGGCCAGCACCAATCCGTTTTCTACATCAGCTACCGCCTGGGCTTCGTTTTTGGCTGTCATTTCTTTTCTCCTGCTTTGGATTCGAGGTGACTCTTGAGATTGTTGAGGCTTGCCTGCCAGAAGGCTCGATACTCCTCGAGCCAGCGGTCGACATCGCGCAACGGTCCAGGCTCAAGATAGTAGTGCCGCTCCCGGCCGCGGCGGCGCTCAGCCACCAGGCACGCGTTACGCAGAACGCGCAGATGTCTGCTGACCGCCGGGCGGCTCTGGCTGAAGCCGGACACCAGTGCATTCACATGAACAGGACCGCTGCGGAGCCGGTCGAGAATTGCGCGCCGGGTAGGATCTGCGATAGCCCGGTAGATGTCGGGCGGCGGTGGGGTTGCGGGCTGGCGCCAATGCGTAACCATACTGTTACACGATAGTGCCAGCGATTTGGATCGCAGTCAAGAGGAAAGATATAAAAGTTTGAACAAACGGGACGAGGCGCATCCCGGCGACTGCGCCTTCTGCTTACAACTTCAGGCAGGCGCCGGGGTGCTCAGCAAATATGCCTTAGAACTTACCAGCGCACACCGAGAGTTACGGGGACCAGTTCAGTGGTTCCAAGTCCGTTGATCTGGTTCACGCCCGGTGTGTTGAGAAAGAGGTAACGAGCCTCTGCGAAGAGCTGGGTTTTGCTGGTGTCGCCATAGATTCCGCCGAGCCGGTGAGTGAGGCCCAAGCCAAGATTGAGGCCGCCCTGGTTGGACGAGAAGTGGCCGACTACCACATTTTCCACGCCGATTCCGCAGAAGTAGTAACACTCCTCCACCTCTTCAGGATCGGTGAAGCTGGTGAGCTTGCGATAAAAGCCGCCGCCGCCCGTAACGTAAACGCTGTTGTTGCGCTTGGGAAGCAGGTCGATGACCGGGTCGAGGGTTAGCGACCAGATGTGCGCGTGGCCACCCTGTGAGCCGGCATCGGCGATCAGGCTGCCAGGGAGCTTGTTGTCCATGAACTGGTATTCCGCCAGAAGGGCAAAGCGCTTGTTGAGGTGCAGCCCGCCGCCCACGGTAAAGTTGCCACCCCAGGTAATGACCGGTGTGTCGTTGCCGACAGGTGCGTTCATTCCGGCTCCGGCCTCAATGGCGAAGTTGTTTGAGATTTTGTGTTTCCAGCCGTGTTCCTGCTGCCCTGCCGCGCCGCCAGCGGCGGCAGACGCGGCATGCAACGGCATGAGTGATGGCAACGAGCCGCCGTCGTCGGCCGCAAGCAAGATCGCGGCAGAGCTCGACTCGCCGGCCGAGAACAAGCCGGGAGCAGATGGGTTGGGAGAGGGTGAAGACTGGGCGCTTGCCGAGCTGGCTGCAAGGATCGCCAGGACCGAAAGGAAGCAGACACATAGAGTCAGCGACATCCAACGGGGAGAAGTCATGTCGGAACCTCAATGATCGGATTGTTTTATTGCGCCCAGGAGTCGAACACCGGGCAAGGGATTAGACACCATTTTTGCCTGGAGGTTGCGTCGGCAGGCGGCAGTCGCAGCGGATTTTGGGATGCACACCCGCTTCAAGCCGCCAGATTGCCGGTGCTTATTTCGTCGGGTCGGCGACGCGTCCCATGAAGAGAATGCTGCCGGAGCGATTGTCGCGGATGAGGAAGAGGAAAGGATGGTCGGCGCGAAATTCAGTGGGCGGCGTGGGGTCCGGCGCTCGCATTGCCGAGCCCACCATTACCACTGCCGTGGCCGCCGCAGCTTCGGTTCCTGCCTCATCGACGTCGACAAAGGCCTTATGGATCACTGCTGAAATGAATAACTCGCGGTCGCCGGTCATGCCTGAAAAATCAGCCGCACCCAGCTTAAACGCCGTCGGCATCCCCATGGCGCCAAGCACGCCTGCAAGCTCGAACTGCTGAGTCACTTTGTATTTGGGGAGCGTGAGGATGACTCTTGACACCGGCTTCAACTGGCTGAGCCACTTCTGCATGTTGGAAGCAGTCAGCGATTGTTCGAAGGCAAGCAGGCCATTCACATCATTGGGCAGAAAGACGATCATGGACAAATCCCGGCTCTTGTAGGGGATTTCCAGGATTTGAAACGTGCCCTCGCTGAAGTAGTTGTAACCACCCGTGCGGTGCATCAAGGGCGCTTTGACAGTCTGCGCCGGAGCTAGATGGAAATCCTCAACCGTGGTTGCTTCCTTGCGGAACTGCGTCTGCCAGTCAGCTTTGAAGTAGATGGCGTTTGTGAGCACCAGCCTTGTAGCCGGGTTGACCGCGCCCGGCTTGAGCAGGTCTTTGATCTTGTCTTCGGTCTTCTGCTCGACCCATTGGTTGATGGTCAGCCGCGCAGCCTCGGTCGCGCCGCTGAAATCCACTTGATTGAGACCCGCGCCGTAATCGCTCTTGGTCACCTGGAGGAAATCATCGCGAAACTTGTAGCCCTGCTGCGCCCAAAGAGCGTTGGCCAGGCGAAGCTGGTAGCCATCATGCGTGGCGTTGAGACCGGCCAGCAGCGCGCCCATGGCCGGATGCAGACGATCCGGCGGCAAGGTGAAGTGCAGCGTCTTGGCCATCTCCGCGGCGGTATCGCCACGCGCCCCTGCATAGGTCATGGCCAGCGCGGTGGAAACGCTCTCGGGCGAAAAGAAGAGATTGCCGTTTTGGCTTCGCAGCTTGCCATAGAGGTCAACGGCAAACTCATTGTTGCCGTCGACGACTGTGGTCTGATCATTTGCAACCATAACCATAGGAGATGCCTCCGCTGTGTATGCAGCCATCGGCAAAACAGAGCAGGCAATGAGCAGCGAGAAAAACGCTTTCATGCTGGCCTCCATCAAGCCGCGGCAGTGCTAGCTTCCCATCGAAAACGCTCACGTTACCCGAGATTTAGCGCACAAATCCGTTCAACATGGAGGTAGCAGCTCTGGCGTGGTTGGTGCTTTTGCCTTTGAATCTTCCAGAGCTGATTCCGTTTTCTCAGACTTTCCAACCGTCAATAACACGGGCTTGCAGATAATCTCTCGGACAATCAGATCCTTCAAGAACCTGGATGTCCCTGCGGCGCGGACAAGAATTGACGTATCTGCAGCCATCGCTATTACATGTTCTCCGAGATCAACATAACCAGCATCTGAAGCCATCAGTACAGCCTGAACGCATAAGCTCATACCGCCGCAGAATATCCGCAGCGCGTTGCCTACCAAACTGAAGTCTTGGCCAAGTATCCCGTGCCCCTCATAATGGGAGCCAATTGGGTCGAACGGCAAGTGGGCACGCACAATTGGAACATTCCGATCAGCTAAGTACTCGCAAAGATCGTGCGGAATGAAGTGCTCGGAAGAATCGCCGGCAGAAAACTCGGTCTGGTTCGGAAATGTGACAGCGATCAGCTCAGTACCTGCAAACACTTCCTGCGAGCAATAATCCCGAATTGCCATCTTTACCCCTTCGCCCGCAGAGGTGAAGATGATCACTTTCTTGATGTTATGCGCCGCTGCCGCTTCAAATGTCGCCTGAAGGCACCGCGTCAGGTTCTCCTTGCCCTCTTGGAGAAAGTATTCAGTCGGATATTTGAATGCGTTCGTCATTTCGCGGGCTCCATCTTGAATCCAAGAATCTCATGTAATGGTTTCGAAGACTTTCGGTGCTCTTCAACGGCCCGGATGAACTCGAAGGGATCAATGCGCTCAAAATCTAGCCCCGGAAGTCGGACCTCGGGTATGTGGTCCTCATTCATATAGTGAATATGGCGTTTATGCCACCGATCAACATCGATCCGCAATTCAAATTCCTCCGAGAAGACCGGGAATCCGTCGCTGTCCCGAGTGTCAGCACATGAGCCATAGTGGAACTTGAAGTAATGACGGCACCCTCCTCCGCCATCAGCTTTAGGTAGCTGGCGGTAGTACTCGCCTACCCGAATGTACATCCCGTCTGGATAGATAATCGCGAAGTCAGAATTCCATGGAGCCGAACCTGGGTTGCCACAAGCATCCGTGAATGGTCCAACTAAAGTAAGGCCCGGCTCAAGGATGAGCTTGTTACACTCACCTTCAAACCAGGCCTCATACTCCGCCAGCTGGCAGTTGTCACGCCGCAAGACGAAGCGGCCCGTCGCAGGTATTCTCAAGCTTCTTTGATGTGGAGGGAGGCTTGGTTCCGTAGATTCCTCGAAATATTGGTGGGACCGTCCACCCACTGGATGTGGTCTCATCCTCGCGTCCCCGCAAGGCGATGCGCTGTGAGCAGAGAGAAGTCCACTTCAGGGCGTCAAACTCAGACATCGAATCGGCTTCGGACTCCTCGTAGCGAGGGTTCACGATCCCATTGCGACGGGCAAGCTCATCAAGCTTTGCAGTCGCGTCCTCGACCGATACCACTCTGCGCTGTGTCATCATCATCTTAATTGTTCCTTCCAAATTTGCCAGATCAACTGTTAGACGCTCAACCAGCGACACGGCGTCTGATGCTTTACGGGCAAATGGTATACCGCAAATTGTGCAGTGCAATTTGAGCGCATGACACTACACACATCGATTGCAAAATCCTCAGAATTGGTTGCCAATTCCTCCCGGGAGTTGCAGAACTGCCAATTGTATCGGCAGAGTGGGCCTATGCGCTAGAGACAATTATGCCAGCTTGCCCCCGAAATCTGCGTAAATGTCCCGCTATATGGGATGGAGTGCTGATCTGCGAGATTTGATGCCTACGCGCGGCTCAGGTAGGCGCCTTCGCTGGTGTCTACGCGGATCTTTTCGCCCTCGTTAATGAAAGCGGGAACCTGTACAACGAGGCCGGTTTCCATCTTGGCGGGCTTGCTGACGCTGGATGCGGTGGCCGACTTGAGCCCCGGCTCGGTCTCGACAACGGTGAGCTCGACCGCGGCCGGAAGATCGATGCCCACGGCGTGGCCGTCGTGGTAGCTGACCTTGATTTGCAGGTTCGGCGTAAGGTACTCGATGGCGTCGCCCAGCGTGGATCCTTTGAGCACGGTCTGCTCGTAGTCAACCGGGTTCATGAAGTAGTAGTCGTCGCCGTCGTTGTAGAGGAACTCCATCGAGATCTCGTCGACTACCACTTTTTCAATGGCGTCAGCAGAGCGGAAGCGCTCCTCGAACATGGCCCCGGTCCGGATGTTGCGCAGCTTGGCCTGGATGAAGGCGCGCAGGTTACCCGGCGTGCGGTGCTCGACTTTGAAGACCAGGTGCAGTTGGTCTTTGTGCTTGATGATCATACCGGGACGCATTTGAGTGGCGGGAATCGACATCTAAAATGAAGCTCCTTGCTTTAGCTGCGCTCAGTGCGCAAAGAATTCTGGCCTTGGCCCATCTTTGATTGTAGCGTAGGGGCGAATGGGCGCGAGCAAGGAGCTTGAACGTGTTCCGGACCGTCGCGTTGTCCATGTGTCCAGGTACCGGAATTGAGAGCCAGAATTCCCCGCAGACAAGTGTTTGCCTGCGGGGGTGGAAGATCTGAAAGGCTCAGTTTTGCACTCGGCCTACGGGAAGACCCCTAAGACGCACATAAGATATTGCGTGTTGTTGGGGGCGGCGGACCTCAGATCGGGCAGGTTGAAGTTGGTGGTGCCGTTTCCGCCGTAGTTTGTCCCGATCAGATCGAAGATCGCCGCCCATTGTGAAATCGGAAGCGATCTGCCGTCTGCCGGGAGATAGTTATCTGGATACAGGAAGGAAACATTGAGTACAACGGTGCCTAGGGTACATTCCGACCCTCCCGAGCCCGAGATAAAGCTCAATGCGTTCGAGCCAAAAATGCCCGTCGTGCCGGAAGGGCCAGTTGCGCCGGTATCGCCTTTCGGTCCCTGAGGGCCTGTCGGTCCAGCGGGTCCGGTCGAGCCGGGTGCTCCTGGAGGGCCCTCACTACCGGGTATTCCGGGAGGTCCAACAGGGCCAGCGGAGCCGGTCGCGCCAGCAGGGCCGGCAGGACCGGTTGATCCGGGTGAGCCAGCCGGACCGGTCGCTCCTGTGGCTCCAGTCAGGCCGGTCGGGCCAGCAGGACCTGCGGGGCCAGTCGCACCGGGCGTCCCAGGAGCTCCAGGCATGCCAGCAGGTCCGGCCGGACCAGTCAGGCCGGTTGGGCCGACCTCTGCCCATGTAATGCCGGTCTCACCGGCGATACAGAGCGAAGTGGATGTGACGATGCGAACGGCGCCCGTCGTGGTGTTGACACAGGCAGAAACGTTGCTCGATGTGGGTGCAGCCATGGCGGCTGTCCCGGCAAAGAGCAAAGCGGCAGACAATACTCGAAACTGCAGAGAAGACATTGGTACCTCCGGGGAAAAGTGGTGATTGGGCACGCTATTGTGACAGAAAGCAATGCGGAGCTGCGAGTTAGGGTTTGGCTGCACACACGGCTTGCGCGCTGCAGGATGCCGCATGGGGCTACGAGTACGAGGTAAGACGTAGGATGAAAACCGGAAAAAACCTACGGGGAAGCGGAGAGAGTTGGGAAGGCTCCCGACTGCTAACCATTTGATTAACAGAGAATTGCACCCGAGCGCAAGTGATTTTTGGAGCGCAGGCCATTTTTTTGATGACAAGGCTCTTCTTCCCATCAAAAACGCTTCTACTGCGTGGCCCGCACGCCAACTTTGAGTGTGCCAGTTTTTTCAACAGAAAAGGCGGCAGCGAAGAGACCTCCACTGCCGCCCTTCCCTCGGTTCAGATGTCACGCAGCCGGATGCCAGCCCCTATTGGCAGACCAAACCCACCGTGACAATATTGGGCGGGGCGCTGAGATCGGACTCTCGAAAGCCGATGGACAGAAGGTCACCCTGATTGGCGCTGAAGGTGTGGGTTGTGTCGGAGCAAACGGCCAGGACTCCCAGAAATTGCGGGGCAACCGTGGCGCTACAGGTCATAGTGGTGGGAGCAAATCCAGATTCAATCGCAGGACCGCCGGAGATGGCTCTCTGCACAGTGATGGTAATGGTGTCAGGAGTGATGCCAAACCCCTCAACGTCGTTGTTGACGACTCCGACGTTGAGGGCTTTCAGGGTGCAAGCAGTTGGCGCCATGATGAAATTGATAGGGTTGACATCGGGGGGTGCTACAGAAGGCGGAAAGCCGGGGTTGGCGTTATTGGTGGCACTGGTGGGAAGACCGTTGTAGACGGGAGACGGAGAGAAGTAATAAACAGTGTTTGTTGCTCCAAAGCCGCTTTGAATCGTCGTGAGAGTGGAGAAGCCGGTGGTGCTCGCTCCCCCCGCCGGGCCGGTTGCTCCGGTTGGGCCGGTGGGACCCGCAGGCCCAGCGGGGCCCGTGGCTCCGGGTGTGCCAGGAGTTCCTGTAGCACCGGTTGCGCCGACCAGCGCCCAGGTCATGCCGGTCTCACCTGCGACGCAGAGGGAGGTCGATGCGACAATGCGAACGGCTCCGGTGGATGTATTGACGCAGGCACTGACCATTGTCGACACGGGCGCGGCCAAGGCAGCAGTTCCCGCAAAAAGCAATACAGCAAACAATCCTCGAAACTTCAGAGACGGCATTGATACCTCCGGGAAACGGTTAAGGGTGGGCACACTTATGCGCCCGGAAACAGCGCGCAACTACCGGCAATACGCATCTCTTGATCTCTTCGCCTGAGATGTACTCACGGCGAATTGACCTGCCGCCAGCGACGACACAGATGGTGGGAAAGATTGGATGGAAGACCGCGAAACCTCAGGGAAAGAGGGGAGGAGAGGGGAAGGCTCCCGACTCTCTCAATCATGGATTAGCAGAGCATTGCATCGGTGCGCAAGTGCTTTTTGAATGTACTGGCTTTCTGTGGCACATTTCGGCTCGGCTATCGCGCCGGCTCGTAAGGCTCGACGCGCAGGAAATCGGAGAGAATGCCGCTCTCTTCGGGGCTGAAGGCGCCTTGATAGCGGGCGGAATCGAGCACCATGGGGCGCTCTCCTGGAAAGCCCGGGAGAGCACCTCGGCTCTTCAAAAGCCGAGATTCACTTCGCGCAGAGCATCCTTGTATGCATCTCTCGCAAGTTTGGCGTTGCTCTGTGCTTCCTGCTCAGCAAAGCCTGCATCGTCCCAATGCTCCCACGCGACTTCGGAGTGGTCGGGCGTGGCGAGAGCTTCCTCCGCACGAACGGCGAGTACCCATTCGTCAACGGCTTGTTTATAGGCGAGGCGCAGTTGATCGACGTCCGAAGTGTCCATAATGGTGGATAGTAAGGTAGGTCATGGGCACGGTCAACGGCTAAACATCATCATTCACTGAAAGTTAATGCGTGCCGCCGGCCGGGTGAGCCACGGGCCAAAGCTCTTACCGTGCCGGCTCGTATGGCTCAACACGCAGAAAATCGGAGAGGATGCCGCGCTCTTCGGGGCTGAAGACGCCCTGATAGCGAGCGGAGTTGAGCACCATCTGGCGCTGCTCCGGGGGAACCGAACGCAAATCCCGGAAGGCATGGCTCACCAGCGCCTGGCGGTCTGGCGGCAGCGCGGCAAGGCGGCGGCCAGAGAGGTTCAAGTTCATGCGGTCCTGGGAAGACATGTGTTCGAGAGCCTCGGCACGGGCCAGCCGACGCTCCCGCTGGTCCTCGGGCAACTGATTCACCTGGTGCAACTGTTGTATCAGCCGCTGCTGGTCGGCGGGGGGAAGCCGGTAAAAGCTGGGGTCATTGCGCAGCATCCGCTCCTGCTCCTGAACTGGCAGTCCCCTGTGCTGATTGAGCCAGTCGCCCAGATGACCGGGCGGCGCTGCGCCGGGATAGGTGTAAGCCGGTCGATTGAGACCTGCGTTCGGCGAAGCCGCGTAGCCCGGCCTGACAATGACATTCCCAGGATTGCCGGGCCTAAGTGCTGGCGCGGCGTAGCCGGGCGCTGAACGCTGCATCCCGTTTCCCTGAAGCCGGCGCGGAGATTGCTGGATAATATACCGGTTCTGGTTGAGAGGCCTGTTCGGTGGACGCCGCGTGATCTGAGGATGAGCGGTTTGCGCGCCGCCACGGGGCGCTGGCGCACTGGCATGCTGGCCGCGCGCCGAAACAGGGGAGACGCAAAGAACCAGTATCCCCGCAGCCAAAGCCGCGCGGATTGTTCCTACTGCATTGTGTTCCCCGGTCTTCATCTCTTCCCGCTCCCGCCGTACCTACGCCGAATACACTTTTAGTTTCCGTTGTTGTTGTCGTTGGTGGTGGAGAGCGCCTCCATCTGATCCAGAAGCTGCGCATTGCTATCCAGCGTTTGCAAGTCGTGTACTACGGCCGGTTGTGTGGACTGGGTGTTCGCCTGATTCCCATTCGTAACGCCCACATAGGTTCCGCCGCCTAGCAGCAGCAAGACCGACAGCGCCATGGCCGCCAGCGGGCGCACATGCATTGAGGGCCCGTAAGCCAGACGGGCGCGCAGCCTGGCCAGCCAGCCGGCAGGCGCAGCCGCGCGCTCTTCGCGCAGCCGCGCTTCCATGCGGGTCATGAAGTAGGGATTTGGCTCCGGAGCCTCCCAGGTATCGAGCAAGGCGAGGGTCGCCCGCAGCTCCGCAAGTTCCTTGCGGCAGTGGTCGCACTCCGCCACGTGAGCTTGAACCTTGGCAGGCGCCTTTTCGGGCTCCAGCAGCAGGTCCGCCAGCTTCGAGTCCATTCCGGTGCAATTGTTCTTCATCTTTTCCATGTTGTCCCCCACTTCCGCCGGTGACACCCGGCTTGTTTTCTCTTACACAAAATCCTTCAACTTATCCCGCAGCGTCTGGTAGGCGCGAAAGAGCAGCGACTTTGTCGCCGACTCGCTCAACTTGAGCACCTCCCCGATCTGCCGGTAGTCCATCCCCTGATACTTGTGCATCAGCACCGCCATCCGCTGCCGCTCCGGCAGGGCCATCACATGCGTGCGAATAGCGGCCATGCGCTCATCGCGCATCAGCCGCTGCTCCACCGTCGGTTCATCGTCGGCCACATCTGGTGTGCTGCCCGTCTCACCATCCGGCTCATCCAGATAGACGGTCTGCGCCGCCCGCTCGTGCCGGGTATCGCGCGCATTATTCACAGCCAGGTTGGTCGCGATCCGGTAAAGCCAAGTAGTGAACTTGGCCTCGGCCCGATAGCTTTCCCTGGAGCGGTAGACGCGCAGAAACACCTCCTGCGCCAGTTCCTCGGCAACTGCCTGGTTGCGGACCATCCGGAACAGGAAATGAATCATGGCCCGGTGGTACTTCCCCACCAGATAGTTGAAGCCGCCTTCATCGCCCGCGGCCACGCGTAACATGACGGCCGCGTCGCTGGCAGGGTCCAGAGCGGCATTCGAGCCCGCATCCGAGTCTGGTGTTGAGACCGGCCTTGAAGCCGCGCCCGCTCCCAGGGCCGAGTTGTCCAGCACCAAGGTAGCCATATCTTCTGGAACCCCATCCGCAGCGGAAGGTTGCGTCTTGCCAGCGATTTCATGCTCGGTTTCTGGGCTCGAACCCCCGGTTGCTGTTCCTCCCGGCTGCAAGCCCGGCCTGGACCCTGAAGAGTTGGCCTTCGAAAACTGGAATCCCGCGCTGCCGCGGCTCGCATCAGGCGGATTTTGCCTCGGCGGATCAGGATTCGTCAGATCAAAACCAGCGAGGTCCGCAACCGGACGCAGTGCCGCTTCCCGGTCTAAGGGGAATTCAGCGGCAGGACGGATTGATCGGGATCTAAAGAGCATCGTCGGCTTCACGCGGGTTCCGGCTGTTCCCAGGCGAACGCAAGGGTTGGCCGCAAAGCCCCGCTGGTGTTACTCTAACCTACGGGATGCCCTGCTGGCGCGGCTTTTGCCAGCCCTCTTTGGGGCGCTTAACTCAGCGGTAGAGTGCCACCTTCACACGGTGGAAGTCGCAGGTTCAAATCCTGCAGCGCCCACCATAAGATCAACAACTTGCGGCTTGCTCTTTGTGAGCCTTGGTAGCATTTGGTAGCAAACGCACAACTCCCTTTTTGGAGACCCCTCCTTTCTTGAGCATGGCGTACATCGATCCGACCATTTCCTGCACGCTCTCCGGCAGTTCCTGCATGTACTCGTAGGCGGTCGTGTCCGGTCTCGCGTGTCGTAGATGAGCCTGGATGTCTTTCACCGACCCCATCCTCTGCGCCTGGGTCGCCATCGTCCGGCGCAGAATCTGGAAATTCAGCTTTTCGATTCCCAGTTTCTCTGCCAACGGTTTGAGGCCCCGGAACCGGTAGTTGGCGGTGTCGATAAATCCGCCGTCGGCGTTTGGAAAGATAAAAGCCTCTGCCGAGCGGTCATTGCACTCCAGTTTCCATCGCCGGAGTTCGCTCGCCATGCCATCGGGAAGATGGACCTTGCTGAGACTCCCAGGCGTCTTCCCAAAGGGACGAACCTGTCTCCGGAAAACGGTCTCGGTAATGGACAAGGTGTTCTGATCATCGAAGGAACGCCAGCGAAGAGCAAGCAATTCGCTTGGGCGAAGCGCCTCAGTCATATCCAGCGGTAGCAAAATGCGGTCTCGCCTGACTGTTTTTGCCAAGATCACCACATCTGTTCCCAACTCAGAATCGACTTGTCCTTGGGCCGAAGGTTTTTGGGAATCTTCAGCTTCCGAGTCGGGTCTTTGACCAGGAACTCTTGCTCAATGGCTTCGTCGAAGATGGACTTCAGATAGGATCTCGCCTGCTTTACCCGGTCCTGCGAGTAACGCAGTGCGAGATCGTTCACATCTGGGCGCGCGCCTTTGACCCGCAGACCAAAGAGTTCGTGCGATTTCTGGTGACGACGCCTCAGAACCTGAAGGAGGACAGTCTCTACGCGAAGGAACGTGCGCTCGTCGCTGACATCTGGGAAGAACTGCGTCAGGGGCGCCGCTGCCAGGTGTATGCGACCTACACGGGCGAGAAGGATGTCACGCTGCGGCTGGAGACTGTGCTCAGGCAGGCGAGGGGTTGCAATCGCTCGACACCGACGAAGACCTGATGAGCGCCATGGCGCGCGAGTTGGTCGAGAAGGCTGGAGTCGGGGCAAGTGCAGATCAAATGTGGCGCGAACTAGAGAGAGAACGGGAGCGGGTGTTCCACCAGCATCCATCCAGGAGTCGTAATCAAGAGGTTGCCCTGCTCTCACCACCCCGCTCAGCGTCACCGGCACTGCCGAGGATCTCGACGCCGAGTTGTCCCCGACCATCATCAGCTTCGTCGGCTCCCATCTCCAGATGAAGAACACTCTGGAAAAGGCGAAGGCCGAGATGGATGCAGCTTCAAAGGCTGCCCACGCCTGCGGTCGTACCCACCGATACGCCTGACGAATCGGAAGAGGACGATAAGCCCTTCATAGCAATTGAAGATGACGAGCCGGTTGAAGACACTGAAGAACTGGATGACGCGGCCTAACGTCCGCAACATTCCCCATCGTACCGACTAAGGGCCGTTTTCGTGATGGTCAACGGACCTCCTGAAGCTCGGAAATTGGCCTGCTGCTCGTCTCGATGTGCACTTTGGGCTGTTAGCACCAGTCGAGATTCAACTGTATCGGCGATCAGTATGCAGAAGCCGACTTCTGAACCAAGCGCAGCGTCAAAATTATCTGTTTGAGTCACACGCTCAAGCGACAACCCGTAGGGAGCAAGGTATCAGGATGGATTCATCGATTTCGACCGCGCATTGTTGGTCATAGGACGGAACTAGAGCGCTTCAGAAAGAAGCCGGCGCCGTTCAAGAATTATTTCTTCTTCGAGTACGACGACGACCTCCGGCAAAGCTCCTGGTCCGATGACGAAGACGTCATGCAGGATCGCCGCTCCCGTTTTACCTCATTCCGCCTGCGCGATTCCGAGGCCGATGAGGAGAGAACAAAAGTCCAAGGCGCAGTCCATTGGGGTCGAGAATTGAATTGATCGCGCGCCGATGCGCGGAAATCATCTGCAATATTTTGAAAATAAATTAAGGGGGAGGACTCCCTACCCTTTGTCAAGCGTTAACCAGTAGGGACTCGCTCGCCCGCCAGGGAGCCAATGAACCTCTGCGTCATGCAGTCCTTCGTTCGATGTCGTAGAGGGTATTGTTGCGGAGCATGGCGATGAGAACCTTGAACCAGCGGTCTGCCATTCCGCGCAAGGCTCTTCCGTGGGAGTGGCCGCGGACGCGCAATTGGGCATAGGCCGCTTTGCTCGCCGGATCCCAGACGATACTTGTGCGTGAGCAGTGGTAGAGCGCGTTTCGGAGCCGTTCATTGCATCCGCGGCGCATGAGCACGACCTTCTTTTTGCCGCTCTGGTGGCGTGTACCCTCTGGGTGGGGCGCGGCGCCGCTATAGCAACGCAGGGCGTGATAATCTCGCTCTGCGATGGCCTGCGAGGCCTCGCTGAGCATCATGGCGGCGACTTTTCTTCCCAGCCCCGGCAAGGACAGAAGGATGGCGGCGTCATGATGCTCCGATTGCCCCTCTGCAGCGGAGGCCAGTTCTTCCAGGATGGCGCTGATGCGCCGGGTCAGATCGGTGCGCTGGCGATGCAGGAGCCGCAATCGCGGCAGCAGCAGCAGAGTATGCTCTTGGGCAGCGTCGGCAGCTCCGGGCGCCAGGGTGAGGGGTTTGCTTTTCAGTGTCGCTTGCACCTGCGAGGCGTCGCGGCGGCGGATGCGATGCTCGCGCAGCCGGTTGATGGCGCGCGTCTGCTCCTGGCTCAACTCGTCCTCCAGGCGTGACAACTCGCGCAGACGGATCATGGCTGGCTCGTCGAGCCGTACAGCGCGGAAGCAGTGCATGTCGGTGCGCAGCGCGTCGGCCAGCACGAAAGCATCGCGGCGGTCATCCTTGGCTCCGGCCGGCGAGTAGCGATCGCGGAACCGGTCCAGCTGTTTGGGGTTGATAGAGAACACGGCAAAACCGTGCTCCAGCAAAGTTTCCACGATGGCCCCGCGCGGAACCTCGATGGCTGCGGCCAACGCCTGCGGCGAGGCCAGCGCTTGTTGCCGCAGCCAGTCAACCAACTCGGCCAGGCTGCTGGCACTGTGTTCAATCCATCGCTCGCCGATGGCGTGGCAGTAAGTTGCTTGTAGGTGATGGTTTGTGTGCTGATGCAGGCGCGGCGCAGGCGGTCCATCAAGTCTGGTTCCATGGAGCGGCGGTTGAGCCTGTAGTTGAATTCTGCGACATAGCTCGGAAGATGTTTTTGCTTCACTTTGTGGTGAGTGCCGAGCAGAAACCTCTTCAAGTTCGATAGGGTGATGTGAACCCAGGGAAAAAGACAGTGGGCTGGTTCGTCCTGCCTGAAAAGGACCGTTGCCGTGTGTTCAAAGCCCTTCTGTTTAAGGCGACGATAGCCTTGCCAGCCGTCGGAGAGGACGTGACCGCCGGGCTTGACCTTATCGGCGAGAAACTTCTCCAGCGTCGCCGTAGCCGCGTCGGGAATCACCTCCAGCACCGCGCCGCTCCACCGCCACGACCACCACGGATTTGGTCCGGACTCCGCGTTTGCCGCGTCCCTGCCACCTCAGGGCGTATTTGCTGAACGCTTGAAGATTTGGGAAGTGTCCACATAAAGTGAAGACTGGAGAAATAAGAGTTAGATCGCCCTAAGCAATGGTGTGTCCACATATGTGTCGCAAGGCCGTCGCCCCTTGCAGTCGCGCCAGCTTGGCCGGCGTCAGCGTTTAATTCTGCGAAGAAATAGTTCTCATGACCTATATCACGTCGAAAAGCCTTGTTTGCCGCTCGTGTTTGTCCTTGCGTCCTGTCCAATCTCGAACAATTTCTTCCATAGTTTTTCCTGTGCTGACACTGTTCGGCCGTTCTTCCAAGACGCACTTGTCGGCGCGGCTTTCGGCAAACGAATCGGCGTGCTTGCAAAGTGTCCAGATAGGCCGTGGCGCATTTCTCGCGCTGTTCATCCTGGCGAGCGTCCAGCCACCTTTCAGCTTTTCTCCACGCAGCGTAAATCGCAAGATGCCCCTGCGCAGGCAGTTCTCGATATCGTCAGATTCCAGATTTGGCTCCCACGTTCCGCGATCCCAGAGCATGATGGGACCCGTCTCATGCATGCCCTCGAATAGTAGGTTCGCCCTGCGGTGATCCTCCATCTCGATGGCTTTACGAATTACTCCGGCACAGCAACTGGGCCCCTCCGGAAGGGCCCAGCTCAACAGCACTCCGTTCCACGCCAGTCTGAGGTCGTAATGGAGGCGCGTTGCATGATGCTTTTTCATAACATAGGCGCGCTCGCGAAGAGCACGGCGGTTGGCTTCTGCTTCCATCTCGCAGCGTCTTCCTCCCTCGTATTGGCCTTTCCTGGCAGATACCCCAGGATACCGGAGCGGCGATCCCCAAAAAGATGCAGCCCATATCCCCTGCGGTATTCATCTTGCGACTTGGCTGGGCGCCCCCGCTCCAACCGCTTGACGAACAGGCAGAGCCCGTCTCCATCGAACCACAGCAACTTGATCATATCGCCGCGATGCCCGCGAAAAAACAAACACATGGCCAGAGAAGGGCTGCTTGTCGAGAACTGCCTGCACCTGCGCACTCAACTCGTGAAAGCCGCGCCGCATGTCCGTCACGCCTGCAGCAATCCAGATCTTCGCGCCAGTGCGCAGACCGATCACGGCAGCAGGCTATCCAACACCACGCGCAACAGAACCACGTTCGCGCCGTTCTCCGCCGTGATCATGGCGCGTCCTGGCAGATCGATATGAATCGCGCCCGAGGAGGCCGCAGGCGCGGACTCCCCACAGGGTTCTTGAGTCTGTCTGCCACTCTCTGAAACCACCACCGGCAACAAGGCCGCGGCGCCAGTGGCGGAATCCCCCAATGCTCCTTGCCAGTAGGCCTGCCGCCACTGAAAAACCTGATGCGAGTTCACACCCTCGGCCTGCGCTACCCGCGCCACGCTCATCCCAGGCTGCAGCGCTAGCTCCACAATCGGGCGCTTCTCCGCGACCCTCCGCTATACCCGCGCGTTCTCCGATCCCATATCCTCATGGTCACAAAAAGCCCACCCAATGATCAGATGGAATCACCACACGCTTACGTCCCCACGAACAATCCATTGGGGAAAAAGTAGCGAAACGCTCTTTGGTCTGGCTGGCCCATCTTCTCCAGCGGGGAGAACAGCTGTTACTTTTCTCGCTGCCGATTAGAGCGCTCACTGGGCTAGCGTAGTGGCCTGGGTCTTCAGGAATCACAGGGAGGACTCAACAATGTGGCCCATCTTCTCATGCTTGGTGCGGAGGTAGCGCTCGAAGGATTCCAGGGGCTCGACCTCGGCGGAGACGCGCTCAACGACGGCGATGCCGGCTGATTCAAGAGCCGCTACTTTTTCAGGGTTGTTGGTGATGAGGCGGACCCGGGAGATACCGAGCAGCTTGAGGACTTCGGCGGGCAGTTCGTAGGCGCGGTAGTCGGCGGCGAATCCCAGCTCAACGTTGGCCTCGACCGTGTCCATCCCTTGATCCTGTAGCTCATAGGCCTTCAATTTGGCCATCAAGCCGATTCCACGGCCCTCCTGCTGCTCGTATAGCAGGATGCCCGCGCCGGATTCGGCAATTTTGCCCAAAGCGAGTTCCAGTTGCAGACGGCAATCGCAGCGCAGCGAGCCAAAAACGTCGCCGGTGAGGCACTGGGAGTGAATGCGGACCAGCGGCGGCGCGGAGTGAATGTCGCCCATAACGAGGGCAACCAGTCCCTCGACCTCGCCCTTTTCCGCGTTGCCGGCCTCGTCGCAGGGAGGCAGCGCCGCTAACAGGCCCTCAAAGCCAAAGATGCGGAAAGCTCCCCAGCGGGTGGGGAAATCCGCCTCAGCGACCTTCTTCACGCTTTCAAATCCCATGGTTCCATTCTACAGAGATCAGAGGTCCGGCCTAGGGAGTAGGGAATAGGGAGCTTGGGCGCTATTGATCTGGTGGATCCCACAGGCGCATAAGCAAAGACGTGCCGAGAGAATGGCATAAATAAGTTTTGACCGCTGATCCTGGTAGAAACAAGATTCTTCTTGTCCCGCAAGTTTAACAATCTAAAAGAAAAGAACGCGGAGAACGAAGGAATGCTTTTAGCGAGTTTACCCCGCTGACGCGGGGTTATTCAGCGAGTTGGCAGGTTAGCGGCGGATGGGAATTGCGACGGTTTGGGTCTCCTCAGTTACGTGGAATCCCAAGCCCGCTCCGCTGCGGACCCGGGGCACCCTCATTGGTCACCGGCTAGATGTGGGCCCCATGTGGGGCGCATTACTCGTTCCACCAGTTCGATATTTTGGCCATCGTGAGGGCGATTCGGCCTGGTTGGCGTGGCCGCATGTGCTCCGGGACGGTCGCGGGGGGCAGTTCGTCTTCCTTGAAGAATGTCATAGTATTGGGGGTGTAGGCGCTCAGAATCTCCTGCTGGCCATCGAGCACTTCGACCACACTCGGATCTTCGCCCTCGCCTCGCGCCGCCTGCTCGAGCTCAGCCGCCCTTTGCTCCCGAGCGACCATGATATCCATCAACAACTTGGCCTCTTCCTGGCGGTCCTCTGCCTCGGCCTGCATTGCGTGGTCAAGGAGTTGCTGAGCCTCGCGGTGGTGCATATCGGCAAGTTCGCGGAATACTCCGGCTGGCTCCTCACCCAGGAACGTGTAGACTGGCGTTTGATCCCGAAGATCGTCGTCTGACATACTCTCCTCCTGTTTGGCAAACCTCCGCATCAAATGACCGGTCGAATGTGGTTGCGGCACGATTATACACTCTCTGTTGGTTGTATAGGGCGAGTTACGCTGATTTTTTACCGACGATCACAAGACAAAGGACGCGCGGCGATCGCCCTTATACTCTAGCCAGAGCATGTCCACTGATCGTTCCACTCATCTTGAACGGATTTTGGCCACGACGCGGGCAGGTGTAGCCGCGGCGCGGGCGCGTGTGCCGGTGGCCGAGTTGGAGCGGCGGGCGGCGGCGCACCAGCCGCGCGGCTGGGCGGCAGCGTTGCGGCGGCAGGCGGCGATGGGGCCGGCGGTCATTGCGGAGATCAAGAAGGCATCGCCCTCGAAGGGGTTGATTCGCGCGGATTTCGATGTGGAGTGGCTGGCGCGGAGCTACCAGGAGGGCGGGGCGGCGGCGTTGTCTGTGCTGACCGATGAGCCGTATTTCCAGGGCAGCTTGCGCAATTTGGAGCTGGCGTCGGCGGCGGTGGGGCTGCCATGCCTGCGCAAGGATTTCATGGTGGACGAGTACCAGTTTGTGGAGGCGCGCGCTCACCGTGCGGATGCTATTTTGCTGATTGCCGCCGCGCTGACCGATGTTGAACTGAAGCGCTTTGCGGCGTTGGCGCGGGGGATGGCACTGGATGTGCTGGTTGAGGTGCATACGGCGGAAGAGCTGGACCGGGTGCTCGGCGCGCTGGGCGAGACCGGTGCGGACGCCATCGGCGTGAACAACCGCAACCTGAAGACCTTTGAGGTGAGCCTGGAAACCTCGCTGGAGCTGGCAGCGCGGATACCGGCCAGCGTGGTGCGGGTGGCGGAGAGCGGCCTTGCGACGACGGAGGATTTGACGCGGCTACGGGCGGCGGGGTTTGACGCGTTCCTGATTGGCGAGAGCCTGATGCGGCAAGCCGACCCCGGAGCGGCGTTGGCGGATTTGCTGGCGGGAACGGCGATTGCACGGTGAGCCTGATGCCCATCTGGATCAAGATTTGCGGAAACACTTCGCTCGCGGATGCGCAGCTGGCTGTTGAGGCGGGGGCCGATGCGGTGGGGTTTGTGTTTGCACCCAGTCCGCGGCGTGTGACGGTGGCTGAGGCGGCTGCGATTGTGCCGCATTTGCCGGCAACGGTGGAGAAGATCGGCGTTTTTGTGGATGCCGGGTTGGGCGAGATTGTCGCTACGGTTGAGGCGTGCGGGCTGACGGGGGCGCAACTGCACTTTGATGCGGACCTTGAGCTGCCGGGCAGGCTGCGCGAGCGGCTGGGACCGGAGCTGCGCATCTTACGCGTGGTCCATTTTGGGGTGGACGCCGCCGGGCGGATCGCGGAGCAGATTGCCCAGCACGCCGGGAATCCGCACGTGGGTGCGGTGCTGGTGGACTCGCGAACGGCTGGGGCTGTTGGCGGGACGGGAGTTGCGTTCGACTGGGCTGACGCGCGGAAGACGGTCTTTGGGGCTGAAGGCGGTTTGAAGCTGATTGCAGCCGGCGGGCTGAATCCGAGCAACGTGGCTGAGGCGATTGCTGCGCTGCGGCCGTGGGGCGTGGATGCGGTGAGCGGCGTGGAAGCCGCGCCGGGGCGCAAGGACGCGGACAAGGTGCATGAGTTTGTGGCACGGGCGCGGGCGGCGGAGCGAGAATAGGATCGTCTTCCTCAATCCTGGAAGAGATCAATCGGAGGTACGATGGAGACATTCCTCACACCCATCGAACGGCCAAGCGGGCTGGCCATGAAACTGGCCTATGTTTTGACGCGCCGCCGGTTTGGCAAAGTGGTTACGCCATTGAAGGTGTTTTGCGCGCGGTTGCCGTTCGGATTCGGTCTCTTCTATTCCAAGATCAGCGAGCTGGACAAGAAGCTGGAGCTGCCGCCGGAGACCGTCATGCTGGTCCGCGAACAGGTGGCGCGGATCAATATCTGCCTTTTCTGTATCGATATCGGGCGCTCGTTCGTGATCAAGAGTGCGATGAACGAAGCCAAGTTCGATGCGCTGGAGGAATACAAGACCAGTTTCTTGTTTACCGATGCGGAACGAGCGGCGCTCGACTATGTAACTGAGCTGACAAAGGATAAACAAGTCGATCCGAAGACCTTTGCGCTGATGGCGAGTTATTACTCCGAACGCGCGATCTGCGAGATCGTCTGGCTGGTTGCGAGCGAGCATTTCTACAACATGACCAATATCGGTTTGAACATTCATTCGGATCTGCTCTGCGACATCAGCAGGAAGAAAAAGTAGGAACACGGCATTTGGATTCGATGAAGTTCAATTTTGTCCCGGCGACGGTGCTTCAAGGTCTCTGATTCCATGTGGGTTAAAAATATGAGCAAAATTTAGCGGTCAAAGCGAAATATATCGAGGGGGGTGGAGGTATCCCATGGGATGATTGTGCGCTGCCTTGAGGTAAATTTCGGCACAGGATGACGGGAGGGCGGCGGATTCTGGCTTGTGTTACGCCCGGTCCGAGAATCCAGACACTCGACAAGCTCAGTCGTTACTCTTGGGACTTGCAACACGCGCCTCCACCGATTTAGATAGTGGCGTGAACGGACTCTGGGGTGTGCCAGGTCGATGCATGGGCATCCCGTCTGAGGCACACCGTTGTCAAGCTTCTCGCAAGAATTGATTTTCTGTCCATCTTAGGTGAATTGTAGGAAAATCAGGTCCGTCGCTGAAGAGAAATACCTGAAGAGAGAATCGCTTGGAGTTCCTGCTCGGCGATGTCCGAAGAGAACGAGCAATTTCCTGCAAGCAGTCGCTGACGACGAATAGTTCCTGGAGACTTCCACCTAACATGTTGTCTGCATGAGTCCACAGCAGCGCCACATTGTCTTCACCTAGTTCATGCAGGCCTTCCCATACCGAATCAAGAAATGCGTCGAGATTGGGTCCTCCGCTTAACGGCGGATTGTTCGGCAGGACATGGATTATCTCCCGGAAGAAACTCGAAAGATCAGATACGTTTACGCCGTCGAGCTCGAACACCCGAAACCCCTTGTTGGAAACAGCATGCGTATTTCGGAGAGGCAATCGCTGTGAACGCAGGTTGTTGGCCAAAGATACTTTGCGGTTTCTTGCATGTCCATGTGAAGTGTTTCCTCCCGGCATCCCCTTCTATAGAACCCGTCACTTCACTGCTTCTTCAGCTTCCATGGCCGAGAGTAGGTATGCCCGGTATTGTTGACCTCTCCCGTCAGGTATTCCGCAAGATCGGCAAAACGAAGTTCCCCGTTGGAGTCGTAAACCCAGAGTTCCGGCTCTTCCTCCCAATCCAACCATAGGAGATACACCCGTTCAAAGCCAATCGTACTGCATGCAAACAGCGATAACCTGTCGGGGCGAAAGAGCGCAGCGGCATCATTCGCCCAATTCTCTTCCGACGCGATCCGGGACAACGATATGGCCTTGCTCCAATCGTCGAGCGCTTCAGCGAGCCACAGGTGCTCCATATCTTCCAGCCCAAGCCAGTCTCCATGGGTAGCGAATTCCCAGCGGCCAAACTGCTCAAAGCGAATTCGAAGTTGAGGGCTAAATGGCCTGTAGACCCCTTGCGCCAGTGTGGGAATACCCTGCCCAAGGGGAGAAGGATGAGCAACTCGCGTAAATCTCCTCTCGGGGTCAAACTTCAACTTGAACTTCAAACAAGCCTCAAGCAGATCAACGATGCTCTCACTCTTCATAGGGTTACTCGACTCCTACTGACGTGCAGGTAGTTCCAACCGGAACCGCCGGTGCTCCAGGTCTCGTTTTTGAAACCGCAGAATCCGGGAATCGCAGTCTACCTCATCATCCCATCACGCCGTGGCTGCGTTGGCTACTTGCTGCAAGCCGTGGGCTTGCGGAAGGTGAGCGCGTACCAATCGCCGGTGCGCATCTCTTCAAGATGAATTTGCTGCATCTCGGGCGGTACCAGGTCAATGGGAGCGCTGACCGGCGCCTTGCGGTTCTTGAATAGGTGGCCGCCGGGGCCCTTTTCATAGATTTCTTTGACGTGCTTTTCGGTTTCGTCGGCGATCAGCAGCAGGCTGCCGGGTCTAGCGACGCGGATCATTTCGCGGATGGCCTTGGCGCGGTCGTTGAAGAAGTTGATGCCGCCCACATGGAAGACGACGTCGAAGCTCGCGTCGGCGAAGGGCAGGCTCTCGGCATTGCCCAAATACAAGTCAGCGTCCAACTGCCAGCGTTGCAGGTTACTTTGGCAGTTAGCCAGCATCTCTGGCGAAAGATCGAGGCCGGAGAGCTGAACGCCATCGGGCAGGTATTTGTAATTGAGGCCGGTGCCGACGGAAGTTTCAAGCACCGCGTCGCCGGCTTTGGCTTCGAGCAGGCTCATGTAGCTGCGGAAATAATACTCGCGGTTGAAGCCTTTCAAAGCGAGAAAGACGCGCTGCGTGTCGTCGTAGAAGCCGCCGATGACTTCATAGAGGTGATTGTATTTTCCGTTGTCGCCGGTGAGGTCCTCAGGCTGGAGGAAGGCGGGAATGCCATTGCGGATGGGGAAGTGCTCGCCAGAATTGCTGACCAGTGCTTCCCGGCCCGCGTCGCTAACCAGCTTCAAGGCCTGGCCGGTAAAGGGGCTTTGCAGGCGTGCGACGGTCTGTGGCCGATCGGCCCAACTCTTTTTGCGAGTGGAATTGAAGAGAGCCCAAAGGCTGAGCAGCAGAGCGCCGCAGAGGCAGAGGCCGTTGAACAGATTGTTGGGCGGCAGGATCGGCGACAGCGCCGCGCCGGCGAAATGGAGCGAGAGCTCGAGAGCCGCGGCAAGAAGCGCGCCTGTTCCGAAGACAAGAGCCGTGGCGCGCGATTCCAGACGCCAGAGCCAGACAATGATTGCGGCCAGCCAGAAGATGAGAAATGCATGGAGGCTATTTTGCGAAACTGCGCCGAGATGCAGCCAAAGAATCATTGCAGGAAAAGCCATAGCCGCCAGCGGCAACGGAAGCGTGGAGAAAAATCCCGGCAGGCGCGAGCTGACGAGGCGGTGGAAGGTAAAAGGCAGAATGGGGAGTACAAGCGACACGAACACAGTGCTCAGAAAGTCGAGCGTTTGCGCCGGGCCATGCGCTAGAACCGTCTGCGAAAAGATGCGCCCGGTGGCAGGCAGGCTGAAGAGGAAGGAGACAGCCAGCATCCAGGTGAATCCCCGAAGGGGCCGCTGCGTGCAGACAAACCACGTGCCGAGGATGGGGCCGGTCCAGGCGCCGACCGGAGAAAAGAAAAGGCCAATAAGAAAGAGGCCGGCGACAGTCCAAGCGACAAGTTGGGCGTTGCGAGTGGAGCGCAGCTCTGCCTGCATGGTGCGATTCTCCTTTACGGTTCGCTGGGTGCCCCAGGTTTCGTTTTTGAGACCTAGGGCACCACGAATCCTGTCCCGCGTTTAACTTACTTACGCCGTGGCCGCGTTCGCCACCGACTGCAACCCTCGCGCTTCGATTTCGAATTCGCGGATTTTGTACTTCTGGATTTTGCCGGAGAGCGTGGCGGGAAACTCGTTGACGAAGCGGACGTGGTCGGGAATCTTGTAGTAGGCGATCTGGCCTTGGCAGAACTCGCGAATCTCGCCCTCGGTGGCCTTGACGCCGGGGCGCAGGCGGACCCAGGCGGCGACAATCTCGCCCAGCCTGGCATTGGGGATGCCGACAACCTGCACCTCGTCGACCTTGGGGTGGGTGTAGAGGAACTCCTCGACCTCCCGGGGATAGATGTTTTCTCCGCCGCGAATGATGACGTCGCGGGAGCGGCCGGTGAGGTGGATGCAGCCATCGGGGTGCATGATGCCGAGGTCGCCGGTGTGCAGCCAGCCGTCGGCGCGGATGACCTGCGATGTGCCTTCGGGGTCGCCGTCGTAGCCCTTCATGAGCGCATAGCCGCGCACGCAGACCTCGCCCTGCTCGCCGACGGGCAGCGTATTACCGGTGACGGTGGAGACAATCTGAATCTCGGTCTGGGGCATGGCGCGGCCCACGGTTTTGACGCGAATGTCGATGGGATCTTCGGCGTCGCTCATGGTGACGACGGGCGAGGTCTCGGTCTGGCCGTAAGCGATGACCAGTTCGCGGCAGTTCATCTCATAGAGGACGCGCTTCATCAGTTCCACGGGGCAGGGAGCGCCGCTCATCATGCCGGTGCGCAGGCTGGTGAGGTCGTAGCTGGCAAAATCCGGCAGCGCCATCTCGGCCACATACATGGCCGGCACGCCGTAGACCGAGGTGGCACGCTCGTCGTGGACGGCTTTGAGCGTGGCGCGCGCATCGAAGGTCCAGTTGGGCAGAATGAGGGCCGCGCCGGAGTTGACCGCGGACATGGTGCCGATAACGCATCCGTAGCAGTGAAAGAGCGGCACCGGGACGACGATCTTGTCCTGCTCGGTGTAGTGAAAGCCCTGGGCGAGAAACTGGCCGTTGTTCACAATATTGTGGTGAGTGAGCAGGACGCCCTTAGGCAGGCCGGTGGTTCCGCTGGTGTATTGGATGTTGGCCACATCGCCGACGGCTACGTGCGCGGGCAGCTCACCGGGCGCGTCTTTCAGCGCCTGCCACTCCGGCGTGTCGAAGTAGATGGTGTGCTCCAGCTCCAGCGTGAGGCCATGGCGGGCGCGCGCCAGGATTTCTTCGTAGTCGGCGCGCTTGTCTTTGTGCCAGAGGAAGAGCGCCTTCATGCGAGACTTTTGGAGCGTGTATTGAAGCTCGTGGGAGCGGTAGGCCGGATTCACATTGACCAGCGCCGCGCCGGAACGCGCGCAGCCCATGTGCATGACGATCCACTCGATGCAGTTGGTGGACCAGAGACCCACGCGGTCACCTCGGCGAATGCCCAGCGACCAGAGCCCGCGGGCGACGCGATCTGCCTCGTCGCTCAGCTCGGACCAGGTGAGACGCTGGCCCTGATGGCAGGAGGCTACGGCGAGCCGGTCGGGGAAGCGGGCGGCGGTGTGGTGGAGGAGATGGCCGATGGTCAGCTTCAGCAGCGGTCTGCTTACACCGCGCGCGTAGCTGAAGGTGCATAGGTTCTCTTCAACAGGCATAGTCTCTGCTTTTGAAACAACGAAGGGCAGTGTACACCCGCGCACCCTGCTAAAAATTGTGACCCAGCCCACATTCCATGAAGGGCTGAGCCAGCGATGGACGCAAGGGAATCTCTGAACAAGCTCGTCTGGTAAAACGGCGCTGCCTCAGGGGCTAAAGTGTCTGCGTGAGAACTCGCCGAGGCACTTGATTTTCACAGTTGATTTGGGCGACAAGAGTAGTATGTCGCGATTCAAGGTTTACAGTCCGGATCAGGCGTATTTGCTGCCGCCGAGCG
>Ga0302320_10004278_pt1 | contig 32477 bp, 30 predicted proteins | sample Bog_T0_3_FD_202130 | JGI IMG/M metagenome (GOLD analysis project Ga0302320, IMG submission 202130) | Peat permafrost microbial communities from Stordalen Mire near Abisko, Sweden - Bog_T0_3 | ecosystem: Environmental > Terrestrial > Soil > Wetlands > Peat | place: Sweden: Abisko, Stordalen Mire... | reverse complement strand
TCAGCGGATCATTCCCGACATATGCGTATACGTCCGAAATGTCGCCCGACCTGCAGATGGCAGCCATCAGACCAAGGCGACGCCCACCAACAAGCGAGTCGGCCGGCACGTCTGTTGCCGCCGCGTCAAGGCTCGTTCGTGCCGCCGGTCTCGGTAGGGTGCCCGCTTAGATGGCCCGGACAAGCCGGGCCATGACGGTGGTGAGCGCCACGAGCATGACGAAGGGGTGACTACGCCGGGGGCATGACCAGGGTGAGCGGCACGGACCTGACGATGGTGAGTGGCACGGACCTGAAGAGCCCGGATTACTCGGCGCTGCGGACGCCCCTTCGCAAGGCTGCGTGGGCTACCCTGCCGAAGACGACAGCCAGGGATTGGTTTCCCACAGCTTTGCCAGCGCCGCCTGCTCAGTCTGCATCTGATCGACCCAGGTGGCGCCATCCTCCCATGCGGCGTAATAGCCGCTCGCCTCGGCCTGGGCGCGGAACACGTCATCCTCGGCCACCGCCTGCAGCGCCTTGGCCAGCAGCGCGACGAGGTCGGGCGGCGTGCCGACCGGCACCGCGATGCCGCGCCGGATGAAGGCGGACAGCGGAATGCCGCCCTCGTCCAGCACGGGCGTGTCCGGCAGCAAGCCGAAGCGTCGCCGCGCGGCGATGCCGATCGCGCTGAGATTGCCGGCGTTGATGTCGCCGATCGCCTCCGACAAGCCCAATGCGGCGGCCGAGACATTGCTCGCCAGCACCGCCTGCCGCGCCGCCTCCGGCGAGGGAAAGGTGACGATGTTCAACTGGGTCTGCGCCAGGACCTGCAGCCGCAATGCGGCGAGATGCGGCGGGCTGCCGGGCGGCGGTGTACCCAGGGGCACCGCGCCGGCATCGTCACCGGCGCGCTGGATGATGTCCTGGATCGAGTTCGCCGGATCGCTCGATGGCGAGACGAACGCGATCGGCTCGCGCTCGACCTGCCCGATCAGCAACAGGCGCTGTGACAAGGATGCCTCGGCGCGGTCGATCACCCGCGCCGGCAAGGTCGGCGTCATCACCCATCCGGCGGTCGCACCGTTCGGCGCCGCGTCGCCCAGAGCCGCCAGCATGGTGCGTCCGGCATCGCCGGGCAGGTTGCGCAGGGCCAGGTCGATCCCGGGCAGGTGTGGCGCGAGGAAGCCGACGAAATCACGTGCGACCTTGTCCGGGCCGGAGCCTTCGGGAAAACCGAGCAGAACGGTTAGGTGGCGCCTGGGGCCGGCGGGTTGGGCGGCTCGGGTGGGGGCTGGCGCGAAGGTAATCGCCGCCGAGGCCGCCAGGCCAGCCAGCACATGGCGGCGGGATCCGGTCACGGTCGTGCGCTCCCGCACGGGGTCATCTTCGCGGCGCTGACGAGGCGTCGGCCGAGCCGGATGCCTTTTTGGCTTTGACCGCGGCACCCTTGGCCGGGCCGGATATAACCGGCGCAGCCGCGGCAGCGGGCGGTGCAGGCTTGGCGGCCGGGGCGGCAGAAGACCCGGCGGGCGGCGCAATCGGGGCGGCGTCGCGGCGCAGGCGGTGCTCGCCCAGGAATAGCAGGATGGGTGCGGCGATGCCGATCGAGGAGGAGGTGCCGACGACGATGCCGAACAGCATCACCCAGGCGAAGCCGGAGATCGATTCGCCGCCGAACAGGGCAAGCGGCAGGCTGGCGAGGAACACGGTCATGGAGGTGCCGAGTGTGCGGTTCAGCGTCTCGTTGATCGACAGGTCGATCAGTTCGCGCAACGGCATCGATTTGTATTTGCGCAGGTTCTCGCGCACCCGGTCATAGACGACGACCTTGTCGTTGGTGGAATAGCCCAGGATGGTCAGGATGGCGGCGACCATCACCAAGTCGAAGTCGATGCGGGTCAAAGCGAGGAAGCCGATGGTCTTGGTGACATCGAGGATCAGGGTGACGACGGCGCCGACGGCGAACTGCCATTCGAAGCGGAACCAGATATAGACCAGGATCATCAGCAGGCTGACGCCCAGCGCGAGCAGTCCGTTGCGGAACAGTTCGGCGGAGACGGAGGCGCCGACGGCGTCGGTGCGCTCGATTTTGGCGCCGGGCACGCCGTTTGTCAGCGCCTCGCGCACCTGGGCGACGGCGGTCTGGGTGGCCTGTTCGGATGCGGTGGCACCGAGACGGATCAGCACCTCGGACGGGTCGCCGAAGCGCTGCACGCCCTGGTCGGGGATGTGGGCAGCTGTCAGGGCGGCGTGAATCTGGGCGAAGTTGGCGGGGCCGTCGGTGCGGACCTCCATCACTACGCCGCCGGAGAAATCGATACCGAGGTTGAGGCCGGGGTAAAAGAACAGGATGACCGAGGCGGTGGACAGGACCGCGGAGATGATCAGGCCGGTGAAGCGCACCTTCATGAACTGGATGCGCGTGTTGTCGGGAACCAGGCGGAGGCGGGGTTTGATGAACATTTCGGACAACCTCAGACCGGCAGCAGCTTGGGCCGCGTGGCGACGTACCAGCGGGACACCAGGAGCCGGGTCAGCATCCAGGCGGTGAACAGCGACGTGGCGATACCGACGGTGATGGTCACGGCGAAGCCTCGAACGGGGCCGGAGCCGAAGACGAACAGCATGACGTGGGCGAGGAAGGCGGTGGCATTGCTGTCGAAGATGGTGCTGTAGGCGCGGTTAAAGCCGTGCTCCAGAGCGGCCAACGGGGGCCGTCCCAGTTTCTGCTCCTCCCGGATGCGTTCGTTGATGAGGATGTTGGCGTCAACGGCCATGCCGAGGGTGAGCAGGATGCCGGCCATGCCGGGCAGGGTGAGCGTGGCCTGGAGCAGCGACATGATGCCGAGCATGAGGAAGAGGTTGACGATGAGGGCGAGGTTGGCGAACCAGCCGAACAGGCCGTAGAACACGCCCATAAACGCAATGACGAAGACGAACCCGGCGCCGAGCGAGAGGGCGCCGGCCCGGATGCTGTCGGCACCGAGTTCGGGACCGACGCTGCGTTCCTCGACGACGGTCAGCGGGGCCGGCAAGGCGCCGGCGCGCAGCAGGACAGCGAGATCGTTGGCGGACTGGGCGTTGAAGGAGCCGCTGATCTGGCCGCGGCCGCCGGTGATTGCCTCGCGGATCACCGGCGCGGAGATCACCTTGTCGTCGAGGACGATGGCGAAGCGGTGGTTGACGTTGGCGCGGCTGATGTCGGCGAAGCGGCGGGCGCCGACCGAGTTGAAGGTGAAGTTCACCACCCACTCACCGGTTTCGGGGCTGGTGCCGGCGCGGGCGTCGGTCAGGTCGGCGCCGTCCACGTCGATGCGCTTGCGGACGGCGATCTTCTCGCCGGGGCGGTCCTGCATCTGAAGGAAATCATCGCCTGGGGGCGGCTGGCCTCCGGCGGCGGGGTTGGCGGTCTCGTCCACCAGGCGGAAGGTCATGTGGGCGGTCTTGCCGATCAACTGCTTGATGCGGTCGGGATCGCCGACTCCGGGAAGCTGGACGACGATGCGGTCCTGGCCCTGGCGCGCGATCTGCGGGTCGAGCACGCCGGTTTCGTCAATGCGTCGGCGGACGATCTCGATCGACTGGTCAACCGCGCCGGTGGCTCGGGCGGCGAGGGCGGTGGCGGACAGGGTCAGGGTGATGGTGCCGTCGGGGTCGGAGCCGATCGCCATGTCGGGCAGGCCGGTTGCGGCGTCCTGGCTGATCAGCGGCTTGAGGGCCTCGACCGCGGCGTCGGTCTTGCTGGCGTCGCGGATGCGCAGCAGGATGCGGGTCTGGTCGGGCTGCGGTTCCAGGGTCTGGTAGAAGATCTGGGCGGTGCGGAGCGCCTGGCGGACGCCGTCGGCGAGGCTGTCGAGGCGTTCTTTCAGCACCGCTTTCATGTCGACTTCGAGCAGCAGGTAGCTGCCGCCGCGCAGGTCGAGGCCGAGGTGGACGGTGCGCCATGGCATCCAGGCGGCGGGCGCGGGAAACAGGTTGGGCACGCCCATCAGTATGCCAAGCATGCAGACGCCCAGAACGAGCGTGGTCTTGATGCGGCTGAAATACATCATGGGCTGACGCGCGGGGCTCCTGGACACCGGTTCTGGTCGTTCGGCGGCGGACCTAATGCGCTGTGGCCGAGGCGATTGTCCAGTGCGGGGTGCGATTGGGGTGACATGGAGCTTTGGAGGGATCAGAGTTGGGCCGTGTGGGGACGGAGGGGGCTGCCTTGGCCGAACCATCGCATCGCTTCATCGAGACCAACGGAATCCGCATGCATATCGCCGAGGCGGGGACCGGGCCGCTGGTGCTGCTGTGTCACGGCTTCCCGGAGTCGTGGTATTCCTGGCGGCACCAGTTGCGGGCGCTGGCGGCGGCCGGGTTTCATGCGGTGGCGCCGGACATGCGGGGCTATGGGCAGACCGACCGGCCGGAGGCGATCGACCAGTACACGCTGCTGCATCTGGTGGGCGACATGGTCGGCGTGCTCGACGCTTTGGGGGAAGCCGAGGTGGTGATCGTCGGCCATGACTGGGGTGCGCCGGTGGCCTGGACTTCGGCGCTGCTGCGGCCGGACCGGTTTCGGGGGGTGGTTGCGCTGTCGGTGCCGTTTATGCCTCGGGGTGAGAAGCGGCCGACCTCGGTGATGCCGCAGACCGAGGATGCAGTGTTCTATCAGTTGTATCACCAGACGCCGGGCGCGGCCGAGGCGGACATGGAAAGCGACGTCCGGTTCTTTCTGCGCGGCAACCTGATCGCGGCGTCGGGGGACGGGCCGTTGAAGACGCGGACTCCGGGGGTGGATCAGGTGTTCATGGTGCCTCGGGAGGGGCTGCGGGCGCGCTGGAAGATCTGGTATCCGGATGTTTCTGTTTTGCCGGCGTGGCTGACGGAGGCGGATGCGGATTTCTTTGTGGCGGAGTTCAGCCGGACGGGGTTCCGGGGCGGGCTGAACTACTACCGGAATATCGACCGCAACTGGGAACTGCTGGCGGCGTTCGCGGGGGCGAAGGTGACGGTGCCGGCGCTGCTGATGATCGGGCAGTATGACGTTACGCTGTTCTTCGATGGAATGCTGGATCTGGTGGCGAACCAGAAGATGTTGGTGCCGCAGTTGCGGGAGACGATCATGCTGCCGGGGTGTGGTCACTGGACGCAGCAGGAGCGTGCGGATGAGGTGAATGCGGGGCTGATTCGGTTTTTGTGGGGGTAGGGGTGCGACGGAGCAGTCCTGCGGTGAGATGATAGGTGATAAGGGACGCGCTATAGACCAGGGCGATTTTAGCCCGATCTTGTAAAGACTTCTTTGCTTAACTCGAACAACCAATTAGGTTCGGCGCATGGCGGTTCCTGATTATCAGTCCCTAATGCTTCCCGTGCTCGTGCTATCGACCACCGGTGAGGTCCGTATCGGTGATGCCGTCGAGCGACTGGCCGAGCAGCTTAATCTTACTCCGGAGGAGCGCGCCCAACTTTTGCCCTCTGGCAAACAGACGTTATTTGGCAATCGAGTTCATTGGGCCAAAACCTATCTCACCAAAGCCGGTTTGCTGGAAAGCACCCGGCGTGGACATTTCAAAATAACGGCGCGAGGCCAGCACGTGATCACCGCGCATCCTCCCCGCATCGACAACGAATTCCTTAATCGATTCACTGAATTCCGACAGTTCAAAGAGAAATCAGCGAACGATGCCGCGCAGGGATCTCAGCCGATTGAACTCGCCCTCGTAACCCGCACCGAGACACCCGACGAAATCATGCGCGTCGCACACAGGCAGGTCGAGACAACGCTCGGACAGGACTTGCTCGATCGGGTTCGCGCGGCACCGCCCGCCTTTTTCGAGCGCCTCATCGTCAATCTGCTTCTCGGAATGGGCTATGGCGGCTCCGCGGCAGACGCAGGCCGCGCGCTCGGGCGCAGCGGCGACGACGGTGTTGACGGCGTCATCGATCAGGACGCCCTCGGGCTCGATCGCGTCTACATTCAGGCGAAGCGCTACGCCGAAGGCAACAGCATTGGTGCTGGCGCAATCAGAGATTTTTTCGGCAGCCTCGACCGTCACAAGGCAACGAAGGGCCTGTTTGTAACCACATCGACTTTCTCGCCCTCAGCAAAGGAAACTGCGGAATTCCTCAGCAAGCGGATCGTCCTGATTGACGGCGACCACCTATCCAAGCTTATGATCCGCTACAACGTGGGCTGTCGGATTGAAGAAGTTCTTCATATCAAAAAGGTTGACGAGGACTTCTTTGAGTAGTGGTCGCATTCTGCACCTAAACAACCAAATTTTCATCGGCTATAGCGCGTTATTCTTGCGTTCCACCACCCAGCATCCAAACTGCCCTCTAAGCGCCGATAATTCGTTGAAACCCTTCCCTCACCGCTGGCGATCCGGTGGTGTGGTCCAGCAGGCCAACCGCCTCATGCGCCGACTGGAGCCACTTTGGCCCCCGCATCATCAACTCGGCCCAGAGATCGCGCAGTTCATATGGGCGCTGCACCATCAGAACCCCTATCAGGTCCGCGGCAACGACTGAGACATGAGAAGGCATTTTAGCCCGCGTACCCCCAAATTGCGATTTGGGGGTACGCCCGTTGCCGGGTCAGGTTTTCCGAACGTTCCAGAACAGCACGAAGCCGTTCAGCACGCCGGTCAGGTTGGTGCGGTAGGCAGTGGCGCCGAGCACTTGGCCGAGCGGGACGTAGGGGACGTCCTGAAGGGCCTGAAGCTGGAGGTCGCGGGCGAGGGATTTCTGTGTCGCGACGTCGGGGGCGTCGAGCCACTGCTGACGGAGTTCCTCAATGCGGGGGCTGGAGGGCCAGCCGGGGGCGGCGCCGGCGCCCTCGCCCATGCCGCGCAGGAAGACGTGGCCGACCGGGTTGAACTGGTCGAGGCCGGCCCAGAACGTGTTGAAGACGCTCCAGCCGCCCTTGTCAGTGGCGTCTTTCTTGATGCGGCGTTGCACGACGGTGCCCCAGTCCATCGCCTGGTAGTCGACGTTCAGGCCGATCTTCTGGAATACGTCGGCGCAGACATCGGCCATCGCTTTCAGCAGGGGGAAGTCGGTGGGGGCGAGCACGACGGTCTTTTCGCCTTTGTAGCCGGCGGCGATGATCTCCTTGCGGACGGCGTCGTAGTCGCGCTTGCCACTGAAGACTTCCAGGCCGGCGGTGGTGGCGAACGGGCTTTGCGGGCAGAACAGGCCGGTGGGGACGTGCCACATGGCGGGGTCGTCGCCGCTGCTGGCCTCACAGAAATCCTGCTGGTCGATCGCCTTGAGCAACGCGCGGCGGATCGCGGGATTGTTGAACGGCGCGGTCAGGTGATTGAGCCGCATGCAGCCCATCAGGCCGGTCGGGTCCTGGATTTCGACCTTGACGTTCGGCGCGTTCCGCAGCACCGGCAGCAGGTCGTTGCCGGGGTTTTCCCACCAGTCCACCTCGCCGGTCTGCAGCGCCGCCATCGCGGTGCCGGCGTCGGGGATGACGTGCCACTCGACGCGGTCGAAGTTGACGATTTTCGGGCCGGCGGTCCAGCTTGGGGTGCCGCCGGTGCGGGGGACGTAGTCGGTGAAGCGGTCGTAAACGACGAGCGAGCCGACGACGCGTTCCTGAGCGTTGAACTTGTACGGCCCGCTGCCGACCATCTCGGTGACCTGGGTGAAGGCGTCGGTCTTCGCCAGCCGCTCGGGCATCATGGCGGGGAAGTTGGTGGGGGATTTGCCGAGCGCGTCGGGCAGCAGGGCGAAGGGTTTTTTCAGGCGGAACTGGATGGTTTTGTCGTCGGCGGCGGTCAGTTCGTCAGTCACCGCCATCAAGGTCTGGCCGAAGGTGTCGCGTTTCGCCCAGCGCTGGATGGAGGCGACGCAGTCGCGGGCCAGCACGGGCGTGCCGTCGTGGAACTTCAGGCTGTCGCGCAGGGTGACGCGGATGAGTTTGCCGTCATTGTCGGTGGTCATGCCGGCGGCCATCTGCGGGCTGGCCTGCATCGCGGCATCGGTGCCGAACAACGTGTCGAAGATCATGTAGCCGTGGTTGCGGGTGACGTAGGCGGTGGTCCAGATCGGATCGAGCACGGTCACGTCGGATTGCGGGACGAATTTCAGGATTCGGTTCGATTGAGCCCGAGCGATGCGCGGGGCAGCCAAGGTGGCGGCGGTGGCGGCGAGAAATTGGCGTCTTTGCATGGGGTCCTGCGGTCCTGTTTCAGTCGAGCGAGGCGGAAGCTGTCCGAAGCGTGGCGCGGTCACAAGTGGCCGTTGTGTTGGCGGCTCGCGGGGGACGGTTGCGAACGGTAGTATAGTAACCTATGAGTTACAGAAATGCATGTGCTCGATGCTCTTGGGAATCCGGTCCGGCGCGCCATCCTGCATGAATTGCGGGCGGGGCCGCTGGCGGTGGGGGATATCGCAGCGGGGCTGCCGGTGAGCCGCCCGGCAGTCTCCCGGCATTTGCGGATGCTGGAACGGGCCGGGCTGGTGCAGGTTCGGGAGGACGGCGCGCGCAATATCTACTCCATTCGCATGCAGGGTTTTGCGAGTGTCCGGGCGTTTGTGGACGATTTCTGGGACACCGCACTGGCTCGGCTTGAGGAGCTTGCCCGGGAATGATGGTCAAATCGGTGCTGCTGCCGCTGGACCCGGAAGGTGCCTTCGCGCTGTTCACGCAGCGGATTGGTGCGTGGTGGCCGCCGGACCGGCGGCATACGGGCGATCCGGACAGCGCGATTTATCTGCTGGAAACCGGGCGGTTCTATGAACGGGCCGGTGACGGGCAGGAGGTGGAGCTTGGGTCGATCCGCGCCTGGGAGCCGCCGAAGCGGATTCTACTGGATTTCTTTATTGGCAGCGGCCCGGAACGGCCGACGGAGGTGGAAATCGTGTTCGCGCCGGAGGGGAGCGGCACGCGGGTGACCGTCACGCATCGGCCGAAGCCGTCGAGCGTGGAGATCTGGACACTCCGAGCGGCCCGCTATGCTGGATCGTGGGATGCGGTGCTGGCGGCGCTGGGCCGGGCCGCGGATTGACTTGCGTAACCTGGAGGTTACCATATCGCGGTATCCTGGAGAGCTGATATGGCACAAGCCGAGTCCTCTACGACCGCCACGGGAACGAGGGAGCAGCCCTGGGCGCTGAAGACGCCCAGCGGGCAGTCCGAGTTCGTGGCCTGGCGCGACCCTTCGGCCAACCCGCCCGCGCTGGTCGTGCAGGTCGGCAAGACCGAGCTGCGCTATCAGCTCCGTTGCCTCGACGACCTGGCGGTGATGCTGCGGGAGCATGCGGACTGGATGCCGCTGGGCAGCGCGGATGAGCAGAAGCCAGCGGCAGCCGGGACGGTCGAGGCCTGGGGGCGCTCGGCGGATAATCCGGTGGGCGGCTGGTACGGGCTGAAAAAGGGGCTGCGCGGGCGGTTCGCCAATTATGTGCCGCCGGTGATGGAGGCCCTGGGCCTGGCGGTTGTCGAGCATAAGGCGAAGAACAACCGGATGAAGGCGGTTTGAGGCAGCGCACCGGCCGGGACGGGAAGGCGTGGATGGTGGGCCGTCGACCGGCATGACGGGGGGAGGATTGTGCGACGCCCCGAGGGCGACTCGGTCGGCGATGGTTCGTCGCCTGGGGCAGCGGGCGAGCCGGCCAACCTTCAGCATTTGAGCAATGGCGTGTGCGATTTGGCCTGTTCGCGCCGCGGCGGACCCGGTAGAGCGTTACCATCGGCCATTCGGGTGTCCTCGGATGCGCCGAGGGACCTCCACGCCACAGGGTAATGCCGGGTCAACCGGCAGGGACGCACCAGGGAGACACGCATGTCATCAGCGACCACCGCCGCCTCTCACAGGGCCGGCGCAGCCCCATCCGGGCATTACCGGTGGATCATCATCGGCCTGCTGTTCGTCATCACCACGATCAACTACATGGATCGCAACCTGCTGGGGGTGCTGAAGCCGACCATTCAGGGCGATCTGCATTTCAACGAGACCGACTTCGGCAACATCGTGTTCGCGTTCAGCATGGCGTACGCCGCCGGCTACGCCAGCATGGGGGCCTTCACCGACAAGGTCGGGGTGCGGATCGGCCTCGCGGTGGCGGCGATGATCTGGTGTGCGGCGTCGGCGGCGCATGGGCTGGTGAGCTCGGTCGGCGGTTTCGCCGCGGCGCGGATCGCGCTGGGCCTGGGAGAGGGCGGCAACTTCCCGACCTGTATCAAATCCGTCGCCAACTGGTTCCCGGTGCGCGACCGAGCCCTGGCGACCGGCATTTTCAATTCCGGCAGCAACGTCGGCGGCCTGCTGGCGCCGCTGATCGCTGCTTTCGTGACCGCTTACTGGGGCTGGCAGGCGGCGTTCTACGTCACCGGCCTGGTCGGCTTCATCTGGGTGGGGTTCTGGCTGGTGATGTACCGGGCGCCGGAGGTACATCCGAAAGTGTCCCCGGCTGAACTGGCCTACATCCACAGCGACCCCGAGGTGCCGATGAAGCACATCCCGTGGGCGCAACTGATGGCATACAAGGGCACCTGGGTGTACATCACCGGCGCACTGCTGACCAATCCGGTCTGGTGGTTCTACAACAACTGGGTGCCCAGCTTCCTGTTCACGAAATTCCACGTGAACCTCCTGGCGCTGGGGCTGCCGCTGGTGGTGATCTATCTGATGACCGATGTCGGCTCGATCACCGGCGGCTGGCTGTCCGGACGGCTGATCAAACTGGGCTTCGGTGTGTTCACCTCGCGCAAGCTGGCGCTGCTGGCCTGCGCGCTGTGCACGGTGCCGGTGTTCCTGGCACCGATGGCTGACGATATCTGGATTTCGGTGCTGCTGATCGGCCTGGCGATGGCGGCGCATCAGGGGTTCTCGGCCAACCTGTATACGCTGGTGTCTGACACGATGCCGAACGGCGCGGTGGCCGGCGCGGTTGGGCTGGGCGGCGGCATCAGTTCGATCGCGGGCGGATTTTCCGCGGCGGTGGTTGGGCGCGTGCTGGACGCGACGCACAACAACTACGAGCTCGTGTTCTTCGTGGGTGCGGGGGCGTATGTGGTGGCGGTGCTGGCGATCCACCTGATCCTGCCGCGGCACCGCAGCGAGCTGATCAGCCACATGGCTCCGGCGCAGTAGCAGCAGCGGGACCTGGTCGCGGATGACTCAGAACATCTATGACAGACCTGAGTTTTTCAAAGGCTACAGCCAGCTTGGCCGCTCCGTCGCCGGTCTGGACGGGGCGGCGGAGTGGCCGGCGTTGCGCGCGTTGCTGCCGGATCTGCGGGGGCTTCGAATCGTCGATCTTGGCTGCGGCTTTGGCTGGTTCTGCCGCTGGGCGCGCGCGCAAGGCGCCGCCTCGGTGCTGGGCCTTGACGTGTCGGAAAACATGCTGGCGCAGGCGAGTGCCGCCACGACCGATGCGGCAATACGGTACGTGCGTGCGGACCTGGAACGGCTCGATCTGCCTGATGCTCCGTTCGATCTTGCCTACAGTTCGCTAGCGTTTCATTACATTGAGGATCTGACAGGGGTTTTCGCCACGGTGCAGCGCGCGCTGACGCCGGGCGGGCGGCTGGTCTTTTCGATCGAGCATCCGATCTACATGGCCCCTGCCCGTCCGGGCTGGTCGGTTGGTCCTGACGGCCGAACTGTGTGGCCGGTCGATGGCTATTTGCGGGAGGGAGAGCGGGTGACGGACTGGCTCGCAAAGGGGGTGGTGAAGCAGCATCGCACGATCGGGACGACGCTGAACGGGCTGATCGGGGCCGGGTTCACGATCCGTCATGTCGAGGAGTGGGCGCCGACCGAGGCGGAAATCCAGGCTCGGCCGGAGCTGGCGCAGGAGCTGGAGCGGCCGATGTTCCTGCTGGTGGCGGCGCAACGATAGGTGACCGTGTGCGGGGGGCTGAGATGCCGGACTGCGCGATTGGATGCCGTCAGCGTTGCGCGACGCGGTGGAGGCAGCGCCGGAGCGAATGTCTGTTTCGGCGTGGCCTATGGCGCGCCGCAAGCACGCCGAGGACACCACCGACGAACAGCGTCAGCGGCGCGGGTTCGGGAACCGTTGCCGGAGTTGCCAGAAACCCATGAATGCCCTGCGCGTCGAAATAAACGCCCACGATCTCGCCGGTATCATTGATGCCCTGGACATATGTGGCGGTCGCACCGGGCACGTCGATCGTCTGAAACGTTCCGTTCGTATCGAGAAATCAATTGACACCGTTGGCATCGTCGTAAACGCCGACGATTTGTCCCGCATCGTTGACGCCATTGACACCTGTGCCGCCTGCTCCGGCTTTCGAGATGGTGGTGAATTTGCCCGCGGTATCGACAAACCCCTCGCCCTGTCCGTCGATGGCGACGTAGGATCCGCTGATCTGTCCGTGGTTGTTGATGCCCATGGAGAAGGTGTTGGTAGCGAATTGCGCTGTTGGCACATTGATCGGCGTGAAAGTTCCAGCGGCGTCGAGAATTCCCCCAACGACCACGATCTGGCCGCTGTCATTGATGGCGTAGGCCACTTGCGGTAACGTCTTGAACGTCCCGGCACTGTCCTCAAAACCGGCCAATACGCCGCCGTTTGGGCTGTAGAAGCCGACGATGTCTCCAGCATTGTTGATGCCATCTGCGTAGGTCTGCTGGGCGTTCGGATAGTTTATTGCGGTAAAGTTACCGTTCGTGTCAACGAAGCCGTGCCCGAGGTCCTGGTGGGCACCGGCGAAATAGGCATACCCGACGATCTGGCCGCGATTTTTGATGCCCATGGCGTAGGTGGATCCGGCGCCGGGATCATTGATCGAGGTAAAGCTGTATGGCGCTGCCTTGGCGGGATCAGGCGCGAGACCGATCATGACTGGCCATGCGAGAAGCAGAAACCGCATGGCGATCCTCCCGCATCGTAACGTCAGATTGCCGACGACTGAGCCTGTAACAATTTTGCAATAGTCGCGTTCTTCGATTTACGATGGGCGCGATTGTCGGTCAGCGCAAGCGGGAGATGGCGTGGCCGGGCCGATCCCAACGCGGACGGCAGGCGAGCGGACCGGACTGTGACGGCAGAGCGTCGGTTCAGGAAGGCCGACGCGGCGTACGGTGGTGACGCCTGGCGGTGTCAGTGAACGGTGACGAAGCTGAGGCCGTTCTCGACGACCATCTCCACGGCGTTTTCCAGTTCATCGGCGCCGCCAAGCGGGATTCCGTCGGCGCCGAACACCATGAAGACCTGCTTGTCATCGCGCCGACCGACCTTCAGGTAAGCGACCTCTTGCGTGCCGAGATAGCGCAACTGCTCGGCGGTCATATGGTGCAGCCCGTATGCCTCGCGGGCGGAGAGACTTGATCGCATGACTGACAGCCTTCTGATGATCGGCGTTGTCCAGTTGAATGTAGCCTTTTGGCCGCAACCTCCGGTCTTGTCTGCCGCGTGCGTCGCTTGCAGCGGGGCAACGGGGGCGAGGCAGGCTTGCGTCGTGTCTGATGACGCTTCGAGGAGAAGGCTGCCACACAAAGCTTAAAATCCGGTGAATCGCCGTCGGTTTTTTTCGCCGCGCACGACGCCGCGGGGGCCGTACCGGGTGAACGGGGCTGCGGCCTGGCAGGCCGGCGCAGCGTTTCAGGACCGGGTCATTCGGTTCAAGTGTTTTCTCGCCGCATGGTATGTGGCAGGTTCACGCAAGCTGGCGACTGGCAGCCTGCCAGGACGAGCACGGACGTTCATGAACCTAGGAAACGATCAATGAAAATAACTCTGTTACTCGCCCAGACGGTTGCGACCGGCCTCATGACAGCGGTTTCGCTGACGCCTGCACTGGCGCAATCGATGCCCGCCGGCCTGTATGCCTTTCACTCCAGGGCGATGGGCAAGTGCCCCGGGTTGGACTGGCACGTTATGGTTGCGCCGAATGGTGCGCTGTCGGGCTTTGTTGCATGGGACAACATGCAGCATATGGCGCGCTTGTCCGGCATGATGAGCAAGGACCACACGTTCCAGATCGACGCGAAGGGGGACAGTGGCAGGACGGCGGTGGTCAAGGGGAGCGCGACCGGCGACTATCTCACGGCCTCGATCACCGGTTCCGGAACGGCGTGCGACGATCAGGTGCTGCAGGTGCCGCGCGCGCCGGGCGGGCTGGAAGGGGGCGGGGGCTGAACCAGGCCTGACGTCACGGGCCGGCTGGGGCGATGGCGGCAGCGGCGACCCGAGCCGGACCGGCTATTTCGGCCCGGTCCAGCCTTCCGAGAGCGGATGATGCGCCTCCATCAGCTTGCGCAGCCGCTCGGTCTGGACATGGGTGTAGATCTGCACGGTGGAGATATCCGCGTGGCCCAGCAGCATCTGCAGGCTGCGCAGATCGGCGCCGCGCGCGAGCATGTGGGAGGCGAAAGAGTGCCGGAGCACATGCGGTGAGACGCGGTCGGGGTCCAGTCCGGCCTCCACAGCGAGGTGCTTGAGCATCAGGAAGAATGCCTGCCGGGTCAGCGGCTGCCGCGGATCGCGGCCGGGGAACAAGTACGGGCTTTTCGCGTCGGTTGCCGCCAGCAGGGCGTCCGCTGCCTGTTTTGCGGCGGTGGACAGCGGCACCATCCGCTCCTTGCCGCCTTTGCCCTTGATGATCATCACCTCGGCTTTGGCGCCGAGTGCGGTTCGGGGCAGGGTCAGCAGTTCGGAGACACGCATGCCGGTCGCGTAGAGCAGTTCCAGGGCGGTCCGGACCAGCGCCCCGGGGCGGCCGGGCTTGCGCGCGGCGGCGGCGAGCAGCGCATCGACCTCGGCTTCGGCGAGGAATTTCGGCAGCGGCTGCGGCAGCCGGGGGGTGTCGAGCTGAGCGGTCGGGTCGTCGGTGCGCACGCCTTCTTTCAGCAGGAACAGGTGGAACTGGCGGAGCGCGGACAGCCGCCGAGCGGCGGTGCGGGCAGAGAGGCCGTCTATATGCAGTGAGGCCATATAGGTTTGGCAGGTGTCCGCATCGGCGGCCGCGGTGGCCTGGCCGCGGCCGGCGGCGAAGGCGGCGAAATCGTCGAGGTCATGCGCGTAGGACTCGATTGTGTTGCGCGCGGCGCCGCGTTCGACGGTCAGCATCTCCAGGAAGGCGTCGACCCTGGGATCCATCTAATGGGTGGTGAATTTGTCGTTCGGCACGACCTTCTCGACCGCCTGGGGGTGCGGCGCCGGCGGGAACACGCCCAGCATCAGCACACCGCCCGCCAATGCCACCAGGCCCGCCAGGACGACAAAGAGGAAAATGCGAATCATCGAGGCTCCTGAAATCGATTCGGCGGATAACAGCCGGCGCGGGCGAATAGAGTCGCGCGGGTAATCGCATGTTCGCGGTGCGGTGTGCTAGCGTCCCGGATTATGACACGCAACACTGCTCTGCGGGAGACGACTCAGGTTCCCGACACGATTGCCGGGCGCAGCGTCGTGCTGGTCGGGCTGATGGGGGCTGGCAAGACCTCGATCGGCCGGCGGCTGGCGGCGCGGCTGGGTTTGCCGTTCCGCGACGCCGACCAGGAGATCGAGCTCGCGGCCGGCTGCTCGATTCCGGAGCTGTTTGCCCGTTACGGGGAAGCGGCGTTTCGTGACGGCGAACGGCGGGTGATCCGGCGGCTGCTGGCGGGCGACCCGATGGTGCTGGCGTTTGGCGGCGGCGCGTTCATCGACCCGCGGACGCGCGAGGCGACCCGCGCCGAGGCGATCAGCGTGTGGCTGCGCTGCACGCTGCCGACGCTGCTGCGGCGGGTGGCGACCCGGGACAACCGGCCGCTGCTGAACGGGGTGGATCGGGAGGAGACACTGCGGCGGCTGATGGAGCAGCGGCATCCGATCTATGCCGAGGCGGACCTGATCGTGGATTGCGGTGACGAGCCGCCGGATTTCACTACAAACAGCGTGATGGATGCACTGATGGACTGGAAACCGGCCCGCCGGCTGCACGTGGTGCTGCCGAGCACGAGCTATGACGTGGTAATCGGCGATAATTTGCTGGCCCGGGCCGGCGCGCTGCTGGCGCCGAACCTGCCGCAGAAGCGGGCGGTGGTGATCACCGACGGGAATGTCGCGCCGCTGCATCTGCAAACGCTGCTGGACGGGCTGGCGCAGACCGCGGTTTCCGCCAGTTCCATCGTTATCAAACCCGGCGAAGCGTCCAAGAGCACTGAGGTTTACCTGGATCTGGTGGACCAGTTGCTGGAGGCGCGGGTGGAGCGGCGAACCGCGGTGATCGCCCTGGGCGGCGGCGTGGTTGGCGACCTTGCCGGGTTTGCGGCCGCGACCACGCTGCGCGGCTTGCCGTTCGTCCAGATCCCGACGACGCTGCTGTCGCAGGTGGATTCCTCGGTTGGCGGCAAGACCGGGGTCAACACGCGCCGCGGCAAGAACCTGGTTGGCGCCTTCTACCAGCCCCGGATGGTCCTGGCGGATACCGGCACGCTAGGGACGCTGCCGCCGCGCGAGCTGAAGGCCGGATACGCGGAGGTGGCCAAGGCCGGGCTGATCGGCGATGCGGCGTTCTTCGGCTGGTGCGAGCGGAACGGCGAGGGCGTGGTCTCCGGCGACCGGGAGGCTCAGGCCGAGGCGATCAAACGCGCCTGCGCGTTCAAGGCCGCGGTGGTGGGGGACGATGAGCGCGAGGAGAAGCCAAATGACGGACGAGCGCTGCTGAATCTGGGGCACACGTTCGGCCACGCGCTGGAGGCGGAGTATGGCTATGACGGGGGGTTGCTGCACGGCGAAGGCGTTGCCATCGGCCTGGGTCTGGCGTTCAAGCTGTCGGCTCGGCTGGGACTGTGCCCGCCGGGCGATGCCGAACGGGTGATTGCCCATGTGTCTTCGGTCGGGTTGCCGGCGGATTTTTCGACATTGAACCGGCGGTTTTCGGCGGCGACGCTGATCGGGCATATGCGGCGCGACAAGAAAATGCGCGACGGGGCGCTGCATTTCGTGCTGGCGCGCGGGATCGGCCAGGCGTTCACGAGTGCGGATGTGCCGGCGGATGCGGTGACGGATCTGCTGCGTGATGAGGGCTGCAGCGCTTAGCAGAGTGGCGAGGCGGCGAATGCCTCGTTTTCTGCATAGGACCCATGAACAGATGTCGGACGTTTTGTGTGATTTTGATCAAATTCACGGGTCGGCGTTAACCATTTTTTTATTGTTGTCTGGCACAAAGTGCGAACTCTGATGAGGTCCTGAGCCGCATCTGAGGTTCGCGAAATATTCGCGAGAGATCGCCGCGAAACAATCGCGCGTCATCTGACAAGCGAGAACCATCGTGAACGCCGCAAAAGATCTGCCTTTCAAGCACGCGCATGCCGCGGGCGGCCTGCTGTCGGCTGCCGCCGGGAACGATGCTTCCGATGTCTGGACGGACGCCGACGGCCAGACGCTGTTTCAGGCCGGTTCCGACCCGTTTGGCTATGATGCCGGGTTCTCCTGGGCGACATCGGCGAACCTGTTGGCGCCTGTGGAGCCATGGCTTGCGACGCAATCGGCTACGGCGTCGCTCGGGACCACGTCCAGCGGCCTGACCTACGTGCTGTATTTGCAGGAGGCTGGCGACTCCGTGGCGATCAGCGTCAACGACATCAATCAGGGCCAGTTGGGGGATTGCTACCTGCTGTCCTCGATCGGCGAGATCGTGCTGAACCATCCGAGCTGGATCACCAACATGATCCAGGCCAATGCCAACGGCACCGAGACGGTGACGCTGTATGAGGCGGCGAACGGCAGCCTGCCGAGCTTCGGGACGACGTCGTTCAAGCCGGTCGCGATCAACGTCACGAACAGCTTCCCCAGCAATGCCGTCAACAACGGCGCGACCCAGGACGTCGCGAACGGGGAGAAGGAAATCTGGGTCCAGGTGCTGGAAAAGGCGGTCGCCAACCTGTACGGCGGCTACAACATGATCGGCAATGGCGGCTATCCGAGCATTGCCATGGAGGAGCTGACCGGCTGCGCCGCGAGCACCACGGCGTCGGGGTCGCTGACGGTGTCGCAGTTGCAGGCCGGGATTGCCGTCGGCGACCTGATCACATTCGACACTGGGGGGTCAGGGGAGCTCGCCTACGGGCTGTATGGCGACCACGCCTACATGTTCAACGGCCTGAGCACGGTGAACGGCTCCGTGATGGTGAACCTGCTCAATCCCTGGGGGTTCGATGACCCGCAGCCGATCCCGTTCTCGCAGGTCAGCACTGTCATCGTGCAGGCGGATTTCGGCACGTTCAGCGGTCAAACGGTCACGGACACCGGGCCGACCGTGGCCAAGCAAACGGCTAACCAGACATGGGTGCAAGGCTCCAAGGTGTCCCTGGTGTTGGCGGCGGGGACATTCACCGATCCGCTGAGCGAGACGATGACCTATGCGGCGACACAGGCGAACCGGCAGGCGTTGCCGTCGTGGCTGAGCTTCAACGCGTCCACGGACAGCTTTTCAGGGACGGTACCGGCCGGCATGGAGACATTGTCGCTGTGCGTGACGGCGACGGATATCAGCGGACTGTCGTGTTCCGATACGTTCCAGGCCACGGTGCCGGCGGCGGCGCCGACGCTGGCGCACCAGACCGGGGCACAAACCTGGATCGAAGGCGCACAGCTTGCGTTTACCCCGGCGGCAAATACGTTTGCGGATCCGAACGGCGAGGCGCTGACTTACGTCGCGACACTATCCAGCGGACAGGCGTTGCCATCCTGGCTGTCCGTGAACAGCGCGACGGGTACGTTCAGCGGCACGGTGGGCATCGCGAGCGCGCCGCTATCGATCAAGCTGACGGCAACCGATTCCAGCGGACTGTCGGCCTCCGAGACGTTCCTGGCTACTCTTGTGGCTCCGGCACCGACGGTGGCGGCGCAGACCGCCAACCAGACCTGGACGGCCGGGATGGCACTGTCCTTTTCTATGGCCGGCGTTTTCAGCGCGGTGACCGGCCAGACCCTCAAATACAGTGCGACGCTGCCGACCGGGCTGACGATCAACGCGAGCACCGGCACCCTTGGCGGCATCGTCCCGCTCGTACTGGGAACCGACACGGTCAAGGTGACGGCGACCGAGACCAGCGGGCTGTCGGTCTCGGAGAGCTTCAGCGCGACGATTGTTGCTTCGGCGCCGACGCTGGCGAACCAGACGCAGGCGCAAACCTGGACGGCGAATCAGGCGGTCTCGTTCATCGTGCCGGCGAGCAGCTTTACCGACCCGCAGGGTGAAACGCTGACCTACAGCGTGACAGGATTGCCGTCCGGGTTGAATTTCAATGCGACGACGCGGACGATCAGCGGCACCGCGCCGGTGTCACCGTCCAGTTCCAAGGTTACCGTGACGGCGAAGGATCAGAGCGGGTTGTCGGCGTCCGAAACGTTCCAGGCGACGATCAGTGCCACCCCGCCGTCCGCAGGCCAGACGCCTGACCAGTCATGGACGGCCAACGCGACGGTGTCGCTGTCGGTCGCTTCCGCCTTCAGTGACCCGCAGGGCGAGAAGCTCACATATTCGGCGACGCTTTCGGATGGGTGGGCCCTGCCGACCGGGCTGACCTTCAACACAACGACAGGCGCCTTCGGCGGCATCGCGCCGACGACGCTGGGTGAGCTGGCGATTACCGTGACGGCGAAGGATCAGAGCGGGTTGTCTGCCTCCGAAACCTTCCAGGGTAACGTCACGGCGGCGGCCCCGACGGCGCATGTCCAACCTGCCGCCGTGCTGTGGACCGTCGGCAAGGCGGTGTCGTTCTCGCCAGGGGCCACCGCCTTCAGCGACCCGCAGGGCGAGAAGCTGACCTATACCGCGACGCAGTCGAACGGTTCGGCGCTGCCGAGCTGGCTGAGTTTCAACGCTACCACCGATGCATTCGGGGGCACCGCGCCGATCACCCCGGAAACGCTGGGGTTTACGGTGACGGCGACGGATGCCAGCGGCCTGTCGGCCTCGGACACGATCTCGGCGACGATCCAGCCGGCCGCGCCGAGCCTTGCGCATCAGACGGCGAATCAAGCCTGGTCGGACGGCTCATCCATCGGCTTCCTGCTGCCGGCAAACACGTTCAGCGATCCGCAGGGTGCGGCGCTGACCTACGCCGCGTACGAAACCGGCGGTTCCGACCAGACGAGCTGGATGCGCTTCGAGCCTGGGTCTGACGAATTCGTTGGGTCTGTGCCGGGTGGGCTGGCCGGGACGATCGGGGTGAAGGTCGTTGCGACCGATACGTATGGGCTGTCCGTTTCGGAATCGTTCGGGCTGACGTTCGGGTCCGGGTCCCATCTGGTGGCCGTCGCAGCCCCGGGCGCTTCGGAACTGCTCGCCTTCCATTCGTGATCGGGGTCCGGCAGACCTGACCTCGGCGCGTCCCTTGCCGTGAACGCGGCGCCAGGGCAGTCAGGCCGGTATGGACGCCGCCGAATACGCTCTGATGGACGCCGCCGAGGGCCGCATGTGGTGGTATCGAGCGCTGCATGCCCGCCTTGCCGGGGGCCTGCGCGATATCAGAGGCCGGGTGCTGGACGCCGGCTGCGGCACCGGCGGGCTGCTGGCCGCGCTGCGGACCCAGCGCCCTGACCTGGCCCGGTTTGGTGTGGAGTGGGATGCCCGGGCGGCTGTGCGGGCGCGCGAAAAATCCGCGGCGGCGATGGCGCGAGGCAGCGTCAATGCGCTGCCCTTTGCGGACAACAGTTTCGACGCCGCCATTTCCGCCGACGTCTTGTGCCACGGGGCGGTCGACCCGGCGGCGGCTTTGTCGGAACTGAGGCGTGTGCTGCGGCCGGGCGGGCGGCTGATTGTCAACATGCCGGCGTATCAGTGGATGCTCTCGGCGCATGACCGCCGGGTGCACAATGTGCGGCGCCTGACCGCGCCGGCTACCGCCGCGATGCTGGTGCAGGCCGGGTTCGCCGGGGTGACGGCACGCTACTGGAACGGTCTGCTGCTGCCGCTGATGATTGTGCAGCGAAAGATCCTGGCGCGTGGCGACTCTGTGTCCGATGTCGCCGCGTTTCCGCCATGGCTCGACGTCATACTGCATGGCATGACGGAAATTGAACGCCGCCTGCCCTTTCCGCTTCCCGTCGGCGGATCGGTGCTGGCAATAGCAGAGAAGCCATGAACGACACGCTCACCTCGGCGCCGATGAGTATGCCCCGTCCGCAGGCGGCGCGGATCGGCCTGTCCATTGTCGTGCCGGTTTACCGCGGCGCAACGACGATCGGGCGGCTGGTGGATGCGCTGACCGACCTCGGCCCGGCCGGCGGGCTGGAGGTCGTGCTGGTCAATGACGGCAGTCCGGACAATTCCGCCGATGTGTGCCGCGATCTGCTGACCACGGCGCGAATCCCGCTGACCTATATCGAGCACGCGCGGAACTACGGCGAGCATAACGCGGTGATGACCGGGCTGCGCCACGCGCGCGGCGATTATGTGATCACGATGGACGACGACCTGCAGAACCCGCCGGAGGAGGTGGTCAAGCTGTATGACCATACCAGGCTGGGCGGCTGGGATGTGGTGTATACCCGGTATGTGGTGAAGCAGCATGCCGGCTGGCGCAACCTGGGCAGCCGCTTCGCCAACGCGGTGGCGGACCGGCTGTTGGACAAGCCGGCGGGGCTGTATCTGTCGTCATTCCGCTGCATGTCGGCGATGGTGGTGCAGGCGGTGACGCGGTACAGCGGCCCATACCCTTATGTCGACGGGCTGATCATGCAGGTGACGCAACGGATCGACAGCATCGAGGTGCGTCATCTGCCGCGGCTGGAGGGACGGTCGAATTATACGCTGACCCGTCTGGTGCGGTTGTGGCTGAACCTGGCGACGAGCTTCTCGCTGGCGCCGCTGCGGCTGGCGATCTTTGCCGGGCTTGGGCTTTCGGTGCTGGGGGCGATCGGCGCGGTCGCCACGATCGCCGAGGCGCTGTTTGTGCATCAGACGCCGTCCGGCTGGGCCTCCACGATGACCGTGCTGCTGCTGGTCTCGGGGGTGCAGTCGATGATCCTGGGCGTTCTGGGCGAGTATGTCGGCCGCACCTTCCTGTCGGCGAACGGCAAGCCGCAAGGAACGGTCCGCACGATCCAGCGCAACATCGTGGGACAGGACCCGGCATGACCGCTTACTGGCTGATCCTGACGGCTGCCATCATCACGAGCATGGGCGGCCAGACTCTGCTGAAAACCGCCGCCGGCGCGCCGGACTTCGTCTCCCAGTTGTTCGATCCGCGCACGCTGATCGGGCTTTGCCTGTATGGCGGGGCGGCGTTGCTGTATATCGTTGCGCTGCGGCGCATTCCGATGTCGGTCGCGCTGCCCTGCACCGCGATATCCTATGTCGCGGCCGCTCTGATCGGACATTACGGCTTTGCGGAACCGTTGAACGGGATGCAGCTTGCGGCGCTGGTGTTGATCTGCGCCGGTGTGGTGATGCTGGCCCTGGCCTGAGCAAGTGCCGTAAGCGGGGCGATCAGCGGGGGGCGAACGCGCCGTAGACCTGCGAACGGGGCGCGAACGACCCATAGGTTCGGCTGGGATCGGCCTGATCACCGTATGCTTTGCGGCTTTCGGCGAAATCGCCGTAGGTGACCGCGCCGGTGAACAGCGTGTGCCGATCGGCGTTCTGCCATCGAGCCATTACCAGCACCCGGTACGCGTCGCCAAGCGCCGGCGTTTCCGAGTGGTAGGCGGCGATCGCGGTCGGCCAGTCCTTGCTGGCAGCATACAGCGCGTTGAGAAAGTGCGCCGCATAGGTCGCGTTGCTGCGCGGATCGAACGCCGCGTCCAGCGAGGCGAAAGCGGCCGGGTGATACATCAGATTGACTTGCAGGCAGCCGACATCGATGGACTGCACGCCGCGGTCCTGCAACGCCTTGACCGCGGCGATCGCAGCGTCTTTGGTGTCGAAGAACCGGCCCTCGCCCTCGGCATTGATGGTCCACGGCCAGGGGCGAACGTGCCCCGATGCGGCGTCGAGCCGCCCGCTTTCCGTCAGGGCGATGGCACCCAGCATTCGCGGCGGCAGGTGATTGACATACTCGGACGTGGTCACTGCGGCTTCGCACAGGGTCGCCGGATCGGCCGGCGGAGGCGTGCGGGCAGCGACGCGCCCTGACAGCGAAACGGACGTGGTTGGGCGCATGGCGACCGGGCGCACCTGCGGCGACGTGACGGGCCGGGATACCGGCAGTGGCGCCATCGCCACCTGTTCCGGAGGCGCCGGCTGGGCGTGAACGGGCTGACCTTCCCAGATGAAGGCCGGTGCGGCGAGTACCAGGACAAGCCGAAGACTGACGAGACAACGCATACTACCGGGCTTACACGCGAAATGGTCGTCAATGCCAGAATAATCGAGTCATCGCCCTGCCGGCACGATGTCAGATCTGCAACTGTTCCTGCTGCGCTTCCTGCAGGAGGGCCCGATCCGCCGCGTCGGCCGGCGGGAGACCTTCGGCGCATCGTCTCGGCCACCAACGTCCGGCTTGGCCAGGTGATCACCTAGGGTTGCTTTCGTGATATTTATTCTATCAGTGATTGTTTTTATGAATATTATGCTAGTATAACAAGAATATCCTGACGATATTGCACCTTTTCTTCCACTTCCTGCGGTCGTTGGCACGGGATTTCAACCGCCGGGTGGATGGCTTCATGCCGGCGGCGACGGTGGCGCTGCGCAGCCACCGCTGGTTCGGCAATGTGCGTGAACTGATGTCGGCGGTGCGGCGGGCCGCGGTGATCGACGCCGCGGCGCTGGCGGGCCCGGACGACCGCGGCTTGGGCGAAGACACTGTTCGCTCCATGCTGCCGGTGTCCATTGCGGGGATGCCATGGGGGGCATCGCCGGAGGAAAGCGCGCGCCTGCTGGCGACGCTGGATCGCACGGGCGCGCATGTGACCCCGACGGTGGATGCGCTTCGGGTCTCGCGGATGACTTCGTATCGGATGCGGCACCGGCACGGGATCGTGCTGAAGCGCGGGGTGGCGAGGCGCCGGTTGGCCCCGCCGCGCATGGTTGAGAAGCGCCGGGGGGCTGGGGCCGGCGGGTCCGTCTTGTATCTTCGGAGACATAATGGATTATCCCCGCCGCTGCTGATCGAGCAAGGCGAGAACGCCGGCGAGCGAATCGGTTACATCTGATACCGGACCATCCGGATGGCGCGCCAGCGTCCAGCCGAATGTTTGACCAAAGGGCCGTGCCGTCTCGTCATGGCGGGCGCGGCGCCGCCATCCACGACTTTCAGCTTGCATTGATGCCGACCCAAGCCTCCGCTTGGGGCAGGCCTCTCGTCGGGATGACGATGAAGGCGCTTGGCCAAGAATCGATGTTGCCGCCGACCGATGTAAGATCGCTCCGCTGGAACGGTCAAACAACAATCCTGCACCGGAGCGCGTGCCGGTCTGGCATGCGTAACGACATGCGGCGCGGGGCCGAACCACCCGGCGCCGCATCCCGGTCAGTGCGTGGCGGGCTGGGTGATGATCGTGCCGCCGGTCGCCTCCGGGTTCAGCAAATAGGAGAACCCGAAGCTCGGATTCGCGAACTGGCCAATATACTGATTGTAGAACTGGTAAACTTCGGCGACGCCAAGTTTCGGCACATATACCACGTCATACGGCGCCAGACGGATATCGGCATCGGGGTCGCGACCCTGGCGCAGCGCCTTCCATCTCGTCGAGAAGAATGCCGGCTTGTCGTTCGGCCCGCGGCGGATCACGAAGACCGCGGTATCGTCGCTGCTGAGCTTGGTGCCGCCAGCCCGAGCGATGGCCTGCGAGAGGGTGAGGGTGGGGCCGACGGTGATGAACTCACCCGGCGTGTTGACCTCACCGGCAACGTAAATGCGCGTTGGCGCAAACGACTTGACCTCGACCGTCACCCGCGGGTTCTCCAATTCCTTGCCGTAGATGCCACGCAACGTATCGGCGAGTTCCGCCGGGGTGCGACCATAGGCCACCGCATCCTGGGCGGCGGTGGTGGAGATGTGACCGTCGGGGCGCACCGTCACTTCCTCGTTCAGTTCCGGGTTCAGCAGCAGCCTGATATCGAGCACGTCGCCCACCTGAATCCGGTACGGCGGCAGATTGGCGGTGTAGGTTTGCTCGCCCGGTTCCATGGGGGCCGGCGGCAGCGGCGGAACCACCGAACAGGCCGCCAGTGCGGCCGCCCCAGCCAGTATCATTCCCACCGGAACGACCGCACGGCCGCGCCACCCGGACCGCGTGGTTTCATTGCGCCGGAGGACCATGGGGCTGGTTTCTTCACTCATGTTTTAGACCCTTGTCGAATGTTCAGCGAGGCTCGGAAGTCCGCGGTGAGCAGCTTTCCAGAATAGGTGGTGACACAGACACGCCGGCCGTCAGGCGTGAAACCCGAGAAACGATTGGATGACCGGTTACGTGGCCGCCTGTATCACACAAACGGCAAGACATGGTCAGCAAACGCCATGCCAGTTCAATAGGACGCTTGTCCACGGCATCAGGCGCCTCGGCCGCCCCTTGGACAGCGGCGGGCGAAACATCCCGCTGCCGCGCTGACGGGCCAGGTGACCAATTGCAACTGCGCCTGCTGCAGTGGTCGGCGCGCATCCTCGATCCGGCCACTTGCTGGCGCCGCGCGTGCAGCGGCCAAAGCCGGCACGGCCGGCGACAAAAAGGCAATGCACCAGGCGGGCGCACAAGAAAAGCGATCGCGTTCAGGACGTCGTGACTATCACGCGATTGCGATCAGGGCGTGTTATTGGCGGAATGCACTGACGCAACGTGAAACGCAACCTGACTATCACCGTCCTGTCAGGCGCCTTGCACAGCTCTGGTCTGCGCCACAGGTGACTTGTGTTGGCCGCGATTGAACGATCAGGAGGCTTCGACCATGCCGCAGGAATTTGACGATCAACTTATTTCGTTTATGCCCAAAATGCGTGTTTGGGCACTGGCTTTAACCCGCAATCGGGCGGCTGCCGACGATTTGACGCAGGACGTCGCGACCAAGGCGCTCGTTGCGCAAAATTGCTTTATCCCCGGAACAAATTTCTCCGCGTGGGTTCACCGGATCATGATCAACCATTTCATCAGCAGCGTACGCAGCAAGCGCGAATTCACCGACACCGAGAACATGCCAGAGGTTCCTGTGGCCCCGGCGCATGAAGATCGTATCGCGCTGCGCGAACTGGGATGGGCGCTGGAGCGCCTGCCGCCCGACCAGCGTGAAGCTTTGTTCATGATTGTCCTGCAGGAGAAGTCGTATGAGGATGCAGCGGAACAGACCGGCTGCGCCATTGGCACGCTGAAGAGCCGCGTGCATCGGGCCAGACTGCACCTTCGCGCCTTCTTGATGGGCGATGAAACCAAGATGGCGGCGTAGCAAGCATCCGGCCGGATCGGTCACAAGTGGAGGCCCGGTGTGACCGAGCCTCATTGTGTCGAGAGTGCCATGGGCTGAATCTAGGCCGCTAGAGCGTTTCCACCGTGGGTGGAAACGCTCTAGCCTGCTTTTTTCGCGAGCAATTTCATCAGCCTGGGGATCGCTCCGCGATTCGGGTCAGTCTGATATTGCTCTAGGCACCGCGTAGGAGGAATACGCCGAACAAACCGGCGTGATCCTTCCAGACCTGCTGGCTCTCCCATCCGGCGGCGCCGGCGATTTCGATCAGCCGTTCCGGCGTGTGCTTGTAGCTGTTCTCGGTGTGGATGGTTTCCGCTTCGCTGAACCGGATGGTCTGCCCGGCGACGCGCACGATCTGCTCGGGCGTTGAGATCAGATGCATCTCGATCCGGCTTTCGTGGTCGTTCCACACCGCTTCGTGGCGAAACGCGGCCAGATCGAAGTCGGCGCCGGCCTCACGGTTCAGACGGCGCAGCAGGTTGAGGTTGAACGCGGCGGTCACACCGGCGGAATCGTTGTAGGCCGGCAACAGAATGCGCGGACTTTTCCGCAGGTCGGCCCCCAGCAGGAACCACGCATCGCTGCCAAGCGACTCCCTGGCGGCGGCGAGAAATCGCGTTGCCGCTGCAGGATCGAGATTGCCGATCGTGGAGCCCGGAAAGAAACCCAGACGTTGCGACCCGAACGGCGGAAGGCGCAGGGGCTGGATGAAGTCGGCGACGACGGGGAGCACGGTGAGCGCGGGGTGTGATTGACGGAGGCGTTCGCGCATGGCGCTCAATGCCGGCGCCGCTACGTCGATCGAGACATAGGTGGTGAATGGCGAATCCGCGCGGTCCAGCAGAATACGCGCCTTGGTTTCGTCACTGCCGCCGAATTCAATCAGCGCGGCATCGCGAAACCCGTCCGGCACCAATGCCGAACCGATCGATGTCAGCAGGGCGGTTTCGGTGCGGGTCAAATAATATTCCGGCAAACGGGTAATCTCATAGAAGAGCCGACAGCCCTCGTCGTCGTAGAACAGCATCGGCGGCAGCGTTTTGCGCGTTGCTGTCAGGCCGGCAAGCGCAAGTTCGACAATGTCCGCCCGCACCGCATGCGGAGCAAAGCCCGTATCGTTCGGCAATCCAGCCTCCCGTTGCAGCATGACCGTGACGCGCGGAACGTCCGGGGCGTCCGGTCATGCGATGAAACACATCGACGAGTCAGGGTCAGGCAGGCGGTCGGCCTGGCCCCTTATTGATCTTTCGCCAGACGAAGGCCGGTGAACTGCCAACGCTTGTCGGGATGAAAGAAATTCCGATAGCTCGGGCGCGTATGGTCGGGTGGGGTTGCCAGCGAACCGCCTCGCAGAACCATCTGATTGATCATAAACTTTCCGTTATACTCGCCGATTGCACCCGGCGCTGGCTGGTACCCGGGATAGGGACGATAGGCGCTTTCGGTCCACTGCCAGACATGACCGGTGGTTTCGAGAATGGCCGGATTGTCGCTTGCTGCCTCCCACTCGGCTTCGGTCGGCAGTCTTGCCTGGCTCCAGCGGGCGAAGGCGTCGGCTTCATACCAACTGATGTGGCGGACCGGGGCGTCGGGCACCAGGGGCAGCAAGCCGCCAGGGCCGAACTGAAACCACGCGCCATCCTGTTCCCGCCAGTGCAGCGGCGCGGTCCAGTTGTTTTCGCGCGCGGTGGCCCAACCGTCCGACATCCACAGCGAGGGCGTTTGGTAGCCGTTGTCCCGGATGAAATCGACCCAGTCGCGGTTCCGCACCAGGCCCGATGCGAGGGCGTGCGGATGCAGCCAGGTCTCATGGGCCGGTGTCTCATTGTTGAAGCAAAATCCGGATTGCGCGTGGCCGATGCGGTGCAATCCGCCGGGACATCGGACGAAGCGGGTTTCCACGGAACCGCCGATCGGTTCCTGCCAGCCGGAAATCATGGCGGGAAACAGTGGGTTGGCGGCGAAGGCGTGCAATATGTCGGTGAGCAAAAGCTCGAGGTGCTGCTGCTCGTGGTGCAGGCCCAGTTCGATCACGTTGTGGATTGCGTCGGGCAACGCCGGCAATGCGCGCAGCAGGGCCGCATCGACATGCTGGCGATACTGCGTGACCTGGGATGCTGACGGACGCGTGAGCATCCCGCGGGATGGGCGTGGATGCCGTGGGCCAACCGCCTCGTAATACGAATTGAACAGGAAGCCGAAGGCCGGGTCGAATACGCGGTAGGCGGGCACGTGCGGCACCAGTACGAACTGCTCGAAGAACCAGGTCGTGTGGGCGCGGTGCCATTTCGCCGGGCTGGCATCCGGCATGGACTGGACGCACTGATCCTCTTCCGTCAGGCCGGATGCCAAGGCTTCGGTCGCCTGGCGAACGCTTTGGTAACGCGCGGATAAATCGTTGGCACGCGTGATCATGCGGGACCGAACGCCCGCTTGCGATGGTTCCTGATACAGTCCGATGTCGTCCATCGTATCCTCCGGAGGAGCCTCAATGCGGGCCGTTATTCTCTGATTCCGTGCAAGCGGACATTTTCCGGTCATTCTATGGGGAGCAGGCCCGGTTTAGGAAGAGTTGTCACAGCATGAAAAACCATTCGAACCAAGCCACGTTGTATTAGCCATGGCATCACCCAGACCCATCTGGCGCGGCCACCTTCGCCTGGCGTTGGTGTCCTGCCCCATCGCCCTGTATAGTGTCGTGCGCGGCAGCAGCGGGTTGCATTTCCATCTGATCAATCCAAAGACCGGACATCGCATCCGGATGGTGTCCCAGGACGCGGAGACCGAGGAAGAAGTGTCCCGAGGCGACCTGGTCAAGGGGTATGAGTTCGAAAAGGACCGCTATGTTCTGCTTGACGACGATGATTTCGAGCAGGCACGCATTGAAAGCTCCAGCACACTGACGATCGGCAAGTTCGTCGAGACGGATTCGATTGATCCGATTTTCTTCGACACATCCTATTACGTCGCGCCTGACGGCGATGCTGGCTTGGACGTTTTCGTTGTGCTGAGGGACGCGATCAGAGCATCTGGCGTGGCGGCGCTGTCGCGGGTGGTGATCGCACGGCGGGAGCGGGCGGTGGCGATCATCCCGTCGGGCAACGGGCTGGTGTGTCACACACTGCAGGAGCCGCGTGACCTGTGGGATGCGGCTGCTTTGTGGGCGGATGTCGCGGAGGTGAAGCCGGAGGCCGACATGGTGGCGCTGGCGACTCAGTTGATCCGGCGGCAAAACGGGAAATTCCAGCCGGACGATACGGAGGACCGGTACGAGGCGAAGCTGCGTGAGGTGATCGATGCCAAGCTGAAGGGCGAAGGGATCACGTCGGAGGCGGTGGCGGAACCCGACCGGGGCAACGTGATCGACCTGATGGCGGCGTTGAAAGCGAGTCTGGGGCAGGAGAAGGCGGAGGCGGCGCCGAAGCGGCGTGGCCGCAAAAAGGCGTCGTGATGGTCCGCCGGCCGCGTTGAGATGGCCGCATTGTCACGCAACTGGTCGCCCTAGCGTCCGTTCAGGCGGTGGGCTGCCAGGAAAGGATATGACATGGGGACTATCGCCAACCGCAGGATCGCCGTGCTGGCCACGGATGGTTTCGAGCAGGTCGAACTGACCGAACCGGTGAAGGCGCTGAAGGCAGCTGGTGCCGAGGTCGTCATCATTGCGCCGCAAAGTGGTCAGATCCAGGGAATGAACCATCACGAGAAGGGCGATAAAATCGCGGTCGATCATGATCTCGGGAGTGTTTCGCCGGAGCGGTTCGATGCGCTGGTTCTGCCGGGCGGCGTTGCCAACCCGGATACGCTGCGCATCAATCCCCAGGCGGTGGCGTTCGTGAAGCATTTCGTGCAGAGCGGCAAGCCGATCGCGGCGATCTGCCACGGGCCTTGGACGCTGATCGAGGCGGACGGCGTGCGCGGCCGTCATATGACGTCCTGGCCTTCACTGCGCACCGATCTGACAAATGCCGGGGCGATTTGGGAGGACAAATCGGTTGTTGTGAACGGGCGGCTGGTGACGTCCCGCAAGCCGGACGATCTGCCCGACTTCTGCCGTGAGATGGTTCGTGTGTTTGGCGCCGAGGAGAGCCAGCGCGCGGCTTAAGCTACGGAAGCGCCGCGCCGCGGACGCGGTCGATCAATGCGATCGGGTCCGCCGGCGGCGCGTTGCCGCGCCATGCGACGTGCTGATCCGGCCGCGACAGCACGAGTTTCTGCTCGTAAACCGGTTCCTTGGCCGAAACATCCAGCAGGGTCAGGGGAACGCCGCGCGCGTTTGCCGAGTCCAGCAGGTCCTGGACCTCGACGGTCCGGTCGAACCGCATCAGCGTGAAATCCGGCCCCATGGCGTCATACAGTGAACGACCCTCGCCCAGCCAGATATGCGGTGTCCGGCAGCCGGGAACGGTTGATGGGGTGAAATCGTAGATGGTGTAGCCGGGTGCTGGGCCGTCATGGGCGATGATCGGCGAGGCCTCGATAAATGAGCCAAAGTTCAGGCCACCGCAGCAGAACTGGCCGACATTGATGTCGTAGGCGTCCTGCCCGACCCGCGCGCGGGCAGCGTCGCCCTCGGGTCCGGGGTCCTCGATGTTATCGGGGATGCCGCCGCGCTGCCGAGCGAGAGCGGCGGATGTATCCATTGCGTAATGGGAAACCTGATCGGTGATCGGCATGCGCTCGGTCTGATAACAATCCAGAATGGCCGGCGCGGCCCAGCCTTTCAGCACACCGGCGAGCATCCATGACAGGTTCATGGCGTCGGCGATGCCGGCATTCATGCCGTAGCCGGCGTTCGGCACCCAGATATGCGCGGCGTCGCCGCACAGGAAGACGCGGCGGTCGCGGAACCGGTCGGCGATCATCCGGCGCGCCGTCCAGTCTTCCTTGGCGAGGATTTCAAAGGGGAAGGACGGGCCGACGCCGAGGATGGTGCGGATGCACGCCTCGCGATCGACGCCGTCGAAGGTTTCGCCGAACCGCATGTAGTTGTGGATCAGCCAGGTCTCCCGCCCGTCGATGGCGAACATATTGGCGCTGCGGCGGGGGTTGAGCGAGGTGTTCGCCCAGGCCGGTTTGGTGGGTGTCGCGCGCAGCAGGTCCGGTGCGCGGATATAGGTGGACTGGCGGTTTTCCAGCATCGCATCGCCGGTCAGCGTGGCGCCGATTCGGCGCCGCACCATGGAGTGTGCGCCATCCGCGCCGATCATGTAGTCGGCGGTGATGGTGAGTTCCTCGCCTCCGTCCAGGTCGGCGACGGTCGCGTTGACATGGGTCTCGTGCTGCTCGAAACCGGTGACCTGCATGCGGTTGAGGATGCGAATGCCGGGCATCGACTTGGCATGCTTGAACAACACCGGTTCGAGGTAGATCTGATTGATCCGGTGCGGCGGTTCGGGGGTGGGCCACCAGGTGTCGGGGCCGCCGGTCGCGGTGTAGCGGTCGGCCCGGCATGGTATCGGAATCCGCGACAGTTCAATGCCGGTCGTGGTCGTTCGAAACGCCACATCGTTCGGGTAGTCGGCCGGCAGTCCGGCGTCGCGGACGGCGCGCGCAACGCCGAGGCGGCGGAAAATCTCCATCGTTCGTGCGCCGACATGGTTGCATTTCACGCTGGGTGGTTCACCGGGTGCGCGGCTTTCCAGCACCAGGACAGAAATGCCGCGCCAAGCCAGGTCCATCGCGATGGTCAGGCCGACCGGGCCGCCGCCAGCGATCAAAACCTTCGTCGCCATCTGCTTCATCGATGCCACCTCCGATTGTTGGCAGCAGATTGCCCGGATTGGCGCACCGGTTCAACGAACGGAGGCTTTTGCCCTCCGGGATGCTGACGGTAGAACAGGCCCTTACTGACAGAGTTGTGTCAGGAAGATGAGGTGCGGCATGCGCCGAGCGGATCGGCTGTTCGATATCATTCAGGTGCTGCGGTCGGCTAAGGGGCCGATGACGGCGGCGGCGATTGCCGAACAGCTTGAGGTCACGGTGCGGACGATCTACCGGGATGTGGCGACCCTGCAGGCACGGCGCGTCCCGATCGAGGGCGCGCCTGGTGTCGGCTATGTGCTGCGCCGCGGCTTCGACCTGCCGCCGCTGATGTTCACGACCGAGGAGGTCGATGCGATCGCGGTCGGGGCACAACTGGTGCGGCGATTGCGCGATCCGGCCTTGCAGGATGCCGCGGCGAGCGTGCTGGC